>CEOU01015414.1_pt1 | contig 11488 bp, 14 predicted proteins | sample 530731 | NCBI WGS metagenome assembly CEOU01 (sample SAMEA2620894, study PRJEB7988) | marine metagenome | isolation source: saline water (ENVO:00002010), including
GGTTCTCTGACTTGGACCGTTCCAAAGGTCATCGGTCATGCCTCGATAAGCTATCCGGCAGAAGAGGGCGCGATTTCAGATTCAGAACTAAATTTTCAGTCAAAAACGCTCACAGCGGGCAAAATGGCCGGACTCGTCAAAATTTCATCGGAACTCGTTGAAGACAGTATTGTTAACATTGTCGATGAAGTTACGAAAGATTTGGCCTACGGCATGGCTGCCGCTGAAGACGAAAGTCTCTTCACTGGAACGAGTCTTTACAGCGGTGGAATCCAAAATGATTCTGGTGTCTTAGGAAACACTGTCATTGGCGTTTCTAGTATCGCGTTGACTGACCTGACTGCTTTGGTTGCCAAGCTTCCAAACTACGCAGGCATCAAGCGTGAGTGGACGATGAACCGTAGTTTGTTTTACGGTCAGGTCCGAGACTTGTTGAACGCTGCTGGCGGAAACGCGATGGTTGACATTGAGTCCGGTCAGCGTCCATCGTTGTTCGGTTTCCCAGTAAACCTTTGTGAGGCTGTTCCAGGTGCTACATCGAGCACATCTGGCGACCTTCTTATCACCTTTGGTGATATTGGAACTTCGCATTACTTTGGTGATCGTCGAAATCTCTCCTTTAAAATCCTCTCCGAGCTTTATAGCAACACCGACCAAATCGGTGTTCAAGCTACGCAGCGAGTGGCGATTGCTCCTGTTAACCCAGAGGCATTGGTCAAACTGACCATCGCGTAATCGTGATCAAGGTAAAGTTCATAAAGCCCCACCTCAATCGTGAGGTGGGGTTTATCACCGATCAGTTAAACGAGGGAGTTGCCAAAACTCTTCTCTACCTTGGGGTTTGTGAAAAAGTCGATGAAGATTCCAACTTGGACAATTCAGAGAAAGACAAGTCCCGCAAGCAACCCCGTAAGTCTCGACGAAGCAAAGCAGCATCTAAGAGTCGGAGGAAGTGCTCAAGATGCGATGATCCAGCGGCTTGTGACCGCTGCGACTGAGCAACTTGAAATTGATACTGAGAGGACTTGGATCTCTCAGACATTTGAGCAACGCATGCTTGGCTTTCCTGAAAAGGGTAGAAGCATTCTCATCAACATGCGTCCGGTGCATTCTGTCCAGTCTGTCAAGTATAAATACGACGACAACGGCACGGCGACAGAAACAACGCTTGCAGCAAACCAGTACGATGTGGATCTTGCAAGGAGACGCATCTTCCTTGCCCCTGACGTTGATGCGTGGCCCGACACAATTGAAAACAATCGTGCGGTCGCGATAGCATTCACTGCGGGTCAACCAACTTCAGATTGCGTCCCTGAGCTTGCGAAGCAAGCAATCTTGCTAGAAGTCGGAAGGCTGTACTTCGATCCGGCTCAAGAGAATCTGGTAAACACAAACGATGGTAGAAGCTACGAGGCGATTGTTCGCAAGCTGACTAGGAGTAGCTACCCATGACGAAACTTACTGGTTTCCGAAGGAAACGAGTCGGTTTCCGAAACTACTTAGCTACGTTTCAGTTGCAGAACATGCAGACTGACTCATATGGTCAGAGAGTTTACACAGACGACCTGACTTGGGTTACGAGCGTTAGCGACTGGCCTTGCGAGCTAATTAGCGTATCTGGAAAAGAGACGGTGTACGGCGACTCTGTGACCGAGCTTTCGACTCATGTCATTGTTGGTGACAAGGAGCAGGCCAAGGATGTCAACGCTCGGATGCGAGTCATGATTGACGGCGAAGAATATGGCATAGTTGCCATTCGAGATGTGTCTGGGACAAATCGTGAACTTCGCGTGGAGTTGAAAAAAGATGGGTCAGCTTGACAAAGCAAGGCGAGAGGCGGAAAAGATAATTCGCCAGCATCGCCCGAATGCAACGCGATCAGAGTTTCGACACAGCGAATCCACGGATGCGTTGCTGCGTGACTTGCCAGTCTCTGTTCGTAAAAGGGTTGCTCGACCGGCGATCAGAGCGGCGGCGAAAGTTGTTAGAAAGAAGGTTAGGAAAAACCTGTACGCAACTGGGAAGCGTGCGGAGAATCCTGACGGGACTGTCGTTAGAGGTCAGCCGATTGGTAGGTCAAGGAAGACTAAGACATACGACAAGCTTTCCAACAAGCTTAAAGCAAAGCGATCAGGCAACAAAGAGATGGCGAAGGCGATCATCTCAAGGAACTGGAGTCGCAATATGAATGCAGTCATCGGATCAACGACAGGTCCGAGCTATCGCCATGCTGCTCAGGGACATTTGCTCGAATATGGTGCAAACATAATGCTCTGGGGAGGTGCAAACAAAGCCAAAGGTGGCAAGACTCATTACCGCCTGCCTCCTAGACCTTTCATGCGAAATGCGGTGACGCAGACAAGAGGTTTGCAGAAACTAGTCATCCTTAGCACGATGAAAAAGTGGGCAAAACTTGTAGGTAACGAAGTCGCTAGGTTCCCAGATATTGATGACTCATGATGCTGCTTGAATACCTAAGAGATCAATTGCTTACAGATGCTGATGTGTCAGCATTGGTTGGTAGCAATGTGTTTTGCACAAACCCTCCGCAAGACGTTACAGGTCCGTATGTGGTAATCACTCAAATTAGCAGCAATGCGTTCGATGCTGTAGAATGCAACATGATTGATTTCTTCGAGTCTGTAATCCAGTTGGAGGCTTGGGGTTATCGTCAGGGAGAATCGCAGAATACTTGGAAGGCATGCAGGTCGTCTTTCCGGTCATTTCCGAGAGGTTATGCACAGGACTTGGCGGTTAGGTCGATAGGGCAGCAGAGTGGTCCGTTGACTGATTCGTTCAAGCCCATTGACGGAAGCGACCTACACATTTACAGAACAATGCAAGACTTCAACGTCTGCTTCTCATTTACTTAAAAGGATTGAAACATGGCATACGGCGCAGATTTTCTAGGCGACACTGGGCAAGGGGCAGTCATTGTCCTCAAGTCTGTGAATGAAAGTGCGGGAGCAGGTTGTGCGACAAGCGATCCCCAGATTTGCATGGGTTGCCCACGCTCCATCCAGCTTCCTGAATTGACGATGGAATCTATCGACACGACCTGTTTAGACAGCACTGGGTTTATGCGTCGAATTCCAGCAGACGTTTCTGACCCAGGAACGGTTGAAGCAACCTTTGTTTTCGATGCAGCATTGGCCGGTCCTAATGCATTGTTTGCGGATGGTGACCAATTGTGTGTTACGATCATACTGCCTGAATCAAGGTCATCAACAACTGCCCCTGCAACGCTAACGGGAACCGGATTCATAAGTTCTTTGGGGCTGCCATCTCTTGAGACTAGCACGCTGATGGAGATCAGTCTCACAATTCAAATGGATGGCGGAACTGGACCTACACTCACCATTGAGACTCCAGAAGAAACAGACGAAGTCTGTCCTCCTGCGTAATGTGATTCTTCATTTTTTTTGGGAGTAAAAAGTGGATGTAAAACTTCAGCCTGTCGAGGGTGTCAATCTTGGGACAAAGAAAAAAGAGTCCCTCGACAGGTACTGGGTCATCGTTGAAGGCAAGGCCTTGGGCTTTGTAGACTGGTCATCTCCAGGTCATATTTGCTTCATTAGGACGAATATAGGACCGCTTGAGAAAGAGCAGATTTCTGAAGAAGTTGCTGCGATGATGCAAAGCAAGACTAGAGGGTATGTTGAACCTCCAGATGTTCCTGACGAGATTTTGAACAAACCTATTGAGGGAGAAGAATTCTATGAGTTTGACGAAGAAGAAACTGCTGGAGAAGGCGGCGATTGACAAGCCTCACAAGCTTGGTCAAAAGTTTTTTGGTGAAGATGTCTATGTCAAGCTTCCTACCGAATTGAAGCGTTGCCGAAGGGCAGCGCAGATGTTCGACGCGAAGGGAAACGCGAAAGACTCTTATCGAGAACGTCATCGAGTTTACACGATCATTGATAGTGTTTGTGATAAAGATGGCAAGATGATTTTTTCTGATGCTGACACAGAAGCGATAGCAAGCCTTGACTCGATGAAACTCGATGCATTGCACTCTGCGATTCAAGAGTGGGTGGACAGCAAGGAAAAAAACGAGGGAGCCGGATCGCAAAGTTAGAGACAGAGTTTCAGAAGAACCATCGTCTTCAGTGGGTCTTCAAAATATGCTCTGACCTAAGCATTGACGATCCGGTCACTTGGATGAACAACGTCGATCCGGCTGTCGTTGATAGTTGGATCGCGTATCACTTGGCAGTGCAAAAAATGGAAGAGTCTGCCACATCGGGAGAAAAACTTGATATGGAATCCGCCCGAGACAAGTTGCTAGGAATGGTTTAATGGCTGAAAGAGTTGGTGCGTTAGCTTACGACCTTGTGATGAACACTGTGCGTTTCGAGAAAGGAATGCAACGCACGCGATCTAGCCTAAAGACTCTGAATTCCAACTTCAAAAAAGCTTCTCGCCCAGTTGAGGAATACGAGCAGCGGATGAGGGACTTGACTGTTGCCCTTGGTGACAAGCAGATCAGTCCTGAAACATTCACCATGTTCCGCGAACAAGAGGTGGAGGCTCTCAAAAAAGCTGGCTTTGTCATGGACAAGAATGGCAAGGTGCAGAAGACTCAGATAAAGCAACTTGAAGAGAAAGTAGCGGCTCAAGAAGAACTCAACCGCAAGGCGAAGCTTGAGGCAAAGCTCAGAAAAGAGGAGGCGTTTGCTAGTCAAAAAGATTTTGTGAAGCGCAGGAACAGGAGTGCAGAAGAGCACCAAAGAGTCCTTGATCGTGCGCATCAGATGAAGAAAGTAAACAAAAGCATATTTCAGCAACGCCACATGGACTTTAAGAGAAGCATTGGTCAGTCCATTTCTCTTATGGCGGGAATGTCTCCAGGGATGCAGGCAGGGATTCTGGGCAACCTTGTTGGAGCGATGGGTGGATCTGGTGCAATGATTGGTGCGGTCAGGGGAGCTTCCATGCTGGGGGCGAAGATGGTCCCGATTGTGGCTGGATTTGCTGGGCTTGCCATGGCTTTGAAGAAGGCTACGGAAAATGCCATGCTGTTGCGTAAGACTACCATTGACCTTTCTGTGCTCATGGGCAATAGCGATGAAGCCGCAGCGGGGCTGATAAGAAGGTTTCAAAAACTTGCAAGAGAAACTCCTCTTACGACAACTCAGCTTGCCGAAGGCGCGAGACAGTTGATGTCATTTGGTAGAGAGTCAAGGTTTGTCGTAGAAGACCTCAAGGCACTTGGTACTATCGCAGGTGGCGATGTTGAAAGAATGCGTCTTTTGACAAAAGCGTTCGCAGATGTGACTGCCGCTGGGAAACTGCAAGGGCAGGAGTTGAGGCAGTTTACCAACCAAGGCTTCAATCCTCTGCGGAAGATGGTCGAGCTAACTGGCGAAAGCTACGACAGTTTGCGCAAGAAAATGGAAGATGGTGCAATCAGCGCGGAGATGGTTTCCAACGCTCTTGCTGCTAGTGCGGAACAGTATAGTGCAAGGCTTACTAAAGCTATGGACACCATCGGAGGTCAGTGGGCGAAGCTTAAAGGCATACTTTTTGAAATGTCAACTTCGCCAGGCACTCCGATTGAGAGAGCGGGTGCTTTCTTGTTAGAGCAGGTGAACAATTCCCTTGAGGGGTACGAATTGCTGTTTTCCGACATGAGCGAGCTTGGTGAAGATATCGGAAACAATATGGTTGATTTCTTCCAGTTAAGCCAAGACTTAATGAGTGGCAACTTCACGCAGTGGATGAGCGGGTACGACAGGTTTGGTCGTCCGTTGAACACCAATGAGATAGCGGAAAACGCAGAAAAGCTACGAAAGGAAATCATCGAGGAACAAGAAAAGGCGGCAAAGATAAACGGAAGGACGACAGTCGCAAACAAAAAGGCAATGGACGAAGTTGCTAAACAAACTGCCGAGCAGAAAAAGGTAATTCAGGAATTAACAGATCAGTTTAATCGGGTGTCAAAGTTTGAACGCATGCGAAGGGACGTTAGCAAAGAGCGTGTTCGCATGCGAATGACAAAGGAAGACTTTGAGAAAGCAATTAACCAGATCAATGAACTCGAAGAGATGCATGAAGAGGCGGAAAAGAGAAGGAGGATGGTCGAAGATCCAATAAAAGATCTTGACAGGATGCATCAGCACAGGCTGAAACTGATAGACGAAGAGTCAGCTAAAAGAAAGAAAGAGATTGACGAAAACTTTAACAAAGAAAAACAGGCGGCGGATGCTTTAAAAAGCATGGGCGGTCCAAGCGAAGACTTTACCAAAGCGGGTGCTGACTACAGGTTTGTCCAGAGGCGAAACGCGGAGATCGAGTCTTTCAAGGCGCAGCAGGCAGCGAATAAAAAGCGTGAGTCTCAGTTGGAGAGATCTAATGAGCTTAAGGAGGAGATGATACGAGAAGCGAAGATTAACACAGAAGAAGTCAGACAATCTCTACAGGTAGTACCATAATGGCTGTAATCGATTACGCAGTTTGTCGAAGAAAAACAAGCAACGCAACTTTCAACCTTGTCAAGAAGAATGGCGAAGAGGTTGTCACAAAGAACGTCCAAGTGACTTACAGAGTCCATGCATTGGAAGGCGATGATTGGGCTACAACTTACCCAAACATCAGCATTCAGGGCAGCTATGTTGATGAGGCTATGGTTCAACTGGGTGCTTCTGCGATTACTGCTACTTATACTCCCAGCAACACGCTGCCTATCGTTGGTCAAACTTTTTACGTTTCACCCGATGGTACTCAGTATCCTTGGTGGCGATGCACAAACGTAGCAGTGACTCGCAACAGCAGCAATGGACTTGAGTTCAACGCTGTCGCTACATTTGTTGACGAAACAGGGCAAGGGGCTGGTATCACGCCTCCTGACGAGATTACTTTAATAGATCCAGTGATCAAATATGAGTTTGAACGGTTTGAAGTTACTGCTTGGACTGAGGACGATACTGTCCAAACCGGCGCGGCTGATTCCTGCGTTCTTCCGACAGGAACGCTGTACAGCAACCCACCGACGAAGATTGTGCCACAAGAGGTCATTATATTTTCTCAGTACGAGGGCGGGAGACAAACAACCTCGCCTGCGTTTACTTACGAGACTATCATCGGAACACCAACCAGCCCTGGAAGACTTTACTCAGTAAATAGTACCCAGTGGAAGGTTTACGACAACGGATCTGCTGCATTTCCGAATGCCATAGAAAAGCGGCATGCGATGATAGTTGATATTAAGTATGAAGAAACGACAGTCCTACTTTCAGATGGTGTACGCGACCCATGCCAGAGAGTGACGTACAAAATTGCTGTCAGAAGGTACGAGCTTGAATCTTTGAAAGACAACCCGTCAACCAGTGCTCCGACAGAGACGTTAGAACCGGGTTGGGATCAGCCTCGCGTTCGTGCCGACACAAGATATTTAGATGCAAATTCAGAGTTGCAACCATCAGCAAGCCTTGAGTCATGGGGAGCGCAGCAGGCATATTTAAAGACCGATGGGTCGCCGCATGAGACTGATTTTCAGAAGGGTGTTCCGCCCTACAGCGTTCTGCGTCTTCAACCTGAAATAAACTATAGTTTCCTGAGATAAAACAATGTCACTTTTTGGATTTTCGAGAGAAGACATCGCGAGGCAACTTAGTGACTTTGCGAAGAAAGATCTAATTGCTAATTACCCAGACGGGGCAAGCGTTCCGCCAGGTTTTGCTGAGTTTACTGCGGGAAGACAGACTGGAGTCGATCCAGAGTTGTATCTTTACTATAGCGACAACTCTTCTGGGCCGATTCCGGCAGCACAACGACTCGAAAGCGATGAAAACCCCAACGATTATAAATGGGAATGCGGTGTCACTGAGCTACCACAGCGGGTTTACAAGCCGAGGATAAGAAACGACCAGCAGTACGGGCAAGTTGGTCAATTTGTTGATGCGGTAAGAGTCAAGACTGTTCACGATGCTGGGGCAGGTAATTATGCCGATGGTAGAGCATATGTTTACAACCCGTGGGGTCGCCCTATTCCAGCAAATGAGATAGGCATTTGTGCTTTGATTGGCGGCGTTTTGTTTGCCCTGCAACGCCCTCCGGTCAGGAGGGTTAGGTTCAGGCTATATACAGGCTTTAACGACACTGGAGTTGCAACTGCTAAAGTGCTCGACGCTTGGGGGGACGATAATCTTTACTACGGCGAACCTATCACTGTAACAGATCCTCGCAAGCTTTTTGCTCACGCAGTAGGCGAAACTCAATTGCAAGATCTGCATGATCAAAATCCAGACATGAACGATATGCTTCACGCTGGGGGGAGCGTTGGCTATGCAGTCGAAACATACCAGATACGACCAGAAGACGAAAGCAACCCGTTCGACTGTGCTGCTGAATGCGATGGGATCTGTTACCCTCGCTGGGAAGTTGAGCAGTGTACGCAGCAGGCTAATAAAATGGTTGTGCATATCGACGAATACGATGCCATGCCAAGGGGCGACGAGATTGATGCACCAAGTTTGCGTGTTTACCCAGAGTCATATCAATACGGTTTTGCAAGTCAATGGCCCTATGTTGATTACCCGACAAACTTAGAAGTCATTGCACCCGAGACGCCAAGCGGAACGGCTGAGTATAGGGTTACCGCGCACAACTCGCAGCGTTTTTCTGCAATGACAGGGTGGGCAATTGTTGAGCGAGTTGACTACCCATCAAGATTGCAAAATGCTGAAAACAGATGTGTGCCTTACACTGGAGGTCTTGGGACCAGAAACACTGAGTGGCACATCGTTGCTGTAGAAAGACCAATTGCACGTTGGATATGCGCGGTTTGGAATCAGTCCAATACGACTTGGAGTTATGACGGGAGTTGGTTTGAGGGCGAAGAGCCATCGGCATATTTCCAAGATCCAAATGAAACGGGGGAAAATATTAATGACCACATTTCCACCCATCCCTGCCTGCCAATTGACTGCTTAAAGAACGGATCAAAAGCTTTTTGCTTCTGGGACCCTAACGACCAAAAATACTACGCATTCGCAACAGAGTCTGCGATGTATGGGAAGGCAGTTAACTACGAGGTCGTTGGTAAGAAAGACAGTCAGAATCATCAACTCATGGAGTTTGCTTCTGGTTGCTGCTTGACATATAAAACCAATCAGCACATTAAGGTATTCGGTCACAATGAATCGTGCGAGGCATCAACGCAGTCACATGTTATTTGCCCTGAGTTTGTCGATCTCCCAGTGGTGACCAGCGTATCGAGGCCTACAGACTCAATTGGATGCAACGAGGACTACCTCAATGTCACTAAAGCGGTGGCGAAAGTTTGTTCAGTTGAAGCAGACGATCCCGAAGTTGTTGAAATTTGCTGCGAACCTTGCGGGTGCTGTTGCACCGACGATGGTCCGATAGAGGGAGTTACTCAGTCTGAATGTGCAGAGATGGGTGGAACATTCTTAGAGGGTCAAGCTTGCCCGCCATGCTCAGATTGTCAGGACTGCCCCACGCAATTTGAGTTCCAAGGCTTTGAGTTGAGTTGGTCAAATGTTCCTGACGCGCAGGGGAACCAGTTTAATGGGGAAATGGTCAACTTCTCTTTGGGTGCTGCTGCGGGCTGTTGCGTTAACTTTACTGCAACACTAACCTCACAGAACCCACAAATAAATCCACAGGTAGTTACTGGCACATTGTGCATGTCAACAGCAGACGGAAACTGCCCTCAAGCTGCTTTCCAAGTTAATGTGACTTGGTCGCAAGCAACCTATGCGAACGTAGATTTGCCGACCGTTTTGTGCGGTGGTCAGCTAACCGATTGCATCGACACGTTCGGGAAAAGCTCGTCAGGTGTAGTGCCAGACCTTCCCAACCAAACCGCTGGCACTTGGGATGAAGTTGATGTGGTAACTGGATATTGCACCTGCGATGATAGCGCGGGTGACAACCAAGGCGGTGGCGGCGGCGGTGGCGGCGGTGGTGGTGAAGGCGGTGGCGGCGGTGGCGAAGGCGATCCAAACGAAGGTGGCGAAGATCCAAACCAAGGAGGACCGTAGGGTGAGCGGCGTAGGAACTGAATTGGGCAAACTAATTCCCGAATGGCTTGCAAAGCAATCGCGTGGATGCGGGTGCAACAACTGGAAGAACAAGTGCGATGCTTGGGGCATTGAGAAATGCAAGGCAAACAAGAGCGTCATCATAAAACGTCTTGTTGATCAAAGGCACATGTTGCCAGCAGCGATGAAGATGCTGCCAACTGCTGCGTTAAAAGCGGGAGCGACCTTGCTAGTTGAAAAAGCGATTGCTAATGCAGAGCGTCAAGTATCTGAGCAAAGCGATAACCAATGATTTCTGCGCACTGAGGGACTACTGCGTTGCCGAGGCATCGCAGTTGATGTGCTCTTGCGGGAAACCCATCAACCAACTGACCCACATCGGGTTCAGTTGCCCAGTGACTGCTTCCCGCCCACCCAGACGATTGATTACGACAGTCGTAAGGGATTCCTGTGTACCCTTTGCTCCCGCATGTCTCTTCTGATATCCGAGCCTTGCTTCGTGCGCCGCAGGGGTAGGCCATAACGAAGGCTCTTGCTCGCTTGTGAGATCCACCAACGGATTTGCAGGATACAACTTGCCATTCAGCATCATACCCGAGTTCGCAAAGTGATTGGAGAACGACATCCATCCCTCGTCCAGCAAGGAGCGTTGATACGTTTTCCAGCAGGATCCCTGTGGGTCTGAGGAGTCGAGCCACGCGAATGGCTTCATGGAACAGGCTTGACTTTTGTCCTCCGATTCCTGTCTTCGGCCCGCTGTTGCTGATGTCTTGACATGGGAATCCCGCTGTGAGCACATCGCATTTCCAGGCTTTAATTGGACGGTACGGAAAGGACGTAACGTCTTTCTCGATAGGCAACTCTGGGTGGTTCTTCCTAAGTACCTTACGCGCATACTCATCCTTCTCCACAAAAAAAGCCGGTGCAAAACGCTTCGTCCAAGACAGGCCCAATTCAAGTCCACCGATGCCAGAAAACAAACTGCCTACGCTATAGACTTTCTGGCATCCTGATGCTTGGCGATCCTGCATTTCCGATAAGTCCAATGATGTTAAAATCGATCCACTCGCGAGCTTCCATCAAAGACATTTTTTGCTCATTGCGAAAAACGTCCACAAGCAATTCATAATCGTAGACCAAAGTCCCGTCAAGGTTGCATCCGACAATTGCGTTGTCGCAACCGTCGAGAACCATCGCACCGTCTTTCATCGCACTCCCCTGTTCTTGACTGGCATTACTTCACAAAAGCAATGCGTCCCATCAACAACGACTGCCATGCCGAGTATTGGACGTTTTGCGTATCGCTTACCATACCGTTGCTGTAGATGCGTTGGATCGCAAAGGGAACCTGCACTACAGCCAAAGATCCGCATCGCGTCACAAGCGTACCAGTTGACGCCAAACGCAGCGTGATAGTGTCCTATCACTGTTGAACGCATTGCTTGCTTTGCTTGTGCTATTGCAGGCGTCTGTCCTCCTGC
>CEOU01019713.1_pt1 | contig 11482 bp, 15 predicted proteins | sample 530731 | NCBI WGS metagenome assembly CEOU01 (sample SAMEA2620894, study PRJEB7988) | marine metagenome | isolation source: saline water (ENVO:00002010), including
GGCTTACACGGCTGAGTGTGAGAAGCAAGGCAAAGAGGTTCGCAAGGCGGCAAGCGAGCCAGTCCGAATCGCGGACGACGGCGCGTTTGAAATTAACACTAAGCAGCGCGCTAAGGTGGTAACCCGCAGCGGGGACACCTTGGATTTTTCTGTCGCGCTTGTGGACAGCAAAGGTAGTCCGATTAAAGATAAACCAAAAATCGGAAGCGGAAGCCAAATACGATGCGCTGTTACTTTTAACCCTTGGTTCGTGCCAAGCCAAGGGTGGGGTTACACTCTGCGTTTACGCGAGGCTCAGATTGTCAAGCTTGTCGAATACAACGTCAGCGCGAATAGCAGCTTCGGCGTTGTCGATGGCGGGTATGAGGCAACGGGCGGCGAGGGATTCGGTGAGGTTCTTGAATCCGACGATGAGGGCACGAAGGTCGCGCCGTTCTAAAAGCGCAAAACGGTCGGTCTACCGCTCGCGTTTCGAGGAGAAGGTTGCCGCCCTGTTAGAAGCAATGGGCGTTTCCTTTACTTACGAGACGGAGCGGTTGACCTATACCGTTTTTCGGACTTATAAACCTGATTTTATTCTTCCGAATGGCGTTATAGTCGAGGCGAAGGGTTACTTTACGCCCGCCGACCGGACAAAACATCTTCGTGTGCGTGAAGCGAACCCGGACGCGGACATCCGCTTCTGTTTTCAAAACGCGCGCGTGAAGTTAAACAAGAACAGCAAAACAACTTACGCTGCTTGGTGCGAAAAAAACGGATTCAAGTGGTGTGAGAAAGTAATCCCAAAAGAATGGATAGACGAATAACATGACATGGATTCTCCCACACAACACGCCGATGTCTCGCACCTTAGTTTATGCACCGGATACGAAGGTATCGGACTTGGACTTAGAAAGATTTTCCCAACTCTGCGAGAAATCGCTTTCGTGGAGAGGGAAGCATACGCCGCAGCCAACTTGGTTGCGAAGATTGAAAAGGGTGAACTGGCTCCAGCACCTGTGTGGACGGATGTGCGAACCTTCCCGTATCGCGACTTTTACGGCCTTGTGGACATCTTTTCTGCGGGGTTCCCGTGCCAGCCATTCTCCGTTCCAGGCAAACTTCAATCCACTAAAGACCCACGCCACCTCTTCCCTCACATCTTGCGCGGCATCAGAGAATGTCGGCCAGCAGTTGTCTTTTTGGAAAACGTGGAAGGAATATTTTCCACCAAGACGGGAGAAGGCGAACCCGTTCTCAAGTATGTCCTTGGAGGATTGGAAGAAGTGGGCTACCGCGCAACGGGAGGAATATTCAGTGCGGACGAAGTGGGAGCGCCCCACCTGCGAAGACGAGTATTTATTATGGCCTACGCCGACGAGCCGGGATTGGAAGGATGGAACAGCGGAAAGCTGCCTGAACGTTCCTACGAACTGTCTTTTAGGCCGCGAAGTTCACAAGCATGGCCAAGCCGCCAGTTTGAGCCGCAGCGAGATTGGGAAAGACAAAGGAAGGTTGAACCCGGACTGGGTGGAGCAACTACAGGGACTTCCCAGAGTCGGGTGGACAGACTTATCATGCTGGGGAACGGAGTCGTTGCGGACACAGCCGCCAAAGCGTTCGTCACCCTCGCCAAACGATTAGGATGGGATTCGTAGCCACACACTTACCCTGTGATTCGTGTGGTTCCAGTGATGGACTGGCGCGCAACGAAGACGGGAGTAGTAAATGCTTCGTTTGCGGGGAGTTTTTACCCGAAAAATCTGACACTAAACACCAAATGAAACTAGAGAACCGAACAAGAAATACATTTTTGGAGGGCGATGTCATGGCTCTTCCAGCGCGTGGGATTCACGATGAGGTCTGTCAAAGATATGATTACCGAGTCGGCACCCACAACGGGCGTCCATGTCACATCGCGACATATCGCAACCTTGAACGCAACGTTGTCGCGCAGAAGATTCGATACGAAGACAAGACGTTTAGCAGCATCGGTTCGCCTGGTTATTTTTGGGGCCAACATATGTGGCCTAACGGCGGCAAGAGACTTACGGTGTGCGAGGGCGAGATAGACACCCTTACGGTTGCTCAAGTCATCGGAGAAGGTAAATGGCCTGTGGTGTCGTTGCCTACCGGAGCGCAGAGCGCCAAGGGGGTTTTCCAGAAACAGCTTAAATGGTTGGAAAAATTTGAGACTATTATTCTGCTTTTTGATTCAGACGAAGCGGGCCAAAAAGCCGCCGAACAATGCAGCCAGATTCTTCCAGCGGGTCGTTGCAAGATAGCCCGCCTAACCATGAAAGACCCCAACGAGATGCTTGTGGCGGGGAAACAGGCTGAATTAATCGACGCTTACTGGCAAGCCAAGGTCTGGCGACCGGACACAATTATGGAAGGCTCTGAGCTTTTCGACCGCCTCACCACAGCAAAGGTGAACGAGAGTGTTCCTTACCCTTGGGAGGGGCTGAATGAAAAGACCCACGGCATAAGGCTTGGGGAGATTGTTACGGTCTGCGCTGGGTCTGGCATCGGTAAGAGCGCCGTGACTAAAGAGATGGCTTATCATCTGTTGAAAAATACCGACAAAAAAATTGGATACATCGCATTGGAGGAATCTATTGAGCGCACAGCGAACAGCATCATTGGATTAGAGTTGAACAAGCTTCTTCACCTTGAACCGATTAACGCTAACGAAGATTACCGGGCGGCGTTTGATGCTACGGTCGGTAGTGGTCGGATGTTTTTTTACGACCACTGGGGAAGCTTGGAGGGGGACAATTTGTTAAGTCACATCAGATACATGGCGAAAGCGCTTGGTGTGGAATACATCGTTTTAGACCACTTGAGCATTTGTGTGTCTGGTTTAGAGAGCGGTGACGAGAGGCGGCTGATAGATAACATGATGACTAAGTTACGCGGGCTTGTAGAAGAGTGTCGCCTGGGTCTTATTTTGGTTAGCCACTTGAAGCGTCCCGAAGGGCGCGGCCACGAAGAGGGTGGACAGACTAGCTTGAGTCAGCTACGCGGAAGCGCGAGCATTGCACAATTATCCGACGCCTGTATTGGTCTGGAGCGTAGTCAACAAGACCCAGCGAGGCAGCACTATACTTACGTGCGCGTTTTGAAAAATCGTTTCAGTGGTGACACGGGACTAGCAACTACGTTACAATACAGCCAGACGACTGGGCGCTTGTGCGAAGCGGAGCCAGAAGATGAACCCCTAACAAACGCCATCGAAAATGCTAACCACCCGTTTTAGATGGAATACAATTCAGACTTCCGCTACGACCTTAAATTCGGTCAGGTCGCGGAACAGGCTCTCGCTGAAATATTTGAAGGAAAGAAGGTTGAGGTCAAGCGAGACCGAAAGGCGTCGATTACTGGCAATTTATTTGTGGAGTTTGAATCCAGAGGCAAACCTTCCGGTATTGAAACGACTGAAGCGGACTATTACTGCTTCGTTGTGGAAGAGACCTATATCCTTCTTGATACGCAGAAGCTTCGTAATCTTGTCGAGACTTTAAAGGGAACTCCACGGGAGAAACGTGGAGGAGACAACAACACAAGCCGGGGTGTTCTTATTCCCCTGGTAGATTTGATACACACAACCAAAAATGAAAACACTGATAGTAGATATTGAGACCAACGGTATCCAAGACTGGGAGCGCCTGACTGATTTGTCCGTTGTCCATTGCGTTGCGCTGATGGACGTGAACTCACCGGGCGGGGAAGTTTACTCTTACAACAGTCAAACCCCCGGAGCGCTGGAGCGCGCTGCTGATTTGATTGGGGCAGCGGACGCGATTGTGGGCCACAACATGATTAATTTTGACTGGCCCGCTTTGTCGAAAATGTTCCCCAATGTGAACTTGAACCCGCCCAAGAGAATCGACACCAAGATTCTTGCGGCGTGCATTCATCCCGATTTAAAGAACGAAGATTATCAGCGCGTTGATTTCCCAAAGAAGTATGCGGGACGTAATTCTTTGAAAGCATGGGGGATGCGACTGGGAGTGTTGAAAGACGACCACGGCGAGACGGAGGATTGGTCTGAGTATAGTCCTGAAATGGAAGAATATTGCCAGCAGGACGTTCGCGTGACGATGGCTCTGTATGAATATCTTATGTCTAAAAACCCATCGCTGGACATGGTTGAGCTTGAGCATGAGTTCGCGGAAGCCATCCGAATACAGGTTGCTAATGGGTTTCCGTTTGATGTGGAGAAGGCTAACAAGCTGGCCGCGCGTCTTATGAAAAAGCGCAGCGCTTTGGAGAAAGAACTGGCTTCCGTTTTTGAGCCTACAGTTGTTCAAACTAAAACCCCCATCTGGAAGACACCAGACGGCGGCGTGTGGAAGACAAAGAAGAGCGCGGTAGAAGCTGGCCACAAAGCAGACGAAGTTTACAAAGACGGATACAAAACTAAATCCGTTCCTTTTAACCCAGGCAGTAGAGACCAAATAGCAGCGCGTCTTATGGCTGCGGGTTGGGAACCTAAGGCTTACGAAGGAAAGCGTCCTGAAATCAACGAAGCGGTTTTAAAGGACATAGGCACGCCATCGGCTTTGCTTCTATTGGATTACTTGCTTATACAGAAACGACTAGGCGCTCTTGCTGAAGGCGCGAACGCTTGGATGTCACTGGAGCGAGACGGGAGAATCCACGGGAACGTGTCAACTAACGGGACGTATTCTGGTCGTTGTAGCCATTTCAAACCTAATTTGGCGCAGATACCCGCTTCCAGAGCGCCTTATGGAAAAGAATGTCGCGAGCTTTTTAAAGCACCGGAAGGTAAGGTTCTTGTTGGAGCAGATGCTTCTGGAATTGAGCTTCGCGTATTAGCTCATTATCTAGCGACGTGGGACGATGGCGCTTACGGGCAAGAGATTATCCGGGGCGACATTCACACAACTAATCAGAGAGCTTCGGGTCTTTCGACACGCGACGAAGCCAAGCGTTTCATTTATATGCTGATTTACGGCGCAGGTAACCGCGCTCTTGGGGAGATTGTCGGCGGGGGAGAAAAAGAAGGCAAAGAGTTGCGGAGTAAGTTTATGAAAAAGATACCTGCTTTTGCTCATTTAACGAAAGCAGTAGCTGACAGCGTGAACGCAAAAGGGACTCTTATCGGCTTGGACGGTCGCATTCTCCCCGCACGTAAGGTGTTTTCTGCTTTGAACCTTCTATGCCAGTCCGCAGCCGCTGTGATTATGAAACAGGCGCTTGTGGAGTTTGTTAGAAGCCACGAAGGGTGCCTGAAGTTTGTGCCACCAGCCGCCATTACGAAGTTTGTTGGTCCTGACAAATTCGGTTATGAGATGCACGTCAACGTCCACGATGAGGTCCAGTTTTCTTGCGCCCATGCTGATGCAGGTAAGCTTGGTCGTCTTTTTGTGAAGAGCATAAAGAAAGCGGGGGACGTTTTAAGGGTTCGTTGTCCGCTTGATGGGGAATTCCAAATAGGATATAATTGGAGCGAAACCCATTGACATGAAACGGATTGAAGACGTGTTGTCGGATGCTCTTTTAAAACGCCTGGCAAATAAATTGAGCCGCGTTGAAGAGACAATTGAATGCAAACGCCACGATAGAACTAAGATTACACGTCAAATCGCTGAGTTATCTTGGGAATCAGATATGATTCTTGGACACATGAATGAACTAAACACACACACACATGAAACGAGCAATAGTTGATGGGGATATGTTAGCCTACCGAGTCGCCTTTAGTTGCGAGTCGGAGACCAAATGGACTGACGATTTGTGGACTTTATTTACATCGGAGTCCGCGATGAAAAACGAGGTCTACAAGTTTTTTGATAACTTGTGCGACACTCTTGATGTCGGGCGCGTTATCCCGGTCTTCTCGCCAAAGACAAACTTTCGGTATGAGTTGTTTCCTGATTACAAAGCAAACAGAAAAGATAAGCGGAAGCCGCTGGGTCTGCGCTGGTTAATCGACTGGGTGCTTCACGAATACGCTGGATTAATGGCCGAAGGAATGGAGGCTGATGATTTAATAGGCATTATTTGCACCCGCGCCCCAGACGAAACCATTGCGGTGTCTGGGGACAAAGACTTTGGGACGTTGCCCATTACTTGGTATAACCCGCTGTCGGAGGAGCTGGTGACAACTACGCCAGAAGAAGCGCGCAATTTCCACTTAGTTCAGACGCTGGCGGGAGACGCGGCTGATGGGTATTTGGGGGTGCGTGGAACGGGAGTTGTTACCGCTAAGAAGCTTCTGGACAAAAAGGGTTACACCTGGGAAACTGTAGTTTCTGCCTATGAAAAAGCTGGAATGGACGCAGATGACGCTTTGCTTACTGGCCGTCTCGCTTACATACTTCACAACAAGGATTATAACGCGGAGACCAAAGAAATATCGCTATGGGAACCGGAACTATAATCCAAGGCTCCGCTGAAGAGCGCAAGAATATCCCCGTTTATCGCGGGTTTATTCGTTATTTCCCCGACGCGATTGTGGAAGTCACGAAGCGCAGCGTGGAGGGAAACGGCCAACACCACCCGGATAAAGATATTTTTTGGGACAAGTCTAAGTCATCGGACGAGCTAGACGCGCTTATGCGGCATCTCATCGAAGGCGATTGGGCTGCGGTTGCTTGGCGAGCGTTAGCGCACCTACAGCGCGAATGTGATAAGAAGAAGCGGGATATATGAAACAAGATAATTTTCCTATAGTTTCTACGGATGTTATAAAGGCGCTTGAAGAAGCGTTTCCAAAAAGAGATTTTGGCCCTAACAAGCCGCTAAGAGAACTTGATTACCATTTCGGCCAACGGTCGGTTATTAGGTTTCTGCAAAGCAAAGCCGAAGAGCAAAGGGAAAATTCCTTAATATCTATACCAAATAATTAAAATGTGCCTGTTTAGAAGTCGCACCCCACCCCCGCCGCCTCCGGTTCCTGCGCCGCCCCCGCCGCCGATGAAAAAGGTGAAGAAAATAGAAAACCCAGCGGTCCAGCGCCGCATGGCTAACCGGAGACGGGGCGGTATGCGCGCGCTAAGAATTAACAGAACCCAGCCCAACATCGGAGCCAGGGGAGCTGGGGCAAGAGCAGTTTAAAAAATAAAATATCGCCATGATAAGATACGGAAAAACATTTACGGACCCATCGTCAGGCTCTAGCACGGCTGTTGACTGGAACGGAGGAACAGGAATGTTCGCAGTTCAAGGGACGTTCAACAGCGCCACCATCAAGCTTCAGCATAAGCTAGGCTCAGTTTGGCAGGACATCGGAGCTGACGCTACCCTCACAGCTAGCGGTTCCACCCTGTTCACCACGTCCGCAACACAGTTGCAAGTGGTCAACTCCTCTCACACTCCCTCTGTTACGGTTGTAGTAGAGCCTGTTTACGAGAACAAAGCACTCTAACGATGCCTAAAACCGCTGGCCTTACCAAGTCGCTAACCCGTGGGTTGACGCAGGACCTCTTCAAGACGCCTCCATCTAGCTACACCAACACTTACGCACTGACGTTTGACGGAACTAATGACTACGCTCAAGCGGATTATCAAATGCCAGCAACGAACAGGACAATTAGTCTTTGGACTTATCGTCCTAATTCTGGAACTAGCACAATGCTCTTTGATACGAGAGAGAGTGGCGTGACTGGAAACTTTCAGTTTCTTATGACGCAGCGTTCTTCAAGCACTGGAAAGCAGCGGTTTTTGTATTACAACACGAACGGATACAAGCTCATGTCCGGGTATGATTACCCCACCGCTGCCTGGTATCATATTGTATTCTCCAAATCAGGGACATCCACTACTTGGTATGTCAACGGTTCTGCTGTGTCTACGTTTACTGATGTCAACGATGCCAGCAATGACCAATTCAGAATTGGGGCTAGTAAGACTATTTCTAATGACTATTCCGGTCAGATTGATGAGTTTGCTATTTTCGATAAAGCATTGTCTGCTTCCGAGGTTACAACCGCTTACAACGAGGGTATAACCGGAGACCTGACTTCTCTTTCGCCTGTTGTCTGGTGGAGGATGGGGGACGGAACGCAGCCTGCTGCTGATGGAACAAACAACCTTGTTTTTGACCAAGCAGACAAGACTCTGGGGAGTGAGGTTTTAACAGGATTCACAAATGGCTCCACCTATCCTTTTGACACCTTTGCATCAAGCGGAACTTCCATTACTTCCGCCATAGAGACCAGCGGCAACTGGGGTGGATGTGCATCAAACTCCTTCAGCATCACTTCTGGGGAAATTTATAAAGTTACATTTAATCTGACGTATAATAGCGGAGCCGACACATTGAGAGTGGTTTTTGCTGATAGTGCGAACGGAGCAGCAACCCAAAGATGCGCCCCCTATTACACAGATACAAACGGAGTAAACACCGTTTATGTTAAAGCAACCGCAACAGACTCAACCGCGCATCTTCAATTAGGAACCTGGCATTCTAGCGATTCAATTAATTTTTCCGCTTCCAACGTCTCTGTTAAGCCTGTTAACGGGACTACTCTGGAGCTTTTTAATAACACCGCAATATCAGACTCTAACGTGCCAAGCTAAATGACTTACGTGATTATAGACGCCGACAAGGTTGTTGATATTGATTTCTCTGAAGTCAAAGAAACAAGCGCAGACACCCTTCGCTATTCACTCGATGGGACCAAGACGTTTGTTAAGTTTGAAGGGGACACCCCATCGTTTTTAGAGGGCAAAGACACACTAAATCACGCTGAAATTTTAGAAGTTCTTTCGGGAGAAGCTTGGACGGAAACGGACATTGATAACATATGAACCCTTTATCCGCAGAATCTCAATACATCTCCCTGGAGGGCGACCGTCACGTCTTCTTGGACAGGGCGCGTAATGCTTCCAAGATTACGCTGCCTTACTTGATGCCTGAAGACGGGCACAACGCACACACTAAGCTCAACACCCCCTTTCAGGGCATTGGAGCAAGAGGCGTTAATAATTTAGCATCAAAGTTACTACTGGCATTACTGGCTCCTAATGCTCCTTTTTTCCGACTAAACATAGACGAGAATCTTTTAAGACAAGACGGCGCTGACGACGAAGTTTTAAGCGAAATGGAAGCGGCGCTTCAGCGGGTTGAAGAATCTGTGATGGAAGAGGTTAGCCGTCAGTCTTATCGCGTCGGTATCCACGAAGCCTTAAAACATCTTATTGTTACAGGGAACGCTCTTATTTACCTTCCCGACGAAGGTGGTCTTCGTGTGTTCCACCTAGACCGTTTTGTTGTCCAGCGCGACCCAATGGGGCGTCCGGTTAAAATAATCACTAAAGAGACACTGGCCTACAACACTCTCAGCGATGAGTTGAAAGACGCCGCTGGATTTCACGAAGGCGATTCACCGGACAAAGCGTGTGATTTATACACCTCTGTTTGTTTGCACGGAGACACCTGGGAGGTCCACCAAGAGATAAAAGGCAACATCGTCCCCGATTCGCACGGAACCTTTAAGAAAGATAAACTACCGTATATTCCTCTTCGGTTCTCTAAAATAGACGGCGAAGACTATGGGCGTGGATATGTGGAGGAATACCTTGGTGACCTTATCAGCCTTGAGAAACTTACTCAGGCTATTGTCGAGGGGTCAGCAGCCGCTGCAAAGGTGTTGTTCTTGGTTAATCCTAATGGAACTACCAGAGCCAAGACACTGGCCGAAAGCCCTAACGGGGCCATTACTCAAGGTAATGCGGCTGATGTCTCTGTCCTTCAACTGGACAAGTTTAACGATTTTCGCATTGCGTCGGAGACGATTGCCGCAATTAAAGACCGTCTAGGACACGCTTTTATGCTGACTTCGGGGGTGGTGCGCCAAGCGGAGCGCGTGACCGCCGAAGAGATTCGTATGCTCACGATGGAGCTTGAGTCTTCTTTAGGTGGTCTTTACTCGCTTCTTAGCAACGAACTTCAGTTGCCAATGGTAAACCGCGTCATGGATGTAATGAGCAAAAAGAAGCGACTTCCAAAGCTTCCTAAAGACCTTGTTACCCCTGTTATTATTACTGGAATTGAAGCGCTAGGCCGTGGAAACGACCTTCAAAAGCTGGATTTGTTTTTAGCAGGAGCCGCCCAAGTTGTTGGCCCCCAGGCTGTTCAGCAGTTTATTAATGTCGAAGAATACTTTAAAAGACGCGCTACCAGCCTTGGGATAAAAACATCTGGTTTGGTCAAAACGCAAGAAGACATCATGGCCGAAATGCAGCAAATGCAACAAGCAGCTATGATGGAAAAAGCCGTAGGACCGGGAGCAGCAGCAATCGGTGGTATGGCTAGAGATGATATGGCAAGGAACGCTGAAGCAGCAGAAGAAGTTGACGAAGCGACTGAAGCATAAGATAAAACACAACTATGGCTGAGACATACGAAATCAACGACCCGACTCCCGAAGAAAATATAACTTTGGAAGAAGAAGCAGCAAACATACCTGACGAACCCGCTGAGACCGAAGAGGGGCGTCCTGAGTGGTTGCCCGAAAAATTTAAGTCTCCAGAAGATATGGCGAAAGCGTATCAAAATCTGGAGCAAAAGCTGAGTTCTGAAGATAGAGAAACGGATTCGGACGAAGACTTACCACCCACCGAAGAGAATGAAACCACAGCACCCGCTGATAACGCGGTGGCGGCGGCTTCGCAGGAGTGGGACGAAAAAGGAGAACTTAGCGATGACACTTACAAGTCGTTGGAGGAAGCGGGTCTGAGCAAAGAAGTCGTAGACACTTACATTCGCGGACAAGAGGCTTTGCAGGAACAGCAGCAAAGCGAGATTCTTGCAAACGTAGGCTCCCGCGAAGATTACGCTAAAATGACTGAGTGGGCGGGTGAAGAGCTTACCGACAACCAGCTTGAAGCGTTTAACAAGGCGGTGGAAACTGGTTCAGTAAACGAAGCTAAAATGGCTGTGGATTGGTTGAAGGCTAAATACGAAGCCGCTAACGGCGCTAGTCCTACTCTTGTTCAAGGAAGAACCTCCGGTCCCAGCTCTAAGCCGTTTGAGAACCGCGCACAAGTATTGGCCGCGATGTCTGAAAGAGACGCGCGGGGTGTTAAAAAATACGAAGTAGACCCCGCTTATCGCGCTGAAGTCGAACGGCGGTTAGCCATATCTAAAATATAACCCCTATTTACAAAATGATGGCCTCTATTAACTACGTCTTGGAAAACAAAGAGACGTTCATTCAAATCATTACGGGAGTAGTTACTATTGCTAGTCTCATCGCGGCGCTTACACCTAACGATAGCGATAACCGCCTGGTCGCCAAAATCAATACTGCTGTATCGTGGCTGGCGCTAAACATCGGCAACGCTAAGAGCAAATGAGTCTTTACCCTAAGCGCAGCAAGTTAGCGGTTCGACGCCCTAAAAAGGGGAAAAAGAAGAAGAAGTAATGGTTAAATTAATCGTTAGCTTTTTACTTCAGTTCCCTAAAATGGCAGATTTGTTTTTTAAAGTGAGGGACGAGTATGTTAAATCAGTTAAAGAGCGTCGCCGT
>CEOU01041873.1_pt1 | contig 11428 bp, 12 predicted proteins | sample 530731 | NCBI WGS metagenome assembly CEOU01 (sample SAMEA2620894, study PRJEB7988) | marine metagenome | isolation source: saline water (ENVO:00002010), including
CAATGTCTAGACCAAGATGAAATAGATAGGATTCAGATTATACCTGTGGTAAATGGCCCTTGGTATTCTATCCCAGAAGACCCGGGGTTCATTCCAGACCCTCCTGAACCTCCAACCTTAGACTCCTCTTTGTTAGATGAAAATGATCCAGTTTAATGAAACAGATTAAAATAGACATTCAATATTTAGGGACTATAGGGGTATTTTTATGTACTATGGTAGGGTTTTATTATACTACTACATATAGACTAGATGAATTAGAAAAAAAAGTTACTGAGCTAGAAGGGAACAACGAAGCTGTAATTAGATTAGAAGAAAGATTAAAAAATGTTCAAGCAAAAACAGATGAAATATATAAGCACATTATTGATTTTATTAGCCACGAGTAGTTGTAGTATAAACACCAGTTCATCTGAAAGCGAACCTATAGATACAGTAGTTATTGATTACCAAGAATCTAAAGACACTTTAATTATCTTAGATACTATTGTAGTAAAAAAAAATGCCAAAAATCTGTGGACTCCCAAATGCATAGCTTACACAAGATGGAGACAAAGCTAGATAGGTTAAAACGAAAACTTGAAGAACGTAAGCGAAAAAGAAAAAATAGAAGAAGACGTTAATGTGGCACGATAAATATATAAATAAGCACGAAATGAGAAAGATAGATAAAATTATTGTTCACTGTTCAGCAACACGAGAAGGGCAAGATATAGATGCTGCCACTATCGATGATTGGCATAAAGACAGGGGATGGGCAGGTATAGGATATCATTATGTGGTAAAAATCGATGGCACTATTGAGTATGGGCGTATGGTAGATAAAGTAGGCGCACATTGCAAAGGACAAAATACTGGCTCAATAGGTGTTTGTTATATTGGAGGATGCGATGAAGATATGCAGCCCAAAGACACACGAACATCTGCACAAAAAACATCTTTATTTCAACTATTGTTGTTTTTAAAAAAGATGCATAAAGAGGCTACAATATATGGACATAGAGATTTTTCTACCAAAGCATGTCCATCTTTTGATGCCACGAGAGAATATAAAAATATTTGAAATTATTTAACCATTATTTAAATGACAACCCTTTTAATTATGAAAGCTTTAAAAAAAATAGTATTAAAAAAACACCTTAAAAAAGGTTTAAAATTTGTAGGATCTGTAGTAGATAACGCTGCTTTAGGTGGTGCAATCACAAAAACAGTTCAAGAAACAGACACTAGCAAAAGTGGAGAGATTCCTTATATTGAAATTATTTCTTCATTAGTTCCAGTTGTTTTGCTTATTGCAGTATTAGCTGGATGGGTAAGTGTAGATGAAGTTAAAGAACTGTTGAAATTATTTTAATATCTTTGTATAAACTAAATTTAATTAAATGAAAACTTTAGAATTAAAACAAAAACTTGAAGACAGCGAATTAAAAACAATTCAAGATTTAAACTCTGACTTTGGTCAATTAAAAATTGCACTAGGAGATTTAAAACTTAGAGAACATGACATTATAGAACAAATAAAAGTCATTAAGTCAAGATTCGTTGAAGAAGAAAAAAAATTAATAGACAAATATGGAGCTGAGTCTGTAATTAATTTAAAGACAGGCGAAATAACAAAGAAAGAAGAAAATGGCTAAAATATCTAACACAACTTCATATCCCAATATCACTCCTCAGGCAAGTGATTACTTGGTATTAACAGACACTAGTGACTCGAATGCCACTAAGACAGTAACAGTACAAGCCTTGGCTGACTTTATAAGTGTAGGCAATGTAACTCTTCAGGAGGTTCTTGATGCTAATAATACTGCAACTGAAGATATAAACCTTACTGGCAACTATAATGGTACAGGAAACATAACCCTAACAGGTACTGGCAACTTGACTATGAGTGGCAATTTAACAGTTTCTGGGTCTACTAATCTTATAGGGTCTGCTACTGGAACTACCTCGTTTAATGGAGATGTGCAGTTGTTAGGTAATTTAGGACAAAATTTAAACTTTTTAAGCCCAGCTAACATTGCTTTAGGAGGAAACGAAGGCAACAATGGGGATGTTTTAACAAGTGGAGGTGCAGGCAGCGCAATGAGTTGGTCAGCACCTTTATCTTTGTTATCTCTTCCTGCTACTAATATATATATAGGCTCAAGCGTAGCTCCTAATATTGGAAAACCTGTGGCTTCTTCTTTAATTGCAGTAGACGATTCAAATCCAGCTTTACCTAATTATGATATTACAATTGGTAATCCTACTCCAACTCAAACTTTAATACAGGGTCGTTTTTATGCTAATGTGGTTCATCCTTATGGCCCTAACAATCTTCAATATGGAGAAGAAGCTTTGTTAGGCCCAACTGGCGAAAACAATACTGCTATAGGATTAGAGGCTTTAAGGAACAATAGTACTGGAGAGTCTAACACTGCTTTGGGTGGATTAACTCTGACTTCCAATCTTGGTGGGAGCAAAAACGTTGCAGTAGGATATGGTTCGTTAAACAACAACACCTCTGGCATTGAGAACATTGCTGTAGGGGTAAGTTCCTTACAACAAAACACTACTGGTAATTTTAATACTGGAATAGGAGATGATGCTGGTAGAAGCAACAATGGAAACTCCAATGTTTTTGTAGGTCAACGATCAGGTGCTGTGTTATCTGGAGATGAAAATGTCACGATAGGTTCGAGGGCGTTAGGAGCTTCCACAGGAGCTTCCACTCGAAATGTGGCTATTGGTTATATAGCAGGAGAGTCTGCAGCTAATGCAGTAGAGGACAATGTAATTATTGGTCATGATGCAGGTTTCGCTATTCAAGGAAACAATAATACAGTTGTTGGGTCTGGTGCAGGTAGGGTATCTGTAGACAATAACACCATCGTAGGTGCGAATGCAGCTCCGGGAGCAAACTTTTCTTCTGGAACAGTAACTTGTGTAGGTACTGCAGCTTTAGCTCAACTAACCGGTGGAAGGGAAGTTGTGGCTATTGGTAGTAGATCAGGAGACCTAATGGTTAATGGTCAAAGAAACACTTTTGTAGGAGAAAGGTCTAATTGTGTTAATGGAACTGATTCTTATGTAACTGCTATAGGTAATGGCGCTACAGCTGTCGATAACTGTGTAGCTTTAGGCGCTAGTACAAACGCTTCTGTCCCCAACACAATTGCTTTAGGCGCATTTGCTGTTGCTGCAACTGCTAACACTATTAATGTTAACGTGTCAGGTGCTGCAGGGCCTCCAGCAGGAGGAGGGTTGGTTAGTGTTCCTTCAGGCGCTCCAGCTCCAGTAGGAAATCCTGGAGATGTGTATGTTATAACAGGCGCAAACATTGGTGGTGTGCCTCACAACATACTCGCTATACTTTAAACTTAAATTAAATAAAATGGATTCAATTAGAAAAATATCAGTAGGCGCTGACTATAAGAGTAGTGCTATGCACTATATTGTAGAACAAAAAGTGTTAAACAATCAATATACCATTCATCATATTCAAAGAGATGAGATTAAAAAAAGCTATAAAGTGTATATTATTAGATCCAACCAAGAGGTTGTTTTATGGAAGGAGTTTAATGAAAGCATGCCAGTCTCTGTAGAATATAATATAAACTTTTAACATGAAGTCTCCTTTTTATTTTATTGTTAAACCTAAGAAAGAAAAACGATATAATAATACAGTAGATTGGGAAGGCTTTGAGTTTATATCCAATGTATCAAAAGAAGATTTTAAGTTTTCTAACAGAGAAGCTATTGTAGTAGAATGTCCAAATGGATACACTGGGCCTATTAAAAAAGGCGATACATTGTTGGTTCATCATAATGTATTTAAGTATCAAAATGACATGAAAGGTAGGGAAAAAAATGGCAAAAGTTTTTTGCGAGACAACACCTTCTTTTTAGATGATTCTCAATATTATGCCTATAGAACCCATGAATCTGAAGATTGGAATTGTTTGCAAGATTATTGTTTTGTAGTACCAGTTGAGAAAAAAGATTATTATATTCAAAAATTATCTAAGGAAGAACCATTAACTGGTGTTGTTAAATATTCAAATGAAAGTTTAACAAAGCTAGGGGTAAACAAAGGAGATATGGTGTGTTTTGAACCACATAGCGAATATGAGTTTACAGTTGATGGAGAAAAGATGTATAGAATGTATACACGAAATATAACAATGGTAATATGAAATCTAATCAAATCAAAAAAAAGATTATTGAAGCTGGGTATGAGGCAGTAGAGCAATTAATAAAAGTAGCTAAAGAAAAAATAATTAAGCCTGACCCGGAAGATGAATTAGCTGCAGATAGGCTTAAAAATGCAGCAGCAACAAAGAAATTGGCAATTAATGATGCTTTTGATATCTTAAATAAAATAGAGGCAGAGAAAGAGAATATTGAGTTGTCAGAAAAAAACATAGTGCGTAATACAACTCAAGGTTTTGCAGAACGAAGGTCAAAGTGAGATATATAGAAAACTAAAAGGCGTTGTTGCTAGTAATGTAATCGCAAACAAGAATAAAAAAAAGTCTTGGGAGTATGGCTATGACCCTAAACATGACATTGTAGTTATATCCAAAGATGGCACGATAGGAGACATATATGAGATTAATCATTTAAAGGTTGCGTTGCCCAAAACCCCAAAACAATGTTATAGGCGTAATGATGCTCACGAAAAACAATATTGGGAATCCAAGCCTTATCCTAAAGCATTATCAAAAATAAAAAGCATTTTTCAATGGAATGAAATGCCTAGTCAATTTAAAGACACTTGGGTAGACTATATTGAAGCTGAGTTTGATAAAAGAGAAAATGGATTTTGGTTTATGAATAATGGAGAGCCAACTTATATAACTGGCGCTCATTATTCCTATTTGCAATGGACAAAGATAGATGTTGGATTTCCAGACTTTAGAGAAGCCAATAGAATATTTTATATTTTTTGGGAGGCCTGCAAAGCTGATAAGCGTTCTTTTGGCATGTGTTATTTAAAGATAAGACGTTCAGGTTTTTCGTTTATGGGATCATCAGAGGCTGTAAACAACGCTACTTTAGCTAAAGATTCACGTATAGGAATATTGTCTAAAACAGGAGCAGATGCTAAAAAAATGTTTACTGATAAGGTTGTTCCTATTTCTAATAACTATCCATTCTTTTTTAAACCCATCCAAGATGGTATGGATAAACCTAAAACAGAACTAGCATATAGAATCCCAGCAAGTAAGATTACTAAAAAAAACATGTATAATGTTTCTAGCGAAGAACTAGATGGATTAGATACTACCATTGACTGGAAAAACACATCTGATAATAGTTATGATGGAGAAAAGCTTTTGTTATTAATACATGACGAAAGTGGTAAATGGTCTAGACCTGACAATATATTAAATAATTGGAGGGTTACTAAAACGTGTTTGAGATTAGGTAGTAAAGTTATTGGCAAGTGTATGATGGGGTCAACTTGTAATGCGCTAGAAAAAGGAGGCGATAATTTCAAAAAACTTTATTATGATTCTAGTTTAGAAAATAGAAATGCAAATGGGCAAACCAAATCTGGGCTTTACAATCTATTTATTCCTATGGAGTGGAATATGGAAGGGTTTATTGATCGTTATGGAATGCCTGTGCTACATAACCCAGAAAAAGAAATTGAAGGGGTGGATGGAGAATATATATATCAAGGTGCTATAAATTATTGGGAAAACGAAGTAACTTCTTTAAAAAACGATGCTGATGCTTTAAATGAATTTTATCGTCAATTTCCTAGAACAGAGTCTCATGCTTTTAGAGATGAAAGCAAATCATCACTATTTAATCTTACCAAAATATATCAGCAAATTGATTATAATGATTCTTTAATACCTGAGCATTTTTTAACACGAGGAAAATTTTATTGGCAAGATGGGATAAAAGATAGTAAGGTAGTGTGGACTCCAGATAGAAAAGGTAGGTTTTTAATTAGTTGGATACCTAAGTCCTATCTTCAAAACAACACCATTGTTCGTAGAGATTTAAAATATCCCGGGAATGAACATTTAGGGTCATTTGGTTGCGATAGCTACGATATTTCAGGAACAGTAAAAGGGGGAGGCTCTAATGGGGCGTTGCATGGAATGACTAAATTTAATATGGAGGATGCGCCTTCAAATCAGTTTTTTTTACAATATATAGCACGACCTCAAACAGCAGAAATATTCTTTGAAGAAGTATTAATGGCGTGTGTGTTTTATGGCATGCCAATTCTTATTGAGAACAACAAACCACGATTACTATATCACTTTAAGAATCGAGGGTATAGACATTATTGTTTAAATAGACCAGACAAACACAAGAATAAATTATCTTCTACTGAAAAAGAGCTAGGTGGAATCCCTAATAGCTCAGAAGATGTAAAGCAAGCACATGCAGCAGCCATTGAAAGTTACATTGAAAAACATGTAGGCATGGATATGGAAGGCACTTATAGAGAAGAGCATGATATGGGGACAATGTATTTTACTCGCACCTTAGAAGATTGGGCGAGATTTGATATAAATAATAGGACAAAGTTTGACGCTAGTATTAGTAGTGGTTTAGCTATCATGGCTAACCAAAAACACCTATATCAACCACAGGTTAAAAAACAGTCAAAAATAAGCGTTAACTTTGCAAGATATAATAATAAAGGTAGTTCAAGTCAATTAATTAGATAATGGAGCAAATAAGTATTCAAATAACACCAAATGGCTTTCCTAGCCAATATGTGTCAGACGCAGAAAAGAAAACTCAAGAATATGGCCTGCAAATTGGTCAAGCGATACAATATGAGTGGTTTCGCAAAGATGGTAATCAATGTAGATTTTATACTCAATGGAATGAGTTCTATAGACGTAGGCTGTATGCACGAGGCGAACAATCTATTGCTAAATACAAAAACGAACTTGCCATAGATGGGGATTTATCATACTTGAACTTAGATTGGACTCCTGTTCCTATACTACCTAAATTTGTTGACATTGTTGTAAATGGAATGTCTGATCGTTTGTTTGATGTTAAGTGTCAAGCTCAAGATGCTTTATCTTCTGAACACAAAAATATCTTTCAGGAAGATATAGAAAGACAAATGATTGCCAAAGACTTTTTAGGAAACTTAGAGGAAACCTTTGATGTTAGTTTATTTACAATGGATCCTGACCAATTACCTAACGATGAAGAAGAGTTGGGTTTATACATGCAGTTAAACTATAAGCCAGCTATTGAGATTGCAGAGGAAATAGGAATAAACACTTTATTAGAAGAAAACGAATACTTAGATTTAAGAAAAAGACTTGACTACGACTTAATGGTATTAGGAGTGGCTGCAGCTAAACAACATTTTTTACCAGGGGCTGGAGTTAAAGTAGAATATGTAGACCCTGCGAATATGGTGTATAGTTATACTGAAGACCCATTTTTTAAAGATTGTTTCTATTGGGGAGAAATAAAAACTGTAGCTGTTACTGAATTATTAAAGATAGACCCTACATTAAGCAATGCTGATTTAGAAGAAATAGCCAAGTATAGCCAAACGTGGTATAATTATTTTAATGTAGCTCAATGGTATCAGAATAGTATTTTTGCTCGTGATACAGCAACCTTGCTTTATTTTAACTACAAGACTACTCAAAAATTTGTCCATAAGAAAAAGAAAATGGACTCTGGTGCAGAAAGGGTAATTAAAAAGGAAGACACCTTTAATCCACCAGATGAAATAATGGAAGAAGGAAACTTTGAAAAGGTAGAGAAAACTATTGAGGTTTGGTATGAAGGTGTAATGGTAATGGGTACAAACATTATTTTAAAATGGGAGATGGCTAAAAACATGGTTAGGCCTAAGTCTGCTAGTCAGTATGCATTACCAGAATATGTAGCTGTTGCTCCTAGAATGTACAAAGGAAATGTAGAGTCTTTACTTTCAAGGATGATACCTTTTGCAGATTTAATTCAAATTACTCATTTAAAATTACAACAAGTAGTTGCTAGGGTAGTTCCAGATGGTGTGTACATTGATGCAGATGGTCTTAATGAAGTGGACTTAGGCACAGGCAATGCATATAACCCGGAAGATGCATTAAGGCTATATTTCCAAACAGGTAGTGTAATTGGTCGAAGTTACACTCAAGATGGAGATTATAATCAAGGCAAAATACCTATTACTCAACTAAACTCTAATAATGGCACAGGAAAGCTTCAAATGCTTATTCAGAACTATAACCATTATTTAGACATGATAAGGGCTGTAACAGGCTTAAACGAGGCGAGAGATGCTAGTACACCTCATCAAGACTCTTTAGTTGGTGTTCAAAAGATTGCTGCTCTTAATTCTAATACAGCTACACGACACATATTAGATAGTAGTTTATATATAATGAGAAAAATATCTCAAGGGTTATCTTATAGAATTTCAGACATTTTAGAGTATTCTGATTTTAAAACAGAATTTGCAAATAAGATTGGGAAGTACAATGTTAAAATACTAGAGGATATTAAAAATTTATATTTATATGATTTTGGTATTCATATTGAAATCTCTCCAGATGCTGAACAAAAAGCCTTATTGGAACAAAATATTCAAATGGCTTTATCAAAAAACGACATCAATTTGGAGGATGCTATTGATGTTAGAGAAATAAAAAACATCAAGTTGGCCAATCAGTTATTAAAGTTGAAGCGTAAACAAAAATTAGAACAAGACCAACAGCAAGCGCAAATGATGCAGCAAGTGCAATCACAAACTCAACTACAAGCTCAGCAAATGAAATCTCAAACTGAGATGCAAAAAATAGAATTAGAAACTAAGTCTAAAATTGCTGTTATGGAAGCTGAGCTAAGTTTAGAAAGTCAAAAAATGCAAATGGAAGCTGAGCTTAAAAAAACATTAATGGAGCAAGAGTTTCAATATAATGTTCAACTTAGAGATGTTTCAGAAAGAGCATTAAAGGAACGAGAAGACCAACGAGAAGTGGCTAAGGCTGATCGTATCTCTCAACAGAATACTCAACAATCTAAACTTATAAATCAACGAAGAAATAACCTACCTCCACAGTCTTTTGAATCAGCAGAAGACAGCTTAGATGGGTTTACGCTATCAGAGTTTGAGCCAAGATAGTTTTTTTTCGTATCAAAAAATTATATATTTTTGTATAACTAATTAAATTTAATCCAATATGACAGAGTTAAAGGTAAGGGCAGTAGATGCTGAAGAACAAAAATCTAAAGTGGAAGTTGAAGAGGAATTGCTTCAAAAACACGAAGAACAATTTGAAGATTCAGAAACCACTACTATCCCAAACGAAAAAGTTGAGGCTCCTGAAGTTGAATCTACTAAAGAAGAAACTCCAGAAACTGAAACACAAGAAACACCATCGTTTAGCGATGAAGACGTTCTTTCACATATTAATGAGCGATATGGTAAAACCATTAGCTCAATAGACGAATTGTTTGAAACAAGGGAAGCTGCTCCAGAATTGCCTGAAGATATTGCTACCTATTTTAAATACAAACAAGAGACTGGTCGTTCTTTGGAAGACTTTGTTAAATTAAACAAAGACTATTCTAAGGTTGATCCGGATCAGTTGTTAGCTAGTTACTATAAAACTAAAGATGACTATTTAGACGATGAAGATATTCAAGCTATGTTAGAAGACTTTAGTTATGACGCAGAGTATGAAGAGGAGAAAGATATTAAGAAAAAGAAACTAGCCAAAAAGAAAGCGATTGCTGAAGCTAAGAAATTTTTTGAAGAGCAGAAAGCGCAATATAAAATCCCTCTTGAGTCAAGAGGCGAGGGTATTGATAGCGACACTCAGAAAAAACTAGACGAGTATCAACAATCACTCAAACAAGCTAAAGAGGATGATGAAAGGCTTTCTAAAACTAGGGATACCTATTTAAAGAAGCTTAACGAGATTTTCAATGAAGACTTCAAAGGTTTTGAATTTAAAATTGAAGATCAAGTCCTTTCTTACAAGCCAGCAGGGTCTGAAGATTTAAAGAAAACCAATAGTGATTTTGCAAATTTTATAAAATCATATGTTGGAGAAGATGGACAATTAAAAGACTATGTAGGCTTTCATCGTGCTTTAGCCATAGCGAACCACCCAGATAAATTTGCGAGGTTCTTTTACGAAAAGGGAATGGCAGACGCAGTGACTGAAGATGCCAAAACAACTAAAAATGTTGACCTTTCTATAAAAAAATCGCCAGAAGTATCTGTTAAAGGAGGAACGCAAATTAAAGCTTTGTCTAATTCCAGTGATGGAAATAGGCTAAGAATTAGAAAACGTAAATAAATTTTAAAAAACTAAAAAGATAATAAAATGGCTGTAGACGCAATACCGGGATATGATTTAATCCCAAGTGCATCGAAAATCGCTCAACCTACTAACTATCTTACAGATTTTAATTTCTTGAGTCAGTATTTACCTGACACATATGAAAAAGAATTTGAAAGATATGGTAACAGGTCTGTGAGTTCATTTTTGAGAATGGTTGGTGCAGAGATGCCATCGACTTCTGACCTAATTAAATGGGCAGAACAAGGAAGGCTGCACATTAAATATACTAACATAGCAATCGCTGCTGGTGCTGGTACTAACTCAGTAACTTTCACAGTTAATGATGACTTAGTTCCTGCTGGTTCAACTGCTGCTGCTGGTGCAGGTTTACCTGCTGGACAGTTTGCAACTTTAGGAACTGCTCAAATCGCTATTAGAGTTGGACAAACTTTAATGATTTCTGAGAATGGTGGAACTAACTCTGACAAAGCTGTTGTAACTGCTGTTGGCCCAGACGCAGTACTTGGTCTAGCTGCTAACCAGTTTATTGCTGGTACATATGCTGCTGCAAGTACTCTTCCAGGTGCTGCAACTTGTACATGTTTCATTTATGGTTCTGAGTTTGACAAAGGAACTGAAGGAATGGTTGGTTCATTGGAGTCTGATGATTTCATCTTCGACAACAAACCTATCATCCTTAAAGACAAATATACTGTCTCTGGTTCTGACATGGCTCAAATTGGTTGGATTGAAGTAACTTCTGAATTAGGCGCAACTGGATACTTATGGTATCTTAAATCTGAGTCTGACACAAGAATGCGTTTCGATGACTACTTAGAAACTGCAATGATTGAAGCAGTTCCTTCTGTAGCTGGTTCTGGTGCATTAGCTGCTGGACTTGATGGTTCTGAAGGGGTTTTCCATGTTGTTAAAAATAGAGGAAACGTCTTTAGTGGCGCTCCTGCTACTTTAGCTGATTTTGATGCTATTATCCAAAGATTGGACAAACAAGGTTCTATTGAGGAGAATGTAATCTTCGTTAACAGAGAATTAAGCTTCGACATAGATGATATGTTAGCTGCTCAAAACTCTTATGGCGCAGGTGGTACTTCTTATGGTTTGTTTGACAACGATGAGGAAATGGC
>CEOU01052580.1_pt1 | contig 11415 bp, 3 predicted proteins | sample 530731 | NCBI WGS metagenome assembly CEOU01 (sample SAMEA2620894, study PRJEB7988) | marine metagenome | isolation source: saline water (ENVO:00002010), including
ACATAACAGCCTCCTGCAAACGTGTGCTTCGTAGGATTTAACTCGTGAAGCTCTTTACCTACTAATGCTCCTCCTTCCACTATTTGATCGTGTAGATCTGTAATCTTTTCTCTAAAATCTTGACGCTTTCTTATTTCTTGTGCAACCTCCCAAGCCTCATCAAACGTAAAAGTATGTTTCAAGCCTAGCTCTTCAGTTTTTTCTATAAACTGTTTTCTAAGTTCTTCTTTAGAAAGAGGGTTATTTAGAGCTTGATTGTCAATATCTTCTATATCCATTATATTAAATTTAACTAATAATATAGTTACACTTTTTGTACCTAATTTACTTCGTATCAGTTGAGTGGCCGCTACTTTCGAAAATCTCGGTACCAATACTAAATAATTCTCCTGCGTCAGTACTGTTATCATTAATCATTTTAACAGCAGCATAGTATCCTAAAGGAGAAGATAAATTAGCTTTATTGTCTTTACTAAATAAAATAAACTTATCTGTTAAGCCGTTTATTTGAGCATAGCCTAAAGTTGTTTCAGCTATAATAGTAGGACTTTGAGAACTAGCGTTATTGATCTGCCTAACTTGTCCAATCTCTATTATGTTGTTAGTAGCTGTAGCATCTGTTGACGTGTAGTTGGTATCAAAACCACCAACGCTAGTGGTGTCTACGTAGTAAACTGTATCGCCAACTTGGCAAGACACGTTTAGTGGTGAAGAAAATTGTAGTGTAGCTCCTGGCATTTTATTTGTTTATCTTACGTTTACAAAGTCATCAATATGTATGTCTATGGTAGAACCATCTTTTGATATATGACTAATATCTAAATATCCTTCTATCTTTAACTTGTTATCATCTAAAGACGCTTGAATCTGCTCTAGATTTATCCCGTCGTTAGCTCCACTATACAATTCAAAACTTTCTAGAGCCGCATTATCTTCGGGATAAGTGAAACTTAGTCTTGTTCCATCGGCTATTGTTTGTGTGAGTTGAGCTATTATCTGAGTGGCTGAAGCAACAGTCTTAACGCCAACGTGATCTTGATCTGGATCAGCGTCACTACTTATACCTACGCCGTTAATAACCATGTTAGCTTTAATTCCTCTAGTATTATTTAGGTTTATAGTAGCGCTACCAGTGACATTGCCGTCAACTGTTTTAACTGTTTCTCGCCCTAAGCTGACAGCGTCTTCGTGATTAACTGTAGTTGCATCCTTTAAGGATAACGTTTTGCCAGCGCCAGCTGGTATCGTTAAAGAGAAAGGAACTAATCTACCATTTTTAGTCGAGAACTTCAACTTGCTTCCAGTTGCTAAAGATACAGCGTTACTTAGCGTGACTATATTTTGATCTACGTTCACAACAGTAGTGTTATGAGGTATAGTGTTACCTTTATATGGAAGCGTAACTATCATACCTCTCCTAATGCTTGCGCCGTTTTTCTCTATAGTCAATTTAGTAGATAACTTACTGTTGTTACCACACTTAACTAATAAAGAACGACTACCGCCAATTCTCGGAGATCTTTTCTTGCCTGGATATCTACTAGGACCTTTAAGAGTTAGTGTTGGTAATGTACCAAAGTTTGACGCTGTATCTGTAGTTGGGGTTATAGTAACTGTTTTAATATTATGTTGAGTTACTATAGCCTCACCAAAAGATGTAGGAACTTTTGAAGATAAAACAGTAGCCGCTCCGGTTCTTGAACTAACTCGAGGTTGAACGTGTATACAGTAATTTGTTTTACTTGAAGCAGCCGGTATAGTAACAGATCTAACGTAATAACCATTACTTCTTATAGAAAACTCCCTATGAGCTGGAGCGTCTTGGAACTCTCCAGTCTCAAAATTATAGTATTGCGCTGGAGAACTATCGGTAACGCTCGTACATCTTGTAACAAATAAATTACCTTCTGCACCTTCACGACCAAGTATTCTCACTGGAAGACTTCTTGAGTCGTAACTTATATTACTTTCGTAACTAACGTTAGTAATTTCTGGTAATGAATTGCCATCAGATCCCTGATCAGGTAACCACTGCAAGAACCCTTCGACAGCATGCCTAATAAAAATTGTGTGAGGTCCAGGATTTACGGCACACATGTCATCAGCATCTGGCAATACGTCGATTGGTGGTGGCGTATAATATATCTTTACTTTGAAATGAATAAGACCTGTTTCACCAAAATCATTTGTGTACCAATAATCAGTGTCTGTTGGAGGACCATAAATAATTTCCACGTTATAATAAGGCGCGTAATCTCCCATATTAAGGAACGAATCAACGACTCCAACAGATTCATCTGGAGTCGCATAATAGTAGTAAGAGTTTATACTTGGACCAGGGATAGAAGGCACTGGCACGTATATGGGATGCGTATTAAAGTCTATCTCAGCGACTAAGTTTTGTTGGCCATCAAGAACAGTGCCCTCATGCTTGTAAACAGTAATGTTGTCAGATCCAAATATACCTCCAGTATCAGCATCATTACCTAAGTCGTAGTCAAACAAACCGTTCCCTACTCCATTATCGTTTAAAAGTGGTATCGTCGCAATGTCTCCAGTTTGCAATAAAGTCTCCGTAATGTTACAATCACCGTACACGACGTTGGGTTGTCCTTCTAAAGATGAATCAGTAGTAACATCGTATACAGTAGCAGGATAAGCTATAGGCATAGGTAAATTATCCCATATTGTTCTAAAGCAAACCGGTCTAGTTTGAACATCTGGCGGATCATCTACAGTAGGCACTGGTACTAATTCGTCAATATCAACGTACCAAGTATCATCAGAAAGTGGATATGTTTCAGTAGGTGTAAACTGTATATATACGTTAATTGTATTACCATCTTGACCAGGAGTACCGTTGTCTGTAAAAGCTACTACACCTTGATGTCTATCATCATCAGGATCTGCATTAGCTTCTCCAGTTACGTTAAAATAAGTGTTTCCACCACTAACTGTCGCAGCGCCTAAAGAAAAGTTTGCTGCCGATAATAACGCTCCAGTAGGGTTGCCATCAGAATCTTCTGGAGATATTGTTAAATTAACGAACTCTGCAGGTGAGCCAGCAATAGTACCTCCAGCGGGTACAGAGATAGTTGCTGAAGAGCACGTCCATCTTAACGCGTCTTCTGCTAGATCAGCCGCTGTATCCCATGCGTCTCCAGATGAATCATCACCTACATAACTTGCTGTAGTATTGTTTGCTATAGTTAAACATATCTTATTAGCATAAGTAGGATCGTCATGCGTTATGTTAGCTAACCCTAAACCTTGAACAGAAAATTCTCTTTCGTCAAGATTATTTGACAAAGTAGATACTCCACAACTAGCGTTTGTATAATCTGTTGTTTCTCCTGTTATATATCCAAAGTATTTATCTTCCTTATTCTTAAAATATGTGTTGGTGCATTCTTGTAAATTAGTTGTTAAACTAGCTGCGTACCAACCTGTTTTATCTGCTAAATTAAAGTATTGTCCATCAGTAACCGTTACACCCGCTTCAATGCCGCTATTAGTACTGTAATCACCAGACAACCAATTATCAACAGTTGTTCCAAATTCGTGAGCGTCTGCAGTTCTAAATCCAGGTATTTTAGCTTGACTACCCTCGTAGTTAAGAGTCATAAAGCTTTTTACGACGTTAGGTTGATCGTTAAACAGTACGGTTATATCAGACACTGGATTAAAACTTAACACGGTGTCATCAGCTATAGTTTGTACAGAAGATAAAGTTATAACAGCGTTATCTACAGCCGTGACGGTAGGATATCCAGAAACACCTGTACCTGATACTACCATACCTACTTCTATAGATATGTTTGATTCATTTAAAGAAACGGTAGTAGTATTATCAACTATGCCGTTTACAACACCTTGTACATTATAAAAATTGTTTCTATTATTATTTATATGATGTTCAAATAAACTACCGTTATCAAACGTGTAGTAACTATTATTTAAACTTACACCTTGTTGTGGATAAAAAGACTTAAAACTTATCCAACCTTTTGATAGCTCGTTATATGATATCGTTTTTCTATCGTAAGGATTAATATAATTAGGCGCATACTTTTTATATACACTTAAATTATACTCTTTCTTCCTTTCGTCATACGATCCAATGCTTCTCCAAACGTTTTCACTAAATAGGTCTCCAAAGTAATCTTTCATACCGTTGTCTGAGATAACACGTATTCCATCACCTTGATTTCCTAGTGCTAAAACTTTACCTCTAACAACATCAGAAAAATAAACGTTACTAGCCGTAGCAACTAAAGATTCAGGATTAGTAGCTATACCATAATCACCAAGATATGGAGTTACATCTCCAATTACTGCGTTACTCGCTACAAGCTGTGGGTTACCATCCGCGTTGTATAGAGCGTCTTTATTTGTTACTGCCCTAAGTATTTTATCTTCACAGAACATAAGTAACCTCGTGTCTCTATTAAGTATATTCTGTATGCTACCATAAACCGGATTAATGTCCTTTGTTATTTTTTCAGCTTGTATAAATTGATTGGTATTATTAACACCTGTTAATGAGTTGTATATACCCGACCAAATGAGCCCGTGCTTTCTTCTTTCCTCCGTAACTTGCTCCGCTAAGACAGTAGAAGCTTTGACTCCGTTATCCATTTGTGCGGCATTAAAATCGTCACGTATCCTATCTGACTCCACACCATTACCAAAACACCAGCAATTACTCCAGTCTAACCAATGTGTTTGAGTCGATAAATGCGTTGTTGGAGGTCCAACGTTAACACCGCCTCCGTACAACGTCATTGTAGTATCACCAACCTGTGGATCGCCGTCAGGCATATTGATATGGCCTGTTATAGAATAACAACCGCGTTTGGTGAATTTAATTTGATCACCATGGGAGAATAATGCCGTATCAGTAGTTAACGCTGGTTCGAAGGTTATTGTTTGATCATTAAAACCGGTAACGGTAAACACTTGAACGCCATCATCTAACGTTACTATCCTAAACTTAGTTCCACCTAAAGTCTCTAAATCATTACCCTGTCTTATTGGTAAGTATTCTTCGTTAGTAGAGTTGTTTAAAGTTAACGGATGCAAGCCACTAGCTTGATAATATATATCTAACTCTACGCTTTCTTTAGGCTCAGTTTCCCATATACCTGGTTTATCTGTAAACGTACCAGCATCACTTGTGTCTGTATACGGAGATAGTATTTGTATTTGATCGTACGGAGGAGTTAAATCGTGGCGTAGTGCTCGTCTGTGATTAACGTGATCCGCGTTAATAGGATCGTCTTCAAACCCTAAAGAAGGGGTGATTGCACCTCCAATTAAATCATACGCTTTAGTACCAGTTATTGGATTATAACCATGAAGACCGCTACCAATTTTAGGCGTAACTTTTATAGTCCACCTTTGCCTCATGTTTGGAGGTCTATATAAATTTAAAGCATTAGTATTAGGGTTAGCGTCAGCCCAACCAGACGACCAAGGGTTAGTACCTGGAGCTTGAAACATTCCCGCGTCAGGCCTGTAGTTTCTAATGCCATAAATTCCTTCAGCGTAACTTGCGGTTCCAGGATTAAACACAGTATAGTCTTGATATCCTTGATCGTTACCGCCAGACGTAGGAAAACCTCCACCTAGTACCGTGTAAACTACATCGTCTGGATCTCTATTAAACCTAAACATAGTTCCAGGCGTAGATAACTGTGTTATAAAGGTATTAGCAGATTGATATTCAGCGTTTGTAGCTTGAGCATCATCTTCACTCATGCCGTTCATATCACCGCCACCAGCTATAACCGTTACATCACCAAGCTTGTGGTATACAAAACCAGAGTTGTTGTCTGCTGCCCAAGAACCAGTTTCACCAGATACACCATTATCACCGTAAAAGTTTGCTTGATCCCCATCTCCCCATATATGTGGGTGGTTAGAACCTGGACCCATGCCAGACCAAGATATATCCATATACGATATATCTTCATCATCTCCCCATATTCCTCTACTTGGTTGACCTTTACCATCTTTACAAGAAGCCGCTCTTGCGCCACCACCACCCATTCCTTCAAAACCTTCAGGATAATCAACTGGTAGAGGTCCTACGTGTGGATTTAAAACGTTGTCTTGATAAGCGAACCATTCACCTTCTTCAGCAGCGGATCCTATTCCAAAAGACACTACTTCATCAAAGTTGTCTTGACCAGTAGAGTTATTTGTTCCTGGTATAGGGTGAACAAGCTCGTTACCTTCACAATACGTATAAGCAGTACACGCGTCTATAAAGAATGTTCTATTATCACACACATCTTTCCAGAATCTTTCAGTACTATTTGCGGATTGCACGCCATTAAATAAAACACCTGGAGCACCATCATTTAACGCTATTATAGGGTTGTTTTGAACTTTATTAGCGCTTAGTTCGCTAGTACCAAATATACACGGAGGATAAATAGTATCTGAATTATAATCTGCGACTCCAGAATCTCCTTGACCCCACGTATACGCTGTTAAGCCTAGACCGCCGTTTGCTACGGGAGCCATGTGGTGGAAGTGTTCCGTTGGGTGCCAAGATGTGCCAACACAGTTTCTAAGTCCAGCACCGCCATTTCCCGTTATATTATACGCAGCGCCTGAAGTGGTAGCGTTTGTTCCGCCTATAGCTAAGCCATTAAGATCCGAGTCCGTATCCTCGTATCCTTCACCCGCTTGCTGAGCCAGCATATAAGTGTCTTGGTTTATTACGCCTGTCACGGTGTTTACTCCAGCAAAGCCGTTGTTATTAAGATAACCTATTTCTTGAGAATCTACAACTTGATACGATTGCTCAGTAGGCATTAATACAAACTGCTCTAATATTTCGTCTTTATATATCTTAACAAAAAACTTACCATCGAACTCAGGTTTGTTTTCAACCTCGTGCTCGATGATTTCCATAGATAGATCATTTATAGCCCCTTCAAAAGTATCGTTAGTGGAAACGAATGCAGCGTCTTCGTCTATAGTTGTTGTTAAGTTAAGGCGTACGGTATTACCCTGTTTAATAACCCTACTTATTTCATACTGCTTTGACTCTTGATTAGCCCCATAAAATTTTAACTTTATTGTATCTGGAGTAGTAACCCATAAATCACCAAACACGCTAGAGAACGCTTCGGAACCAGGTGTGTCGTCTATAAGAATGTACGAAACATCTTGGAACGGGTAACCATTACCATCTGGACCTATGACGTTTTGAACGCCATTAAATATTTTACCTAATGACTTTTCTTCTGTTTTAATAAAATCTGGAGCTTCATTTTCTATAGCTAGTATTCTGTATCTAGCTTTCTCTTGCACGGCTTCATCTGTACCGTGTGCTTTCTTTAACACAATAAATGTCTCGTCATCTAATTTATTTCTATCAGATGAAGGGAATGAGATCCATATGTTTCCGTCAGCTGCGTTATACCAACGATCCATAGCCATTGTGTAATACTCTACAGACGTTTCTTTTACATACCAAGACATGTACTCTGCCCATCTAGGAAACGTTAAAAACTTTTTATCAAGATTTACTCTTAATCTATTTCTAGTAGCGGATGCTATTTTTGGAACAGTTACCGTAGCTTTTTCATGGGTTAATACAGGTGTTTCTCTACCGTATCTATCACTAAACACAACGCCAACTTGATATTTACGCATAGTCTTTACAGACGGGTAAGCATATCCTTGTTGAGGGAAGTAATAGCTATCGCTTAACTTAGTCTGCTCATATCCTACTTGTATTATAGGCTTATCTACTATGTGGTAGTTCTGTAAATAGTTACCATATATAAGTCTATTAGCACTAATTTCTTGAGCTAAAGCTTTTCGTGGAACATTATCCCAAGGTCTCAGTATCTGATTTGATGGTACTACAGCGTGTATTAGATCGGATTCAATTTCAAAAACGCCTCTATTGCTAGGATTCACTGCCAAGCTTGGCCATAAAAAATTATTGGCAGTCTCACCACCTTCTCTCTTAATAGTCTTTACGGTATATACGTTTGGTTTTCCAGTTTCTTTATAGAGTATATCTATTTCTATTACATCTTGAGGGATAATATCTTCATCGTGATGATAATATCTTAGCTTTAATCCTCTAAGTTGGTTAACCATACCTAGGTTATAACCTTTTTTAGGGAAGTATTCGTATCTATCAGGCAGGAAAGCTATTTGCGACCACGGAGCAAATGTTGAGTATTCACCATCTTGATATTTATATCTATATGAAAATCTAGGAAACCTATTTTCAAACATAGGTCTTTTTTCTTCTAGCTTTACATACCAAGGACCTAAAGCCTCTTGTTCGTTTTGTTCAAGCGTTTGAACTACTGGAGATATAGAAAGTATTTCTAACTGAAATGGTCCATTATCTATATCGTCCTGTTGACCTTCAGTAACTCCACCGCTTATTACAGTCGCTCTTATTACGTGATCCTGGAAAGTATTAGGAGAAACAGACACATCTTCGCTAGATATTAATATTATATCGTTTACACGAATGTCTATTGGATTATCAAAATATATAGGCCCTATTATATCCCCTGACTCAAGTAAGTTACCTTCACCGTCTTGCCACGCTACGTCATTTATAACCCCATACGTAGGGTTTTCTATACCTTCACTAGTCACTCTCTTAGATCCAGTTCTATACATCTCTAGCTCAAGGGGCTGAGTTGGTGCTTTACGTATTACAGTTACATGCTCTTCAGTTACATAAACAGGGTGCGATTCTACTGCGTTGGTAACAACGTCGTATTTAAAAATATCAACTTCAGGGTTTATAACTCTTGGCTTGTCCTTTACGAGTCTAGTGTGGAAGTAATCTGTATCACCATAGAAAATGTCATTAACCTCAGCGTTAAGCTCCACGGTTCCACCAGTACCCGCCATCGAACGTGTAATATTTATTTTTTTTGGTTCAGTATAATTATCAGTCCAAAACAAGAAGTCATCTAATATATTTATACCCGTTATTAGTCTTTGTTTTGAAAAATTTAAAACTCTCTCGCTAGAGAATTTAATAGCGTAGTCACCTTGAAGTAAATGCGGTTTATTAACCGTTATCTTCCAATATCCAGTTAAACCGTCAAAAATCGCGTCTGCGTCATATTCGACATTAGTTATTAAACATTCAAAAGGCAAATCATAACTGTCTTGACCTGAACCAACATTCGTCAATGTCATTCCAATTCTATATCCTGGAGGTACGTTAGGTTGTCCTTGCTGAGCGACTACGTGAAACTCTGTTGAGTCAGAAGAAGGATTGTCTATTTTAACCTGACTATATATACCAAATATATCTACAAAAACATATCTATGCACGTTACTTACCGTGTCATATTCAATGATATAATCTTTTGCTGCATTGTAAGTGTATTCAGGTATACTATCATTACCTTGATTTGATTGACCACCTTGTTGCCAACCAGCGTCTGATACATCACCGCCAGAAACAAGGTAGTATATTTTATCGGTGTTAGCGTTAACCACGCTGCCCACAACGCTCGCTTTGTTGTGAGGGCCCATAAAATTATATGTATTACCACCCATAGTAGCGTACGTAGTAGAAGGATAGGTTGGTGTATTATTTAAACTTGGATGGTTTTGGATTACTTGATTTCTCTCCGTGTTACCAAACAAAGTTTGTACAGTACCAACCTCAGATGCTTCTGATGTAGCTATTTCTATATTATGCGCTTCTCTATATTGACCATTAGGAACCAGGCGTTCGTCCATGTCCTTGTTCATAATAGCTTTGGAGAATACTCTCTTAAGTTCTGCCATATGTTAGTGCTTAATTATTTTAGAGGCGCCTCTAAGTACCTGAGTTAATTCTTCTGCCTTAAGATTAGATAATCTTATCTTAGCTTTTCTAGTTTCAGCAAATCTCTCTCTTTTTAGTTGAGCTAATAGCGGTGGTGGTGTATCTTTTCTTGCAAGCAAACACCCATACAGTATATGCTTATATATAGCCTCTTCAGCAAACTTATGCACAAAAGACATGCTTAAATCAATGCTTTGTCCGGGTGACAACGGAGTCTGTACTAAACCATCACTTATATACTTTAGCACAAGTGTTTTACCAGCAATATTAGAACTAAAATGAATTCTACCTTGTGATTCATCGATAAAGAAAGAGCCGTTTGCTTGAGAGTGCACGGGATCAAGACCATATCGCTGACCATATAAATGTCCGTATTCATCATCTACTTCATCTGACGCAAGATCACCTAAATCAGTTGCTGTTTGAGATTGAAAATTAGCTGCGGTTTCTGACACTTCATCTGTTGTAATATCTATATTGTCACCAGCTGTATCAAAACCTCCCCATGTTTCTGGTTCACCTTCAGTCCCTGTAACAGTATTTACCTCCGTAATATCTAAGGGATTAGATGATTTGTTAGTAGGGTATATGATCCTTTCAATACCGACACTATCAGTCCACGCGAGCTTTACGTAATTAACGTAGTCGATAGGTAAAACAACCATGAGTGTAGATGGAACAATTAACTCCCAATCTTTTTCTGATCGTAGCGTATCATAACTAAGCTCCTGCAAACCTCTTATAGCGTGGTATGTTATATCGTTAATTAAAACGTCTTCGCATATTTTTCCTTTGCCAACATACGCAGCATTAAAGGACTGAATAACTTCCTCTAAACTTAATTGCTTATATCCACCGTGATCACCACCCTCATCGTAGTAGGGACCATACTGTTGTTTTAATATACCCATTTATTATGCGCTTTGTATTTGTTGCTCAGCTGTATCTTTAGCCCCAACTGTTTGTGCTAAACCTATCTTATTAATAACTATACCTGCTGAATAAAGTATCTTATTAACTAAAGTATCTTCTTCTGCTCTATGCAGCTCAAAATCCGTGGAAGTATTAGAGTTGTATAAAGCTTTCTCATTAACAACTACGTATCCCCAAGCTACTTGAATAGGATTTCTAAAGCACTCTACTGTAACCCCTGTTGTTTCAGCCGTAGGAGAGTTATTGTACACTTGTATATCCACATTACTGGTTAGCGCATCGTGATATGTAGGCCCTAGTATAGAAGCAGGGTACGCGTGTCTAACTGAATTTCTAAATCCTATTGATTCACTAATATCTACTTTTTTACACACATTACCTCCATAAAATACTCTACCAGTCTGAAACACTTCCGGGTTTTCATTTCCAGCCGTTACGGTCATGGGGAATGTGTCTCCGTTTATAACAGGTTCTACGCTAAGAAAAGGACCTAATTTTCGAGATATAAGTTCTGCTAAATCTGTTTCATCAATAGCTTGATCTCTATCTTCTTCGTTTCTATTCCTTTGGTTTAGCGTATAAAAATAAGACTCAAATATTTCCTGTTGAGCCTGGTTGGCTAATAAGTTAAACTCCTGCGGAGT
>CEOU01007362.1_pt1 | contig 11403 bp, 9 predicted proteins | sample 530731 | NCBI WGS metagenome assembly CEOU01 (sample SAMEA2620894, study PRJEB7988) | marine metagenome | isolation source: saline water (ENVO:00002010), including
CTTTGCATATAGCGAATTGCTACATATCCAAAAGCTGCCATTGATAAAGACATCAAAAATGACAAAATAGAAATAATTTTTATAACTCGGTCTAGCATTTTATGTGGAAAGAAGCGTTTATTAAAGCCCTAGCACCCATAACTTTGATGTGCCTGTTTTTGCTTGTAGGACTTGCCCCACTATATCTAATAGGGGGCATGATGACTAGACAAATGCACGAAAAAGTTAATTAACTACTTTTGTAGAAGTTTCTTTTATTTCTTCTTGTCCTTCTAGTTCTTTTATTCTTTCACTGCAAGAAAAAGCCTTCATTTTTAAACTTTCCCTAGCAACAGTTAACTCCTTTATCTTTTCTTGAATTTTATTATACTCATCAAGTGCTACTTGCATTTCAAGTTTAAGTTGATCGATGCGCTTTTGATTTTTCATAATTTTAAATTGACTTATCTGCAATTAGTTTAGCTTTATATGCAGTTTTTATATCTGTAGTCCATACTAAATTGCATATATCTTTCACTTCATTTGGTATTGCAGTAACACCATCAGGCTCTTTGTCGAGTGGATTATCTACAAAATCATCTGCGTCATCAGCAGGGGTAATACCATCTTCTTTAAAACCACCTTTAAGTGTGCCACATTGCAAAGTATATCTTTCAAAAGATCTTGCTCCGACCATTTCGACACCATCTTTTTTAATAATTGTCGCTTTGCGGACTTGTACCGATTTATATTGTCCGACAACTTCTATTTTGTCGTATTCAGTTGACTCTGTAAGTGCCATTAGGATTAATCTCCGATTAAAACAGGTTTAGGCTTAGTTTATAGACGTAGCTCGGTCTATGCAGCTTGATAAATAGCACATCCTCTAAAATCTTTTGTACTCACAGTTGCGGCAGTCATTTGATTTCCAGCACCTTGAAACATTTCTATAGTTGTTGAGTTGTTTCCAATATGATAAATAATTTCAATATTATCGGTTTGAATATTCGTGTAACCGTGTGCAACACCACCTGTAGAAGGGGTGTCATTACTGCTTGTAAATGGTAAGCTTGTGATTTTTGCGTGTAAACCTGATGATGTAGATGCAAAAGTAACTCTAAAAAACGCATACACCATAGAACCAATTTTTACATATCTACCCTGAGCAGTTGTAGTTGTAACAGTTGCACTTGGTGTCCATGTGCCTTCTTCATAATCTCCCAAACTGTTAGCTGCTGTGTTGTCATCATTAAAAGCAAGTCCATCTGGTGTGAAAGAAGCAACTGTGGTATCAAAATCATTTGATATTCTTACTATTGGATATCCAGATTGGAAAGGTGAAGTTCCAGCATTGTTAGCGTTTTTTCTAGAACCTGTTAATTGAATTGCCCTAAAAGTTGTTCCTTGCGAATCAATACAGCCAGCAAGATGTAATGCTGGGTCTCCACCTGATTGGTCTGTATAACCATGAATAAAAGCACCACCTTTATTATCGGATACTTTTCTTAATGAAAACCAAGTATCAGTTTCATCTACTGCTGTTCTGCCGTGTGCTATATCAGATGATTTACAGCTAAAAATATTTGCACTTTCTGAGCCTTGATTTAAACAAAGGCCACCAGCCGAAACATCTGGTGAAGTTTCAGCACCTGTTGATACTCTTCCACCATCACTGATACGCATTTTTTCATTATCACTTTCTTTGAAAATTATTGCATTGTTGCCGTTGCCATTTTCATCTGCATTTAAAATTAAATCAGTATCAGAAACAAAGCCATCATTGCATCTAATCTGACCGCTATTACAAACAATATTACCAGAAACAGAAAAAGTATCATCTGGTGAATTAGTACCTATACCAACCCGATTATTACCAGCATCTACATAAAATAGATTTGCGTTTGTATCTCCTTCAATTCTAAAATCTACATCTGCACCATCTTCATTAAATATTGCGCCATTGCTTGAAAGCTCCATTCTTTCAACACCTGCGGTAGCAATATTGAAAGTATCAGAGGCAGAACTGTAGATTCCTGTGTTAGGGTCGTCTCGGAAACTGAGTGCGGGTGCGGAACTAGTCCCATCTTCAAGAGTTATAGTTCCATCAAGTTCAAATATAGTAATCCATCCATCATTACTGCTATTTCTTAATTTCATGACTGGTGGCGTACTTCCTGTATCAGCCCACCATTGATAAGCATATTTGACAGAGGGTTCTGTATTTCCACTGCTATTTCCAGCTAAAGCCTGTAAAGCGTCTTGTATGTCAGTTCTTACGGCAAGTCCTGTTCCATTATCTATTACAAAATCATTTTGGTTCGTACTCATTTTTTTGCGTAAATTTAATTATAGAATAGCTTATTTAAGGAAATTAAACACCTTTACCAAATCCAACAGCAGTATATTTAAAACTTAAATCTTTAAAATTATTATTTATATCTCTTGTCTCTATTACAAACTGAGTGCCTGTTACTGAAGTAATTTTAAAATAGTCACCAGAGACAGCACCTTCTAAAGTTATTCCTATTGTTGGCAAAAATGCTGTAGTTGATGAATTTATGGCTGAAGTACCTGTATAAAAAGCATTTCCAAAGCTAACTGTTTTTGCAGAATTGTTTGTATTACAAGCACTTGCTATGGCTGTATTTACTGTTTCAGTTCTTCTTTTCATGCTTGCTGTATAACCTAACTCATCTATCTCAATGTTTTCATCAGAGTCATTTGTGAATAATTCTGCTCTAAATCTAAAACCTCTTGCTGAATATTCACCGTTTGCAAAAATATTAAAAGGACTAAAAGCACTTGATATATTGCAGTTACCACTCGTCGTGACATTATTTCCTGAGTTGTCCTTTACCTTTATAAATTCTACAGTTCCAGATGTTATTGAATTATTTGAAGAGGTAGTTATTTTGACAATATTACCTGATAATAAACTGCCTACGACATAATCACCAGAACTTAAACCACCAGTCAGAACTCTTAAATTTACTGTATCACCTACAACTAATCCACCATGATTTCCTTCAGTAAAGAATTGAATTTCACCTGTTGAAGCATTAACAACTTCATATTCAGCTAAAACTCGTACAGCTTCTGCTACAAAAACATTGTCATTTGTTATGGATGCAATTTTTAAAAAACCATCAGATGCGGTTCCACTTGTAAAATCAACTAAAACTTGATCGTTGACAGATGCTCCATGAGAAGATCTTGTGATTGTTATTAAATCTTGAGATTGACTGTAAGTAGATGATAATGACGAGGTAGGTACACCCTGACAAGTCGCAACTTGTAACTTTGCTCCAACATCTTCAGCAAGTGTGCCATCCCAATCTGGCATATCATTGACTAATGTAACCCTTGAATCCCATAGGTCAGAAACAACAATCGCTGCGGTTTTGAAATGTCTTATTAAAGAAAGATTAAAAACTGCTCCTAAATCTAAATCATCAACAAACGTATAAAAACCTTGAGGAACAATTCCATCTCCAAGAAAATCAAAATTAGCTAAAGCATTTACATCTGTAACATTATCAAAAAACTGAGTTCCATCTAGAACTAATCCATTAAATTCATCACTAAATACTGTTCTAACTCTTGTACCATTAAATTTTGGACTTGTTTGATCTTCTCTTTTTGTTGTTACTATTTGATTAGGCTGTGGATCAGGTTTTGTCACTATAATTTTTGCTGCATTTGCTGATCTGCGACCACCATCGTCAATAAATTTAATACTGTAAGTCCCAGTTAGAGCAGGGACTAGAGTTTCACTGATATTGCCTGAAAGTTGTGGGATTATTTCTGTTGAGTTTGCAAAATTTGCTGAACTTGATGTGTCACTTGTATGCCTAACTGATACAGTGCCGCCATGAGTTACGTCAACTGAGGTAGAAGGGTTAAAACGTAATCTTATAAAATTATCTGAAACAGGTTCTGATGTTAAACCTGTAGGATCTTCTGGTGCTAATGTTTTACCGACAGCTTGAAAGGAGTCAATACTTGATGTCGTTGAACTTAGAACACCTAAAGAATTATATGATTTTACTTTAAAACTGTAAGTTCCTAATCTTGACTCGAACAATTCAAAACTTGGTCTTGCAACTCTTTGTCTCTCTGGATTGTCATTTTCAAACTGAAATTCAACAAGATACTCTTTAACACCTTGTACTGGTTCCCATGTTAAAAATATTTTAGAAACTGCACGATTATTAAGAACAACAATTCGTTCTATTGCTGCAAGGCTTGATGGTGAAGGTTTTTCATCCAATAGTGTTGTTATATTTCTTGGATCGGCTGCAACAGTAGTGTCCTCAACTTGTGCATATTTATTTGTGTCATGAATTGTTGCAACAATGTTGTAGTTTGACTTGTCTTGCTCTGTAATTGAAAGCACTCTATACGTTTGAAATTCAACAGATGTATTTTCTATGGCCCAAATGCTGTTTGCTTGTGGCACTGCTGAAAATGCAGAGCTTACAGTAATTGTTTTGTCTGAAATAGTACTTATTGCTCTTGTTTCCATAGTGCCATCAGGCAAAATTACAGAAAGTGTAGCTGAATTTGCTGTTGTTAAATCTGTACTATTTTTATCATCTACAATTATTTGAGTAGTAGAAATACCTGTATTAATACGACCACCTCTACGAACACCAGCCCTTAATGAATCAGCAATACCGATTATTGTTGATGGTCTTACAATTACACCAGCTTCGAGAGTTGTCGTGAAACTCACAACCTCACATTCTTTAAGATTTGAGTACAAAAACCAACGACCTAAACGATTCGCTTGGCCTCTTGATGTACAAGCAAAAGTTTTAATTGTTTTTCTTGTTCTTCCAAATTTTCCTATAGCATCAGATAAAGCTGTAATTTGATCTGTAGTAACTAGTTCATAATTAATTTGCTGAGTATCATTATCAAAGTATGAAACTTCGACTTCTGTAAATTTTGTTTTTTGACCCGCACCCTGATAACTAAATCCATTTTCTGTAACATTTGCATTGGTGAATAAATATTGTGGGTCAGATGTTCCTGTTGTTAAGTCAGTAGGCCGATCTTGAGATAGTTGTAGTGTCCCAACCCCATAAAAAGGCATTGCGTTCATTATTGAGCAAAGATCATTGATAAGTGTATATGCGTCTCGTTTTTGATTTAAGATTATATTTGCTGAAAAACGTGGCTCCGTAGTTTCAGTAATAGGGTCTGTAATCAGTTCACTAGAATAAACACTTGCTGAATAGAAAGAAAAAACATCTAGTGAATCTTCCTGTATTAACCCATCTGTTCCACCAAACCCTTTATCTGTTGTCAAAATGTCATACAAAACCCAAGCTGGATCTGAACACCATTCCTTATTGGTTTTAAATGTTCCATTAAATGTATATCCACTTGGATAAATTACTCTTCCATTAGTGCTATCTACTGTAGTTCCATGCGGTACTTTGATCTTAGTTCCCTTGATTCTGTATCTCCTAGATGGAAAGGATTGAAATTCTTGAGCATTAAACCTGAGAGCAACATAAGCAAAGCCTTGATAAGCTCTTGCATCTGTAAGTATTTCAGTAAAAGATAAAAAATTTGAAGCGTTTTGTAATTTGCTTTCTGTTGAATCGGCAGTATTTCTAATGACAGTAATGGTAAGAGGAAAACTTAAAGAAGATGCAAGTTTTATTTCATAATCTTTGATATAGGGACTTGTAGCTTTACCGTTTATTTTATCTTCAACTACTGGATTATGAACAGTACCATCATTTTCAGTGATTCTTATAGACATTTTTACCTCTACACCAACTATATCTCCGTTATCTTTAAACTCTTGCAACACAGGAAATTGCAATGAGATTCTAAGACGATCAAATGCGGTTGAACTTGTAGCTCTTGAGACAGATGTAGAATTAGTAACTGGGACTCCTACAGGGACAGTATTAGCTGTTAAAGGAACCTCTTGTAATGCTGTTTGATTTGATGCACCATTTTTAAAAAAAACTTCTACATCAGAAAAATTTTCATCACCATTTGCATTAAGCAAAGGAGTGTTATTTAAAAAAACGCTTTTTTTAAATGTATCTGTTCCACTTCCACCAACGTCAAAAATTGAATCTACTTCTCCGTATCCAAGTAAATCAATAACTGTTGCAAATTGCTTTGACCTTAAGCCACCATCTACTAAATCAGGATCAACAACTTGCCTTTTTATAGCAGCTAGATCTTCTCCTCCAATAAGTTCTGGCATTTAAGAAATCTCCTTGACTATTTGGGCAGTGTCAACAGAAGAACTGACAATAATAGATCCCGAAAACACAAGTCCATATAAAATTGGAATTGGAACACCACTAGAGCTAATATTTTGGATTCCATTAAAATTATATGATCCTCTCACTGCTGGGTCTGTATCCCCAACAGATGAGGATGAAGAAACTGGTCTACTAGGTGATAATAAAGAAGTAACACCATCAATAATCAAAGAAGTTCCAATAGTTGTTAAAAGTCCTCCTACACCACCTGTCAAAAGAGTAGCTCCTATAGATAAAGCATTGTTGGCAACAAAATTAACCGTTGAAGATACAACGTCAGTTACCAAATTAACAGCACCTTTAAAAACATTTGTTACTGCTTTAAAAAAACCTCTAGCACCAATAGCAACAGGAATGATTTGTATATCACCACTTGCACTCATATTTAATAATTCACCATCAACAGAATTACCACCAATTTTAATTTTGTATAGTTGATCGTTCATGTGTTTTTCTATACCTACAAAATTTGCTCTTAAAAAATTGATGGCTTGTTGTGGTGTTTTTACAGCAGCTTCAAAGGTTGATTGACCTAAAAAATCTTTTAATTTTCCATAAACCTTTATTTTTTTAAGCTGCATATCTAAAAACCTTTTCTGTTCCTTTAATATAATCTAAATCATATAATTCTCTACAACTTAATTTGTTAGCCTCATGGTGCAAAATTAATTGATCGCCAAGATATAAAGCAACGTGACTAAGTTTTTGTTCTGGGCCTTGCATAAGTAAAACATCATTTGCTTTTATATTATCTTTTTCTACTTCAATAAAACCAGATCCAGTTAGTACTTTTTCAAAATATGGGTTGTTTATGAAAGTTTTTATTTTTTTTGGTCTTTCCCAATGTTTTAATTTAATTTGTTTCTTTTCTAAAAAATAATCTGTTATAAGATTCCAACAATCTTGCTGCCCCCAAACCCATCTTCGCCCAATAAGTGAAGGTGCTTTCCAACCCGAAGGCTTAACAATGCTCCAACTCTTATGCTCAACACTGTAAATGTGATATGGATAACCAACATATTCAGAAGATGCTCTGTCACCATCAGAGGGTTCAGATGAGCCAACAGGGTGACTATGTACAACTCCGAATATTTCTCCTCCTTTATCCTCGCACTCTGCCCAATCTTCTGGATCTAATGCAAAAAATTCAAATTGATCTTCTGCAATATTTTTACAAGGCCAAAATATTTCTTTACCTTCAAGAACAGCGACTAAACCACAAGCCTCATCAGGTACTTTTTCTTCCGCATAATTTATAAAGTCATTTTTCCAAGTCATTTTAAAAATTTTGTAAAGTTCCAACTAAAGGAAAATCGGCTCTTGTAACAAGTTTTTTTGGTGCGCCAATTCCGATTAAATCAAAAGTGCTAACTAATTCAAATTGTACAATATCTCTATTTTCTGTCACTTTTCTTTCAATAAAATAAATTTCTTGTGGCAGTTCGCTTGATGGGTCTGGTGTTCCATAAGGATTTATAGAGCTAGGGAAGTTTTCAGCATCCAAAAATCTACTCAGTGTTCGTCTGCGTATAACTTTCGCACCTGTAAGATCAGAAAAAGCCGTAGTTTGATTAACTGTTTGCAAAATAGCTGTGATAGTGCCAAGAATATTTGAAAAAGTCAACGTAGGTCTTGGGAGTTTTCCTTTGCCAGAATATGAAAACCCATCCGCTTCACAAGGCATCCTTGAATAAGTATTTGATTGCCAGACTATATCATTATTATTAGTAAGATTTACACCAGAATGAAATAAAAAGACAGTTTCATTTGCTATTGTTGCATTGACATTAAAGGACACGTTTCCACTTGTGGACTGTGAAGTTGTCCCTGTAACTGTAAAAGTGTCTGTGGCAACTGTTTGTATTGTATAAATCCCATCAATACCATTTCCAGAAGTAAAATCAAGACTTAAAATCAAACCTGTTGAAAACCCATGTGAATTAAGTGTGATTGTTATAGTTTGTCCTGACTGTGAATATGTAGCTGTTTTTGCTGATTTTGTATAGTGAACATCAGCTTTTAATTCAACAGAAAATAATTCTATTATTGATTTATTAGTAAGCTGTTGTAGTTCTGATACAGGATTTCCCATTATGGCTCAAAAACTTCTCTAAATGTTGTTGTAATGATAGCTCTTTCGTTATATGGTATAGATTTTGACCACGACTCGCAAACATACTTCCCTGCTCCAGAAAGAGTAATTGATACATTTCCGCTATTTGTAGCACTTGAAGCGGCAGTAACTGTAAATGCGTCATCACTGGTTACAGATGCAACCGCAAAAGTACCATCAGTTGCAGAGCCAGAGGTGTAATCAATCGTCAAAACATCGCCTAATGCAACTCCATGTGAAGTAATGCTGATAGTCACAGTAGTCCCGCTTTGGGAATATGAGCCTGTTTTTGTGAAGCCCTCTGCTGGTGGGGTAAAAGTAAAACTTGCCTGATCGTTAACCCTACTTCTTAAAAATGCTTCAATAACATCTGCTTGTGTTTCAGAAACATTGAAAACTAAATCATATACTTTCGGATCTTGTGTAAGTGGCAAACCAAATATAGTTCTAAACTCATATCCATCACCCAGAGCAGTAGTCCTATATCTTGGATTGCTGTTTTTTCGCATCCCATAAGTGGGATTTATTGATGGAAAAGTTGCCATTATGGATTTAGTAAGCCTCCAGACCTTTGTTCATTAATAATTGTACTTTGAACAACAGCAGCAATAATTTCGCCAAGTTGTTTACCACTTTGTTCTGATGACCCTTGAGTATCCATACCAGAACCATCTACATTAATTGTAATGTTATTTACAGTGCCGCCACCAATTTTATTATTTGGGATAATTGTACCAGCAACTTTTGGAACAAATAATTCTGGCCCTCTTTCACCAACAACTGAAACTTTACCCACTGGCGGCCTACCACCATTTGCAAACAAGCCACCTAAGATGCCACCTAAAAAACCACCAATACCTTTTCCTTTACCACCAGAGGCAGATTTCCCAAAGTTTTCACCAAAGCCACCTAAAAGCTTATCTATTTGTGCGTCAATAATCTTATCTCTAATTCTATTCAATACGTTAGTCATCGCTTGTCCAAATGATTGTGCGCCTGTAATTGCATCTCTTAAATTTCTTTTTATACTCCCTTCAATTTCTTCACCTACAGCAGTCATTTTTTCTTTTAGTTTTTCAGCCTCTTCTTGATTTTTTTTCTGCAATTCTTTTTGTTCTTCTAATTTTTTATTTTGCTTATCAATTTCATTTGTTTTGTCTATTTCAGTAAGCAATCTTTTTTGAACTAAATCATAATTATTATTTAATTCCACAAGTTGTCTTTTTAGTGATGCTTCAGCCCTTTTGTTATTATTTTCTCTTGCTGTTGCTAATCTTTTGAGTAATTTTTGCCTTTCAATAAATAGTTTATTTAGTTGACTTTTAAGTGCTTGTTTATCTCCCTCTTCAAGTGCTTTATTAAATTCTTTTTGATTTTTTGTTGCTTCGATCAACTTTGTTGCTAAAGCACCAACTCCGATAACAAGTAAACCTATACCAGTAGCAGCAATAGCAGTTTTAAGAGCTACTAAAGCAATAGACATTTTTGTAATACCACCAGCAGCAAGAAAAGCGGCAGCAGAAGTTCCTTTTAATCCTGTAGCAGTAAGAGCCGAAGCCGTTGCAGCAATTTGCAGTTTTGCGATAAGTCCAGCAAGTGCAGCAATGGCGGCTGGTATTGCAACTGTAAGACCTTTAACAGCAAGAACAACTCCAGCTATGACAAATGAAGCTTGTCCAGCATCTGAATTTACAAATTCTGTTGCAGCCTCAATAAATTTTGTGAGTTCTTTTGTTCCAGCTAGTACTGCTGGTTTGAGCAAATCACCGAAAGCTCTAGAAAGATTCTCTGTCTCATTTGTTAAATTTTTAAATACCTGTGTTGGATCGTTTTCTAAAATTGCTTTAAGATCTTCACCACCTTCTTTTGCTAACTTACTTAAAGCTCTAATAACAACTTCACTGGTTAGTTTACCTTCAGCAGCAAGTTTTTTTAGTTCGCCAGTGCTTACATTCAGTTCATCTGCTAAAGGCTTGAGAACTAAAGGTATTTGTTCTGATACACTTCTAAATTCATCACCAGCAAGCCTTCCTGATCCAAGAGCCTGTGCTAACTGTCTAAATGCGTTTGATGCCTCTTGAGCATTAGCACCGCCTAATTTTGCCGCAGTATTGAAACCAATAAAAGTGGTTCTTATATCCTCTAAGCTTGTTCCTAAAGGTTTTAATCTTGCTGTAATATTTGTAACACCATCTAAAGCCTCAGTGGCACTAAGACCAAATAATTTCTGACCATCAGTTGCTATTTTTTGTGCTTCTGCAAAATCTCCTGTTGCTTTAGTTAATAATCCTAAACGAATATTTAACTTTTCAAAATTTGTTGAAGTATTTATGGCATTTTTAGCCAAAACAGTAAGACCAATTCCACCTATTGCAGTTCTAAGGCCACCAAATGCAGACTGTAATTTATTTGTTTGAGCCTGTACTCCGTTTAATGCTCTAGTAGCACCACTGGCATCAACTCTTAATCTTACTACTGCCTCTGCCACAGATAAAAAAGCCTTTATTATATATTACCTTGAATTGTGTTTTTGTCGTTGAATCTCTTTTTTTTCTTCGTCATGCTTAATTTCATAATAGCCAGCCCAATATATAAGCTCTACCTCAGTCATTGATTTTCTGAGTTCCTCTAAAGTCTTTCCAAGTTCTGTTGCTAGGAATAACTCAAATCTGAGCCAGTTATCCCCTTTTATTCTTTTTTTGCTGTATCTATATCAAGAGTTATATCATGCAAAAATAATTCAATCTCATTTAATATTTTTTCTGGCAGTTCTCTTTGTAAGTTAGGTGCATCAGCCATGCTGAAAGCTTTTGTACCATCTTCTAACTCTGCCATTTGACAAAGTAATTGTGTTGAGACAGTAAGTGCCTCTTCAGACCCTGCAAGCTGTTGTGCCTTCACTCGGTCAAACCTAGTGATAGGTTTAAAATATAAACTTACAGTTATATTTCCTTTTGAATCTTTAATATCGAATTTGCGTCTTGAAGTCATTTCATCTTTAAATGACTCTGAAAT
>CEOU01083661.1_pt1 | contig 11391 bp, 7 predicted proteins | sample 530731 | NCBI WGS metagenome assembly CEOU01 (sample SAMEA2620894, study PRJEB7988) | marine metagenome | isolation source: saline water (ENVO:00002010), including
AATGGCTATAGAGTTTATATGACTCAAACCATGCCGGCAATATGGGTAAAAGACCCTACCAAGGTATTGAAAATAGTTATGAAGAATCCAACTACGGGTGGTTCATTCTAATATGTTTCTATTTGAGAGAGGGATCTTATGGTCCCTCTTTTAAATTTTATTTAAAAACTTAAAAAAACCTTTTAATAATGGCAAAGAAAAAAACAACTAAAAAAGAAAAAATGACAGAATCAACAATTACAGAATCTACTATTGAACCTATAGTATCAATGGAAGATTTCACAATGATAGAAAAATATCAACAATCAAAAAATCAAAGTATTGCAATACGTCCTTATGTTACAAATAATGAAAACATGGGATTAGAAAATTATGGATTATCATTATATGATAATGTATTCCATGAAGAGCAACTTACATGTTTAGATGTAAATGGTGTAAGAAGATACTTAACAGGGTTAAATGAATTTGCTCCTGAAATAAAACAATTACCTACTGCTCAAAGAGAAGCTAAGGTAAAACAAATAAGAACAGCTGTTGCTGAATTAGAAAAAGAATTAGCACAGAATGTTATTAAAGTAGATGATCCAGAATTTTGGAATAAGGTTAAATTATTAAAACCTAATAATGATGAATTTTGGGCAAAAATTACTTTAAGAGTAGGAAATGATCCTTTATATTTAGATCCAAAAAAAGATCCTTATGATTTAATAAAGATCTTTGCAATTGAAGCTGGTGGATTTTCTATATGTGCTAAAGATTTAGAAACAGCTAAAAGAAAAGGAGCTGGTTGTAAATTTTATTTAGACAATTTAAAAGAAACTGTTGCTACTAGAACATCAAGTTCTAAGGTTAGAAATAAAGCACTTGCTGCATTACAAAATATGTATGATTCTAATCCTACTAAATTAAAGTACGTTGCAAAAGTTGTTGATACAAATAGTACAAATTATGTAAATTCAACACCTAATGATGCAATATATGAAAACATGGATGCATATATTCATGGTGAAGGATCAGAAACTAGTAGAACTAAAGCTGCTCAAACATTTTTAAATACTTCTAAATTAGGATTAGAAGAGTTAAAATTAGCAGCTATTTTAAAAGATGCTAAAAGTTATAGAATTATAACTGATAGATCTGATGGATTTATTTATACTGACCGTAATGAAAAGCTTGGAAGAACTATGGAAGAAGTTATAAGCTATATTGCAAGTCCTTTAAATGATGATATCTTAATGTATATTATAGAAAAAGTTGAACGTGAATGGTCAATATAGATGAATAATACAACTCTACAAGTTAAGTTAAAACAAAGACTCAATAAGATTGATAGTCAAGATTATGATAACATTCAATCTTGGGAAATAGCTGAAGCATTTAATAAAGCACAAATTGAATGGGTTAGAAGGCAATTAGCTGGTACAAACATGCGGAAAGAAGGTGATGAAATGTCTAAGCGAAGAATTGATGATTTAGAAATTTTACTTAAAAGAGAAAGATTATTTGGAGTTGATGTAAATTATAATAATACATTTGGATACTTTGAAAGTAGTAATTTTGGAGTTATTTATGATCCAGAATTAGGAGGAGATTATTTAGAATTTAAAAAAATTGAATGTGGTGCACAGCAATGTTTTGCTGATCAACCTGCTACTGAAGGAACACCAGAAATTCCTGGAGTACCGGGAGTTGCTGGTGTAGATCCAATACCTGGAGTTCCAGGATATACTATTCCAGGTCCTGATGTAATAGAAATACAACAAGTTACTACTAGAGAACCAAGATTAGTAACACAATGTGAATATTTTACAAATCAATCTGGAGGAGGTCTTTCACCTTATATTACTGATCCTGTTATATATAATGCTAATCAAACAGATCCTGCACTGACAATACCTTTAGCTGCTGTACCTAATGAACTTCTTGATCAAGGTATTACAACTTTGTGTGGTATGAGTGCACAAGAAATTTTAGATGTGATACTAGAAGGAAATGAAAATTGGGAAGGGGGGATAGGTAACATTGCTCAAGGAAGTGATGGATGTTGGTATACATATAAAACATGTAGGGAAGTTACAGTTTATATAACTGTAACAACAGATGTAGAAGTTTTAGTTCCTGGACCTGATATTATTGTTGATCCTATTCCTGGAGTACCGGGAATAGATCCTATACCACCAATTCCTGCAGTACCTGCTGTTCCTCCACAAGAAGCTGTTTCATGTTATTGTGCACCTGGTGCTGATCAAGAAAATTTTTGTACTAATGCAAGACAAATGACAGTCTATCAATCAGAAGTTGCTAATATAGATGTTATATTAAGAGATCCATTAAAAAATCCAAATTGGGAATGGGGTGAAACATTTTGTACCTTTCAAGAAGGAGAAAGTAATTTTAATCCTTTAACTTTAGGTCCAGGTGGAACTGCTGGTATAAGAATATGGAGAAAAGATTTTTTTATAATGAATCCTGTATTAGTTTATTATAGAACTCCTAGAAGAATTCAAATAGCTGGATCTATTGATCCTTATACTGGTCAAGCTGTTGCAGTTGATGTTAATTGTGAATTTAAAGATGATATAGTAGAATTAATGATAGATTATGCTGCATCAATACTTGCTGGTGATATAAGTGATATGAATCAATATCAAAGAGGATCACAAGAGTCAGAAAAAAATAATTAATATACAGTCAGTTTAATTTAAATTTTTTGTATATTATATATATAAAACCTTCTTGTTTGTAACGAGACTTTAAAGAGTCTCAAATGTTTATTTATAAAAATTATTAATTATGAGTTATTTTTCTCACGCGTTTAAAAAAACGTTCGTCCCAAGGGATGTGTATAAAAATCCTGGTGCAGTAGCAATTGCTCCTGCGCAGTTGAATACAGCAACTGCACAATTAGGACTATTTACAAAAGATGGTAATGTTAGTTTAAATTCTGGTGCTTTAAATGGTGCACTAGCTGCTAATCCTGATTTGTTTTATTTTGCACAAGCAAGCCCTTACGGTTCTGATACCGTTGGTAATAATCCAGCAATGGGTGGTTATCAAGAAACTATAAAAAGTAAAATTTTAAATCCAAAGTATACTTCATTCATTGGTAAGCAAGCTCATCAAGCAGCTGGTACATCCAAAGGAGAGTTTATTGCAGAGCATACATGTTTTCCATGTGGTTCTTTATACAACTTAAGAGTTGATATGAAAGGATCTCCAGCTTTAAGATTTATGTCTCACAACATGTACAAGATTTTTCAAAGTAATAATTTCTGTTGTACAACAGATGAGCCTTACATTGATCCTACATGGGTATTAGCTACTATTGCTGATGAAATACGAAGAGATGATTACTGGAGCACAATGGTTGATGTACAGTTATTTACTACAAATACTGGTGCAGCAACACCTGCTGATGAGATTACTGCTTCAGCTACTCAAACTTTTCAAGCACAGTATGAAGCTTCTGCGTTCTATAATCCGGAACCTTCTGAATTAAATAAAGGTATGTTACGAATTACTGCTGCGTTTATTAGCACTACATTTGGTAACTGTTCATTTGATCCTAGAGATTATCATGAAATGGAACCACTTCAAATTCAAAATATGCAAATATTAGATGATGATGGAGATGTGTGTACTTCTTGTGGTACAGAAACAATTACTACTGGTACGCAAGCACTTGGACATGGTGAAGGTGTATTACGTGAACTTATTTTATCTGAATCATATAGACAATTTCATTTCCCAGTAGGAAGTAAAAATGCTTCTAGAATGAGAGAGATAGAACAAGGTGCTGATTTGTTTACTGCTGTTGATAGAACTGCAACTAACTATGATGCTTACTATGTACAACATCATGTGCCAAGGTTTAATAACCCATCAGGTACATTTGACAATGATCAATATTTATTGAAATTTGCTGTTGTAAATGGTACTTCAGGTCAAACAGATGTAGATACTGTAATGACTAACCTAGCTGGTTGGGCACAAACTACAGTTAAAGATCTTAGTTCTTGGACTTCAGCAACTTAATAGTTTGCTAAGTTTTTAATTAAAAGGGCGGGTATTATTCCTGCCCTTTTTATTTTTATATCAGAAGCATTTTTTGTATATTATTTATGAGTACTCAATTAAATTCATCTTATGGCAGCAAAACATATATTAAGTCTAGAACTTCCTTGTGTTGCAAATTGTGATATTTTTAGTGTTAAAGATACAAGTCAATATGCAGAAGAGGTACCTATAGAATGTCCTCAATTAGTTATTTTACCTCCTGGGTTTAGCACTCCTTATGTAGTAGATGTTCAGCCACAATTTAATTTAAATCTTACTGCTTGTGCATTAGGTTTACAAACATATGGTTGTGGTGAAAATACAGCACCATATCCTGATGGTGTATATGTAATTAAATATAGAGTTCAACCACATGATAAAGTATATGTAGAATATAATCATTTAAGAACTAATACAATAATGGCAAATTATTATCAAAAACTTTGTGAATTAGATCTTCAAGCGTGTGAGCCATCAAGTGATAGAAAAAAAATGATAGCTGAATTGCATTACATAAGAACAATGATAGATGCTGCTAAAGCAAAAGTAGAATATGCAGGTAGTCCAGAAGCTGGTTGGCAATTATATAAATTTGCAGAATCTAAATTGAAAAAAATAACATGTGACATTTCTTGCTGTTAACTAAACAGATATGGCAGACTTTGATAAAGAGATATTAAAAAAAATTGAAATACAGCAAAAGTTTGCAGATTTCATATATAAAGATTTTAGATCTAAAAGATTTGGTTTAAGTCCTTGCTGTTCTATAGATGAATTAAATAAATATGCTATAAAATCTGAGTTGTGTAATCAACCAGAAAAAATAAAAACATATTCTGAAATTACATATGCAAAAGAATTATGGAATGTAAATTCAGGAGAAGATCCAAATTGGTTAGAAGGGCAATGTCAAAATCCATGTACTTATCCTGCAACTTTTACACCTAATGCTCAACAATTAGCTAATACAGGCGGTCATTATTATAATTCAACAGGAGGTATTAATGTAGGTCTTAAGTGTGATGTTAATGCTTTTGAAAATATACCTAATGTTTCTGGAAATGCTCAAATTACATTTTATGCAGTTATAAATGCAGTAGGATTTAATGCAGCATGTGAATCTATATATGGTACAGATGAATGGACAAATATTTTATTTCCAAACGGACCTGAAAATGGATATGGAAATGTTCCTCCATTTCAACCAAATATTCCACAACCATATCCAGTTGCTATTGCACAATGTAATATAAGACCAAATGCTAATGGTATAAATCTTCCAGTTTTTTATTATGAAGATCCAATAGCATCTGTTTTTGGTGATATTACTTGGACTCAAACTACAGATAGTGAAGGAAATCAAATGTGGGGTTATGTAGATGATAGTGTTGATGAAACAGGAAGTGCATTTGGTTTTACATTTTTTGGTAATACTGTAACTGATTATACTGCATGGACTACATACAATGGTGGACAATGGTATCCTGATAATTGGGATTTTCCAATTATTATGGTTGTAAAAGATGGGGGTAATACATATACAAAAGTTCTTTATGATGAATTTCCAGAAGGTTTTCCAGACCCAACATATTATTATGCAAGTCCAAATTCTGTGGGAGCATCAGTAGCTGGAGATTATGAAAGTGAATTTAATTCTTTTATACCTATGCCTCCTTTATCAGAGCCAATAGTAACATGTACATGGAGTTTTCCAAATGGAGGAGTTGTATATGAAAATGTATTAACAACATTTAGTACTAATACAGATCTTGCTGATATTAATCCTAATTTATCAGAAAATGTTGTTCCACAAGTTGTATCAGTAACACCTTGTTATTATTGTGGTTTTGAAAAAAGTGAAATACCTTGGTCTCCTTGGCCAGAATTAGATTGGGATCAATTTATGTTTTTCTTAACAAATGGTTTACTTCCTTATCAAGATACATTACCACCAGGATATCAAGAAATACTTAGTTATGGTAATATTTTAACTTTATGTGATTTGTGTGATGCTGTAAATCAAAATGATCCTAATGGTTTTTTAAATACACAAATTAATTTATATACTGATTTATATCCATTATTTGAAGGAACAGGTGCTCAATTATGTGCAGGATGTGTAGAACCCCCTTTTCCATCATTTAATGCTGAATGTATAGATGATGCTGAATGTATAAGAATAGAAGTAACTAATCAAAATGGAGATCCAGTTGAAGGATATGAAATAATTTTAAATGGTGGAAATGCTGGATTTACAGATAAATTTGGTTTATTTAAAACTACTATAAAAAATGCATCAGTTAATAATGAACATACTTTAAATGTATGTTATTGTTTTAAAACTACAGGAGGATGCTCTCAACAAAAAATAAAAATAGTTTTAACAGATGATGAAATTAAAGAATGTAATATAGAAAAAGCAGCTTGCACTGAAATAGAAGAGGCTGAGGAATAGATATGATCACTTGGTTGTTAATTAAATCTTTTGTATATTATATTATATAGTAAATAATTTTAGCTATAAAAAAAATAACTTATGATACCACTAACTACTGGAAATACAAACGGATGTAATCCTATATCATCTAATTGTGTAATATGGCAAGGTCCAGATTTGGATTGTATAGATGTTTGTAATGGTGATACTATTAGTATTATTATTGCAAAAATAGCTGAATTTATTTGTCATTTAGATGTAGGTGGTGGAGATTTTGATTTAAGTTTAATTGATTGGTCATGTTATGGTTTAGCAGAAGATCCTGAAACTCTTTCAGATCTAATAAATATAATGATTCAGTTTGATTGTGATTTAACAACTGAAATTCAAAGAATATATACTTTTATAAATGAAGCTGGTATTGAAGGACCAGAAGGTCCACTAGGGCCAATAGGTCCAATAGGTCCAATGGGGCCAGAAGGTCCAATGGGGCCAGAAGGGCCAGGAGGACCAGGAGGACCACAAGGACCAGAAGGACCACAAGGAGAACCTGGAAGACCAGGAGATCCAGGAAATTTAAAAGTAGACTTTCCTTGTAGAACTGCATTAGGATATGCAAATGATCAAGGTCTTCAAATTTATTCAATTGATTCTCCTAATGCTCCAATTTCTGATGGTATAAGCATTACTAATACAATGTTTCTTGATACTGGAAATCCCAATTACTATTGGGAAATAGAAGGTGGTAATCAATATTTTTATAGTGGATGGTTAGAATTTGTTAGTCAAAAATTATGTTGTTTAATATCAAAACATGATTGTAGTCCTAATCTATCAATAGGTGCTCCTGATGATGAAGATAGTGTTGGTGGTGGGGGTATTACAAATAAAATAGTAAGAACGCTACCTATAATAAAAAATTTAGAAAGAAAACTTATAAATGTAGAACGAAAGTCTGGTGCAATATATACACCACCAACCGTTATTGCAAGATCTGTAGGAAAAATTGGTCAACGTGTACCAATGAGTGAATTACTTAGTGCTTTAGATTTAGATTATTCTAAATTAAAAAAAGCTCTTGGAAGTACTGCAGATATTCTTAAAGCTTCTAGATCTCAATGTATTAATTTATCTGCAACAGACCGTTTAAATGGAAGTGGTCAATACTCATCAATACCAGGTTGGCATGTATCTCCATCTACTTTAGCTCAATCTATTGATAATAGTTGGAAAGTATTATGTGATGTAAGAAGTGCAGTTTCTGATTTACAATCAACAATTAGACCTTCAGGTTGTGTAGGATTTACTTATGATCCTAAATTAAGAATAAATAAAAATACTCAAGGAGAATTTACTAGTATTACTATTGATTTTAGAAATATGGTTATACCTTCTGGGTTTTATGATTGCAATAAAGCTAGAGGCACTAAAATTACAGTTGAAGATTCTTCTTTAAATAGTTTAGTAGATTATGCTAATGTATCTGAATTACAAAATAGTAAAGTTGGTCATACTATAGGAAATATTAAAAATGTTTTAGATACAACTAGTAATTTTAAAGTAAAAATAGAATTTTGTTTTACAGATGGATCTCATCAATGTGAAAGAATTGCAGAGTACACTTTAGAAAATAGTTCAGGATGTCCTAAAATTGAATTAACTACTACTGGTGAAACTTCTATAGAATATAAGATTACTGAATTAACTACAAATTCAAAAAATACTTATGAAATTATAGTTGAAGATTCTTTAGGTAGTACAATATCTAAACAAACAATAAAAGAACCTACAGTATCAACTAATACAGGTAAAGCAACTGGTTTAATTGCAGGTACAACATATGATATTTATTGTAAAACAACTACTCTTGCTGGTAATGTTACATCATGTGATAAAATACAATTTACAACATCAGCTCCAACGTGTTTAACAGTTGTTAAAAATTCTACAGAATATAAATCAAAAATAGAAGATATAGGTACAACAAAAGTAGAAATAGCAAGATATACTGATGGAGTTACAACTACTTCTTGGATGTTTGGTTTAAGTGCATCTGATTCTTCAACTGTTGTAGTATATAAAGGAACAGATTCATCAGTTGATGCTGGTGTAGATGGACAATTTTATGTTTATTCAGATTCTATAAGTGATAATCCTACTACAAGTATATCTTGTGCAAATGTAACATATGCAGCAACTGGAATGAAAACATCAATGAATCCAGAAGAAAATGGTTGGCAATATGCAGGAGAAGTTGTAGTTAGTGGAAATAAAACTTATTATGTATATGCTTTAATAAATTCTTCAAATAAAAGTGTAGATCAAGTAGTATTCTGTTGTGATTGTAAACCTTCTTATGTAAGACCTATATATAATACAGACACTTCATCAGCTAATTATGTAGGATATGCTTCTGATAGAACAGCTTGGTATGTTTGTGCTCCTTATAATTATGAAGGTACAGTTGGTAATAAAGAATTAAGAATACCAATAAATATAGTTGGTTATTCAAAACAAACTACACCTATAACATGGAATGCTACATCAGTTCTTGGTGGTTCAACTAAATTTTTATCACCTACAGATAATGATTATGATGATACTTTAAAAGGTGATGTACAACTTATATATACTCCTGTTACAAATAGACCTACAGGTGGAGTTGATTCTGTTGAAGTTTATGCAAAAACAGATTGTACTGTTGGTAATCCAGGAAATAGAACAGTTAACACAGTAACTATTCCTATTGTAGATGGAGCTGCTATACCAAATAAAGATACAGATATTACAGTATTTATAGATTCAAATGTATATTCAGAAGATGAAGCTGTTGTTATAAAGGATCAGGTTGGTGAGTTACAACAATTTTTATTAGATAATTGTCCAGATTGGACTGGTTCTGTTTATTATGTACCTGTTACTGGATCACATTCAGGAGATTATTTAAATTATACAAAAGCTATGGTTGATATGAAAGGTGGTGCAGCTGGTAGTATTACAGTAGCAAGTGGATATAGCACTGTTAAAAATTTACCTTCTTATTGGTCAATGGGTTCTACAGAATCTGTACCTAGTACAGTTTATTTAATATGTTTTATAGGTGATGTTAATAGTAATGGTAATTACGGATCTAATAGTATATCAAATGGATGGAATAGTCCTGCACAACCTACTGCATCTTATCAAAATAATTATGATGAATTATTAGATATATTGTGGGTTAATGAAGCAGTAAGAAGTACATGGGGAATGACAGCTGTAGGAGGAGGTCCTATTACACATAAACAATTTGATTTAACACAAATTTTAATACCTACTGTTTCTGGATCTCAAGATAACAGTTCTGGTGCTGTATTACAAACAATTGGAGCTTTAACAGGAACAACATTATCAACAGCTGGATATAAAGGATTAGCTTCTGGTAGTGTTAAAAATCCAATAGATATTTCACAATATATGGGACCTAATGCTTCTTTACCTGTTCCTTATACTGGTACTACAGCAGGAGGTGCTAATACTATAACAGGCTTATATACATATGGTTTTAGAGTTATGCCATTTATAGATAAATCTATTTTAACTGCAGATACTCAAAAATATTCTTCTTCTAAACATGAAAGACAATTAGGAGCAGCATTAAAACGTATAACAGCTGTTGATACTTCTGGAAATGGTTTATTAGCTGATATAAATTGTCCATCAGGAGTTGATCTTGCAAAAATTATGACAGGAAGTTTAGATGGTGTAGCAGTAACATCTTATGGTAGTGATCCAACTGAACCTACTAATTGTACAAAAGCGGGATCATATTCTGTAACTCTTTCTCAGTGTATAAGTATATACAATTCAACAGGTGTTGAATTTGATACAACTGTTAAAGCATATAAATCTTTACAGGGTGCAAATACTAAAACTGTTTCTGATGAATTAACAGATGGAGCTTACTATGCACAACATGGAGCAACCTCTATGAATACAATAAGAAAAGTTGCTAAGTATGATGCTGATGCTTCATCAGGAGGTTATTGGGAAGATATAAAAACAGTATCAGCATGTTAATAATTAAAAAATAAAGATATGGCTTGTAAAAAATGCGGATCAAATAAATCTACTTCATGTGGCTGTAACGATACTAGTTATCATGTACCAGTTGATTGTACATATGGTGGTCAGACATGTCATACACCTGCTGAACCTTGTGAAAGTGTTACATGTACAGAATGTGTAAGACACTGTCATAAAGAAGATAGATGGTGTGTAAACATGCAAATAGTAGATCCAGGAAATGCAGATACTGGCTCAGATAATAATGCAGCTGTTACTGTAGAAATATGTATGAATCATGGAGAAAGATTAGATCAATTTTTACAAAAGATTGCTTTAGCACATGCTGACGCATCAGCTTATCCATTTACAGTTAAAAATTTCTATGCAAATAATGTTACATCTACTAGTGTAGAACTAATTTATTTTGATTTTCTTACAGATTTAGCTTCTATGAATTTATTTTATCAAGCTGAAGGAAGTAATGTATGGGAAGAAATTCCACAGTTTAACACATTAGGAAATCCTATGTTAACAAATATTTTTACTGTTACTAGTAGTATGATACCTTTTACTCCAGGAACAACATATTTGTTTAAAATAACAACAACATATATAAGTACTGATTTAGATATGGAAATAATAAATACAGTTGATCCTGCATCAGCAATTTTATATGTAACTATACCAGAATAGCGAAGTGTGGAGGTTTTTTTGTTGGTTTTAACTCTCACAAAACGCTGGAACCCTAGATATTCATCTGGGGTTCTTTTTTTTATTAACAATTTTTTTATATATTAGCACCACTAATTAATATAGCTATCTTATGAGTTTAAAAGAAAAAGTAAAAA
>CEOU01027806.1_pt1 | contig 11274 bp, 1 predicted proteins | sample 530731 | NCBI WGS metagenome assembly CEOU01 (sample SAMEA2620894, study PRJEB7988) | marine metagenome | isolation source: saline water (ENVO:00002010), including
TAGTTGAAGGTAGTGGATTATATCTTTTAGATTGGCCGTCTAGCGGTTCAATACCAACATCGTATTCTGCCGGTGGATGGACATACGAAAACGAGGGTTATGCTCAACAAACATTTTTAGGCGCTTCTATCAAGAACTTCTCTATCAAAGGAGGCTTTGGTGGCAGCAGCTCTTCTGTCAGTGTATCTCTTGTAGAAGATAAGTATAATCAGTCCGATGGTAAGTCATATGGTCTTGGTGACGATGTTTATCACAATGGAGCCAGAGATTCGTTTGCACCACCCGTTGTGGGCAGTCCAGTATTTTTTAAGTTTGGCAAACATATGGCTACTGTGCCAGAAGCATTTACCGCCACGTTAGATATTTTACACGGTCAGAACTTATTTAGATACTCTAGAAATTTAGCAGACTTAAACTACAGCTCTTATCTAGCCCCTCAAGCTTTTGGCCCAGCAGACGAGTTTAGGTCTGGCAAGGATGGTCAAATTGATGGAAGACCACCAGCCGGCAACGTAGCACCTTATGATACAGCCTATTTTTCTGGCGTAAAAGGCGGGCAAGGATTCACTGGTAGTGGTGATAATGTATGGATAAATGAATATAGAAAAATATACGGCAGCGACAGAGGTAGAGACCATCTAGCGTTTGGTGGCATATTGCAAAACACTAATGAAAATAAGTCAGCGGCTGGAGGCCCAGCGTATTCTGTAAACGTCGTAGACCCTAGAGAAATACTTTCAAATGTAAGTGTCATCTTAAAAGATTATGCGGGTAGTAACTACGGATCACACAACATGATAAATGTTTTTGGATTCTTAGAGTATGACCCTAGCGACGCACTAACACTCGAACTGCAAGACAAAGCCAATAAATCATTACTACATAAGATAATAAATCCTGATGGTACTATTCAGTTTACAGACAGGATTGTAATGGTTGATAAAGTTGAGGTGCCTCTACCAACAAAGCAGCTGTCTACTAAGTTTCAGTTTGTGGCAGATGTATATAGCAGAATCACTCCTACCCCTGCATCGGTTGTTAGCAGAATTCCCAACGTTTTTCCCGTAACTGGAGAGGGGATGTCAAGGACTTCAGATAAGGGTATGCCTTTTTATAGAATAACGCAGGCCATAGAGGCTATTTTAGGATATAATGGTGCTCTACCAAAAGAGTATAGCGATGCCTTTGGCACACAGATTAATTTTAGAGGATTCAAATACGTGGTTGACTTCACAGGTCTTCCAGTAGACATGATACCTCCAATGTATACAGTAGATTTCGCACAAACAGATTTACTATCTTTGTGTCAAGAAATATGCGACGCTACCAATAGAGACTTATTTGTTTCTTTACTTCCTGTTATTGACCACCCATACTGCAAATGGCTTTATAATTACAATCAGGACAGAATATATCAGCGTAAAAACGACGAGATTATAGCCGGCATAATTAGAGTTGATTCTATAGATAGATCTGCTGAGCCAGATTACGGAGTTGTAAAAAGACACTTAGACCAGCTAGAGCTAGAGTCTGGTGTAAATATCACAAATAGAGATTTAGGATATGAATTAACAAACCAGCCCGTAGATAAGTTTGTTGTTGGCGCTCAAGAAGTCAAGATGCACTTTTTTGAAACCACAAAAGACAGAGACTTTAACGAGTTAAGAAAAGGAGAGCTTGGCCTAGTAAATAATCAAGCTGCGTTCCTACAGGCTCAGTGGTCTCTTGAAACCTCCCTGAGTCAACAAATACTTCCATTTTATGGTTTTCTCGGGAAAGATGCAGTCACCATACCTAGAGGGTGGGGATCTTACCAGCAAATACTTTTGGACGCGCAGGGTTTAGCCGCAAACGGTGTAGACAATTATTATGTCGCCACAGAAATGGAGCTTAGGGCAGCACTGATATCTTTTGAGAGATGGAAAGAATTTCTTTTACTTTATAGTGAAGTATATATGGAGTCTCTTGAAGATGATGACCTTATACAGTCACAGCTGGTAAACACCGTAACATTTGCAGACGATGCAGAGTCGCAAGCAAAAGCGTCAGGCGTTGGTACGCAGGTTCGTACAGGAATGTCAAACAACTATTCCGTCACCGTGCCTAGATGTGTATTCAGGTCAGATAAAGATTATGTCAACAAGGAAGGACTGCCTGCCAGTGCTTGCAGCCCACCATTTGGATACCCCTTGTATTATAAAAGAGCCCAGAGAATTGGTATAGCCGAAGCCGGTGTTGCCAAAATAGCTAGCAAAATCAAGCAGCTATTTACAGACTATGCCACTATGCAACAGCGACTTGAATCCTTAGAGGGCAATGTAATTGAGGCTAACGGCGACTGGAACAACCTATACGAACAACTATTTAATGCTGGAGCTCCAGTGGAGAGTGTGGTAGCTGCGGCTTTATCTAACAGTCAGTTTTATTCATGGTGGGATAAAATCAAGGAAAAAATGTATGAGTTTGGCTCACAAGTACTCTCCTTGAATCCAGTCCAAGACACGGATCAGGCTGGCGGCGGAGGCCCTAACGACGATGCCCAAGTAATCAAAAATAAATTAGTTGCCAACGCTAAAAATGAAATAGCAAGACTTCGTATGACGCTGGCTACGATTGAGAATACCATAGAAAACAATAAAAAGCTAATCAAAGCAATCCCCAGACTTGGCGAAAAGAGTATGGAGAACGCTCTGACGGTATATAATTTTGTTAAAAAGGTAGCAGAAAAACACCTTGGTAAAACATTCCTAGTAAAATTATCGAAGACTACCAACTTAGACTACAGTAACAATATAGTTGTTGCGCCTTGGGGAGAAGTATTAAGCGGCCCATTTGGCTTCAAGCCAGAGCCTGTAAACAAAGATCCAAATTATTATTTTACTTCTGATTTTCAAACTGAGCTATTTAAGATAGGGCAGCAAGGAGGAACTTATACATATGGGGCTCTTAAAAATAACTATGATCCTATAAGTGACCAATGGAAACACAACTATAAACCAAACAATCAAGGCGGCTATTTTGACTATTATATAAATCCACAAACTGTTCTACCTCACCAGATGTTTGGAAACGTTGCTGCAGGACACAAAGCCAATAATCAGGCCGCTGCAAAAGCAATTAACAATCAAATGTTTTTACCTCCTGCGGTTAAAAGCTACCTGTTTCCAGTTGACGGCACTAATTTTTATTCAGATAACGGTAGAGTTCCTGCTTATGTTCGATTTGATAATAGTCAGTTTTTGAATTTCAAGGGCGTAGGTAAAGACAAGATAAAGCAACAAGTTGTCACGTCTAATGGTCAGCTGGTTCCTGATGTGGTGTCAGCACTAGACAACATGAGAGAAGATAAATGGCACACATTTGATACATCTGCACTATTAAAAGCTTTACCAAAAACCGTTGCATATGTTAAGGTAGAAGTTGATGAAAAACTTTATATGCCGCCTAAATTATCTACTCGACCCACTGTAGTATTTGGTAGGTATGTCGAAGATATAGGGTCTATGACTGCACCCAAAAAGATTTACAATAGAGACACATGCGAATATGAGTGGACTGTTGGTTATTATGAGCCACTATGGGTTCCTCACAGGACTACAGGTGGAGCTGGCCCTACAGACGATGCAGAGTCTATACCTAACGTAGATAGAAATAAACCACAGATTACTGTGCCTTGGACTGATTTTAATAGGGCTCCTGTGACTAGTGCTCTTGGTGCACAAAACCAGAAGTTTATAGGTAATATCGTACAAACAGATTTAAGAAGTTTAGACAATGACCATGTTTATGCGATTATTACTTATCCATCACGAATAGTTCCAACCATAGACTCTAGGATGAAAGATGGGCCACATCAAGCTTATCAAGCTCCTACTATGAAGCACTACCTGACTATGGACACAGTTAAGATACCAGCATTTTCTAAACCAGAATGGAGAGGTGAACCAAATATAAATATTGCCGGACTGTGCAGTGTTGGCTCTTTGGGTACTGTACAAGGTGCTTATAAGGCTTATCAGCAGGCAATGGAAAAATTATCTTTAGCAAACCCACACGCTAGAATACATTTCTCTGCACCATCTCCGGTATATCCAGATATGGTTGCTCTACCATTACAATCTACAGAACGATGTTATGGGCCTTGGGTTTCATCCCTAATAAATGATAATGAGTTTACATATTTAGATTCCAACCCTAGAATTGCAAGATACGCTAACTTGGGTGGTAAGGTAGAGTTTGAGAAAGATGAAAACTTAGCGCCTTGGAACTTTGGCGGGTATGGCTTGCTTAATGAGGCAGGATCTCTTAAGTCTGCATTTTCTAACAGTCTGCAACTGTTGCAAGAAAGAGGTAGCTTTTCTTATGTTGGTATACCAAGAGGAAACTCTTTAGGTAAAATGCTTACAGATGGTGGCCCACTTGTTACGGATATTAATGTAGACGTGGGTACTAATGGTATTAAAACATCAATAAAGATGGACTTATTTACGCCAAAATTTGGCAAGATAAAGAAGCAGCACGAGGTCTTGTTAGACAAGGTAGTTAGAGAACGCCAAAAGCTTAGAGACCAAAAGAATCTACTTATTAGAAACCATGCAATACAAGAAGCCACCAATGTAGAGTACACAGCAATGTTTGACAAATACGCGGAGATAGTCGAGGTTGCAGACTTTACCAGTAAAATACAACAAGGTGACACCGGCACATTTTCTAATATGTTAGTTGCTACCGCATATAAACCAGAGGCCACTAACGAGGTAACTCTTGACGGAAAACCAAGAGTAATATCTAATTACGGCCAAGAGGTTTCTATAATGTCTATGGAGAATTTGACTGAGGGAATAGGGATGTTTCCAGACAGAGCCTCTAGAGACAAGGGTTACTTTAACTCTGCTGGTGGTGATATATCAGACTTCTTTGTTCCGTCTTCGGAAGAGAAGCATCCACATATGACCAACTCAAACCAAACGTTTATTGACCAGAAAAAAGACGAATTCTACAAAGAACAATTTACAGGATTTTAGGATATGAAAAGTAAATTTTTTAGCGGAACATCTTTATCAGAAGAGAAAAAAGGCTTCACTGCTATTACGACAGATAATGTGTCGTTTATAGAAGCGGGTATGGCTACGTTCCATCCCGAGAGCATCTATCAAAAATTTGACAAGATGAAAGAGAAGGATTCTATTGTAAAAATAGCTCCAAATGGCTTTTCCAAACTTGCCTTTGTTAATGACCAACCAGAGTTCTTTAGGGCGGCTGCGGTATCTACTATGAGTCCTGCTCCAGCCGCCAAGTTTATGATGTTTGATTTGGCTTCTAAAGATTACAAGGAGTTTACTTGGGATCGTAATGACGTATTGTTTGGAGCGATTTGTAGCAAAATGCAGTCCAGCGGGTCAGATCCACTTTTTGAAAAGTGGAATACGCCACCCGGAAAAACTAGAGCAGACCTTGCGCTTACAGATTTTACACCAATAGAGGCTGCCGCTTTAGTTGTAGAAGAATACAACATGAATTATCTTACGATTAAGCAAACAGATACTCTTGCTGAACGTCAAGAAAAAGAGCTTAAAAGAAAATTTATTGCCGGTGTTCAAACCAGCCTTTCTGGTTGTTTAAGTTGGTCTAAACCATTTGATTTTGTATTTAATGCAGATGGTGTTACAAATTCTGGCAATGTCAATTCACTTTGTGTTGTAGGCGATATGGCCAACTTTGAGATGAGATTCTTTGACCAAAGGGCTCCCAGAAAAGATTCTAGAACTCTGGTAGGAAAAGGTTCTCCAAAATTTAATTTTGTACCAACACATCCTTGGGGCACTGCGTACGCTGGAAACAAAGCATTCACCGGAAACCCCGGAGAGTTCCCTCCCGTAGATCCCGGCGGATCAGACAATCCAGAAAACAATGTCACAGCTGAGTTGGATGTTTATTATAATCATAACACTGGTAAAGCAGAGGCTGGCACAAGACAGGTGCTAGCAAAAGTTTTAACACCCATTGCCGGTGTAAAGGTCAATCCCCTGCCAGCAAACTTTGACGAACAGGGCGGCTTCCCAACGCCAGCTGAATCAAATCAATACATGGGATACTTCGCTAGTGGATATGCCATACCGATGACTGTTAATCAGGGCAATCCGTACATGTTCGGCCCAGTGTTCTCCAATAAGGGTACTGGGTGTGAGGATGATAAAAAAGAAAAACTCCTCGTAACGAACAGGTCACAAAGATCATACCCAGCTGGGCGCGTCGTGATGCTCCAAAGAATTGACGACGAGTGGATTCCGATGGACTTTGGTGACGACGAAGCGAGACAGTTTGGCAGCATTGGTAACTGGAACTTCCAGATGCTGGTCGCTGACGCAGACAGCTATTTTAAAGATGACAGGTTTTATTATGAAGAAAAATATAACCCAGAGTTATCTAACTCAATAACGCCTAGTCAATATGAGGATGTATTTAGGTTTAACTTTTACAATACTATAGTTGAAGCTATTGAGGAAGTGTATGGATCAAATCCTGCTTTTGATAACGGTATAGATGCTGCTAACGACCCTAGAAAAGCATCGGGGAAAGTGCTAAAAGAACATTCTACTACAACTCAGCCAGTACCCACTGGTACGCCAAACAGTAGCTGTAATAATGCAATTCCCGGCAGCTCAACACCGACCGGCGGTATTAACGCCTATAGAATAGAGGCAAACAATGGACTGTGGCTCGAGACTACGATAAGTAGTGTACCTGTTCCAAATTGTTATCTTCCTCCGATGGGTTGTGATGCGCTCCTTGATGCTCTAAAGAATGCACGTCCAGCACCGGGCTCTACAGATACTACAGCATTTGAGCAAGCAATGAAGGATTATGCGGAGCAAGTTTATGATGAGGATGTACATTCAGGCACAGGTGATCCAACTCACTGGGCATATACGGGTAGATTGAAACTTTCATCTCCACTAGCTCAAAGTAATCATGGTGTTAACCAATGGCCTGAAGACGACGTAGTCGTTACGGAAACAAGTCCGGTTCCTGCAACCCCACTTCTAGGCGGCGCCAATCCTAGGCCGGGCAAATGGGGGGTTCCAATACAAACACCTCCTTCTTTCGGTATTGGTGGGCATAGTTACTGGGGAACGCTTCACTTTGGTTTTGCAAACAACCAAAACCAAGGCGCAGAAAGCTATTGGCAAAACTCTAACAACTGGTTCTATTCTGTAATGGGGGCTACAAAGCTCCAAATGCAGAGCAATGTAGGCCAGAGTATATTCGGCGGAGGAAATACGACTGGCGGTTTCACTAAAAAGAAAAGAGCTGTTGAATTTGGCCCTTATCCGTCTTATGCTATAGCATATGCAAATGCCTTAGTTGAAAAACTAGAGGGCGAGTGCGGTGCTGCAGCAGCTGCTTTCCCGCAGGTTATAGAAAAAAAATGGGTCAAGGCGGAAAACACAAAGACGTTTGTTGGCAGTAGAAGATATTTAAATGTCACATCGTTTGACATGCAAAGTAATAGATGGCACGGTGTTAATTATAGAGATTGGTTATCTACTTGTAACCCTTCGTTTGATGAATTTGGTGCGTTGATAGAAAACCCTTCACAACAAAATTTTGATCTTGTGCATCCGTTTTGGGGGCCGTTGTTTACTGAGGGCTACACAGAGGAAAGTGTCAACAAGTTGATGGCGAAAAGAGCCTCAACTAGCACGCTGAGTGAAATATGTTCAAATGCCGGCACTACTATTTCCAGCAATCCGCCCACTACGCATTTTGGTTTCACGTATATGAGAGGCCAACTAAGAGGTCAAAACGGAATTTTGCCAAGTGACGATCCAAACAATCACAGTTATGGTAGAGTTAAACATGGCTCAGCGCTTAGTATAGATAGTATATTCAACAATGGTGATAAAAATTTAGTTCACTTACCGGCTGATATTGGTACTAATGCTTCTCCTAGCGGGGAATATGGCTCTCCAATAAATGACTTCCACAGGATGGTTGCTCTAGCGAATGTCGTAAATCCGGGACAGCATTTTGATCCAAACGACCCCATTCCCACAGGTTCGTTGGGATTAGATGTTAGCCAGACAGACTCTAAAGGCCATCAATATGTTGGATTTGATCCTAAAAAAGACAAAGAAGAGCCCAAGCCAACACAAGCCAAAGTGACCGTAGATTGGAACAATAACAAAAGTGTGCTACCAGATAAACTCGCAATAAATCTTAGGAAGTACTTTGCTACAAAGACTTATCTAATTAACGGTGTGGATGTTAAGGTGCAAGACCGTCAGTGCTGGGCTTATGAAAAACCTACTGGGGTTGCACAGAAAGATGATTTATCTGGACAAGACCTAAGTAACGGTGTAATTACTGAGTTTGTATTTGATAGTACTTATGACTTAGCGCCTATGTCTCCAAAGCTCACATTCATGCCACTTACGGCAGAGTGGATAGGTGCTTTTGATCAGTTTGATGAAATTTATGCTAGAGACGCACAGCATAGAGCGATGTATGGTCAAGGGAACAACATACACCCTAAGCCACACTATTTTGAGAACTGGTATCACATAGCTTACACAAGATTGACACCACCTCAAATTCCTTACACGACAGCTGTCGGCGGGCCATACGTACACGGGCATCCTGAGTTAAAGGGTGCTGGCTGGTATTGGCACGACGAAAAGGGCAAGCTAACACAAGACCAGAACACGACAATAAATAGATTAGATCGTGACCCAGCTCGTCTTTCCTATCAATTCTTGGATCGAAATCCAGACGCAGCCGCTGTAAGCGGAACCGAAATGACGCTAGGCAACATTGTGCAACAATTCCCAACAGGAACTGACTACACATATATATTAAACGGCACATTCGGAGGAAGAAGAGGCGACCCTATATTCAGAATAGGAAGAAACTACGAGTTTGTAGCTGCTGCAGAATTGGATACTGCTTCTATCTACGGCTCGGCTGGTGCGGGTGGTGCAGTGGGAGCAATCGGAGCTCCTCAAGTAGCAGGTGGAACTGCAAGTTATGATCCTGACTTCATAGAGCCTGAAGACGAGGGTAAGCCACAGGTTGATTTGTATAGCACAGCAAACATAGGAACCATAAATCAAAGCGTGCCTAACCCAATAAATCACGGTTTAATAGGTGCATATAACAACAGAGGAGCAGATGGGCCAAACAACCAATCCCCAGCTAGCAGCTATTCCAACCAGAGTGATTTTAATCATGTGGTTAAGTTAGACTATGGATTTCCTTTTGATGGTTATGTTAGACATAGAAGCAACATTGATGACGACGGTATAGAAGGGCCAAGGCAGTGCTGGATTGATGACACCGCAGATTGTGTTGGAGTTATAACAGCGAGAGCAAAAATGTCAACTGGCGCTAGCAATCTCACCTGCACAGTTAGATCTACTAGAGGTCTGCCTCCATACAAACCAGAAATCACAGGCGCAGAAGAACAAAGCTGGGGAGCTCCGGGTAATAACATTAGTTCGTTAGGCGGAGAACATTTATTTGCTAGAGTCTTTGAGGCTTGGCCAGATGACCAAATTCTATTTGACCCCAGATACTTTGCTGTTATGCATTTTAATCCGGGCCAACTGCTAACCTCCCCAAATATCGAAGAAAAATATGAGTACGAAGGAACAAAATATACTAGAGAGGTTATAACTGAAAAATGCGACTATAGAGTTCCTACATTGCTTGGCGCAGGAACTGACATAAGAGGCTGGGATGAATTGCAGAAGGGCTCGAAAGTATATGGAAATGATGTTACCAGTCAGGGCTTAATGGCTCCATATGACCTATGGAAAGTAAGCACAATTAGACGAGGAATGTTACTTCCGTTTACTTATACATTACCAACTGTAGGTATTTCAATAGACGATATATCTATAATGAATAGTTTGCCAACTCAAGCAAATCCAAATGGCGTACCTCAAGCTGGTACTGGCTTTGCGGTAGGTGACACTCTAACATTTCAGGGTGGCACTGGAACAGGAGCAAAAATTAGAGTTACTTCAATTACTCAAAACGGCGGTATAGATGAATTTGAAGTCATAGATAATGGTAAAGATTATTTACCTGACGATTTCCCAAAAGCTACCGCCTCAACGAGTGCCAATACAAATCAAGCCGCTTCGGACTTTGAAGAACCATCAGTAATAGCGGTTCCAGATCCCGGATCTAATGGGCAAAATGCTTATATATTTGCGTTTAGAGGAACAGTAGTATATAAAGACCTGACTGATGTTGGCCCTAACACGTTGCAAAATACACCAGTTAAGATAAGTATTGATGTACCACCTACGAACAGTGATGACATCATAGGCAGACAAGAAGATTTGTCGCAAGACAGAGCTCTTCCTCTAGCCGGCGCAGATGGAACATTTAGGAATTATGATGTATTCTTACATTACCATAATGACATTACAAGCGTTCTATCTTATAACGGATATCAGTCCGTAAATAAAGGCTTATTGAAGGATATAAATAAAGTACAATTTATGAGGCTAGAATTAAGCGCTCAATAACTAATATAAACAACAATTTTAAGTGTATACTATTATAGATACAGTCTTTAATCAGGAGTAAAAAAATGGCTGAAATTAACTTTTATGCGAATAACGTTACCGCTACGAGCACTAGTGGTGACGCTGGATATGTAAAAATAAACCATACGGCTGGTTCTGGCCTTGGTTTTTATGGGGGTGGATACGGTATTTCTGTACCTGTAGATACCTTCCAAGATACTACTTTTACCACGAACTCTGATGGTACAGCCACTGATTATATTCAGTTGCACAACAATAAGTACGATAAAGGTACTTCTGGAGTCTTGGCTGATGGAGCTTCTATAGCAGACTTGGCAAACTTGCCAAACTATCTTGCTCCACTAAACGTTAGATTCACTCATACTACAGCTGTAAAAGTACAGAACTGTAAGTTGAGAATCTTTGATAGAAATGATATTAGCAAACATGCTAGTGGTGTTTCTACTATGGTCTATGAGGTTAGACATCCTTCAGCACTCCAAAGTGTCAGCAATCTCAATTTTAGAGGTAGAACTGACAATACTTGGGTTGAGTTTGATTCTGAAGACAGTGCCACACCTGCTGATATGACATTCACATCATCTCCCGGAATGAGTGGGTTGAATACTAATAGCACCGATACTGACACTGCTAAAGGTTATACCACCACAGCTGGTAGTGCTCACGAGAGCACACGACATGATTGGTATGCTGCTATCAGTGCTTCCCCTCACTC
>CEOU01036234.1_pt1 | contig 11272 bp, 13 predicted proteins | sample 530731 | NCBI WGS metagenome assembly CEOU01 (sample SAMEA2620894, study PRJEB7988) | marine metagenome | isolation source: saline water (ENVO:00002010), including
CATTTATGCAATTAGCAAAAGCATTGCAAGACCCTGAAAGAAATTTAGCAAACTTAAATCGTTCTGGTATTGCTTTTACCAAGCAGCAAACAGAAGTAATAAAAGAGTTAATGAAGACTAATAAAATTGCAGAGGCCCATGCAATGATTTTAAGTATTGTTGAAGAAAGTTATAATGGACTTGCACAAGCTGCTGCAGAGGGATTTGCTGGTGAAGTTGATTCATTAGGCGAATCATTTAGAGATTTTTCAGAGACCTTAGGCAAAGCATTAGAACCAGCTTTAATCGCAGCAACTAAAGGTTTAACTGCTTTAATTACTGCTGCTGATAATCTTTTTAAATCGCCACTAGGTCAAACTGCTGCTGTATTTACAGCGATTGCTCTTGCAGCAAAAGGAGTTGCAATAGCATTACCACTTGTAAGTGCTGGTTTAATAAAAGTAGCTGCTGCTGGTGGTATAGCAACTATTGCTCTTAATGCAATACCGTTTGTTGCAATAGCTACTGGTTTAGGTCTTTTAACAACAGCATTTTTTAAATTTAATGGTGAAAAAAAGAAATTTGATGATTTAGTTACGACAGGTGGTGAAGCTGATCTTACAGCAGCAATAAAAGAACAAGAAGAGGTTGTCAAAGCTTTAGATGGCCAACTTGAAAGAACAAATAAAAGAAGAGCAGGCCATGTGAAAAAAAGACTTGAGGAAGAGCAGGCAGAGTTAAGAATTTTAAAAGGCAGATTAAATACTGTAAAGTCTGATAAATTAATTGAGGAATCTGCAAACAATATTGTCTCTAAAAAAGAACAAGAGGTTAAATTAGAGGAACAAAAAACTAAAAAATTTCAAGATTTTCTTAAAAAGAAACAATTAGAAAGAGAATTATTACAAGCAAGTATTGATGGTAATAGAGAGGAGGTAGAACTTCAACACGCAATAAATGCTGCTGTCGATATTCATGGAGAACAGAACAGACAAAAAATAACAGACATACTTACACAAAACTTAGGTCTAAAAAATCAAAAAAAAGACGTAGATGCCATAACTGCAGCAAGCGAAAGACAAGCTGAAGTATTTGCAGAAATAGGAAGAACTATTGGCACACAAATAACAGACGCTTTGGTAGGTGCTATAAACGGTACAAAATCTTTAGGCGAATCAGCAAAAGCCATTATAAATGATTTAGCAAACTCACTTTTAAGAATGGGTATAAGTTCAATGCTTAGTGGCTTTTTTGGTGGAACTAAAGTTGGAGGTTTCCTTGGCTTTGCTAATGGTGGTAGGCCACCTGTAGGTAGACCATCAATAGTAGGTGAGAAAGGTCCAGAAATTTTTGTACCTTCTACTGCTGGTACTGTTATTCCAAACGACAAGATTGGTGGAGCAACAAATAATGTGGTTGTTAATGTAGATGCTTCGGGTTCTGCTGTTGAGGGTGATGCTGACAGTGCAAGACAACTTGGTCAATTAATTGCAGTCGCAGTACAATCAGAATTAATACAACAGAAACGACCCGGAGGACTTTTGGCATAATGGCAACTTTCCCTGACATAAAACCTAGCTATGGTACGAGAAAAAAAAATGCGCCTATAGTAAGAACAGTTAGGTTTGCAGACGGATATGAACATAGAATAATGTTTGGCCTTGCACAGAATCAAAATCCTAAAGTTTTTAATTTTACATTTAATGTTTCTGAAACAGATGCAGATACGATTGAGACATTTTTAGATGCTCGTGCGAATGACCAAGCAAGTTTTGACTATACGCCAGATGGTGATTCTGCAAGAAAATTTGTTTGTGAATCTTGGAGTAAATCAATACCATATTTAAACAGAGCTACAATTACTGCTGAATTTAGAGAGGTATTTGAACCATGAGTACAGCACCGATTGTTTCTGATTTACAAAAAATTAATCCGTCAGCAATCATTGAATTATTTACTCTTACAACAGATGCAACATTACATGGCTCTGCACAAACTTATAGATTTCATAATGGAACAAGTTTAAATAATAATGGCGATATTATTTGGGCTGGTAATTCATATTTAAAAATGCCTATAAAGGCAGAGGGTTTTGCATACCAAAAAGGCCAACTACCAAGACCAAAATTAACTGTTAGTAATGCTTTAGGTACGATTACAGCTATTTTGTTAAATGTTAATGCAGTTACAACTGGAAACGATTTAACAGGTGCGACAGTAACAAGAATAAGAACTTTGGCAAGATTTTTAGATAATGCAAATTTTCCAGTAACATCTACAAGTACAACTACTGCTGTAACTGTTGCTGACCCTGCAGATGCAGAAACTGTCACTTACACAGTAACCGTAGCAAATGTAGGTGGTGTAAATATATTTTTAATAAATGGTGTAAATAACCCTGTAATTACAATGAAGCGTGGATCAACTTATATTTTTAACCAATCCCATAGCTCTAATGTTGGACACCCATTAAGAATAAAATCAGATGCCGGAGGTCAGCAATCTACAACAAATGTTGGAACGCTTGGAACAGATGCAACAGTTACCTATGAGCCAGCTTACCCCAGTGCCCCTAGTGATTTGAGATATTACTGTACAGTACATGGAAATGCTATGGGTAACACAATTACAATGAATAATCCAAACACTTTAACTGAAAATCAAACTACAACTACAACACAGCAAGTTAATACTTTAGGAACACCAGATCCTACCGCAGAGTTTCCGCAAGAAATATATAAAATTGATCGAAAAGCAAATGAAAATAGAGAGATAGTTGAGTTTGAACTTGCTGCTGTTTTTGATCTTGCTGGTATAAGGGCACCAAAAAGACAATGTACAAGAAATGAGTTTCCTTCTATTGGTACAATAGTTGCATGACTTGGAGAGATTTTGCCCTTACACACGCAAAAGAACAAGATCCCAAAGAGTCTTGCGGACTTTTAGTAAATGTAAAAGGAAAAGAAAAATATTTTCCTTGCGGTAATTTATCTTTAACAGCACATCAATGTTTTATTCTTGATCCTGAAGATTATATAAAAGCAGATAATACAGGCCAGATTGTAGCAGTAATACATAGCCACCCTGTTACCCCACCAGTTGCCACAGATGCAGATAAGATAAGTTGTGAGCAAAGTAATTTACCATGGCATATAGTAAATCCAAAGACAGAGCAATGGGGTTACTATGAACCATCTGGTTTTAAACCAAAATTGTTGGGTAGGCCATGGGTATGGGGTATAACTGATTGTTGGTCATTGGTAAGAGATTGGTATAAAGAAGAAAAAAACATAGAATTAATCGATTGGCAACGACCTACTACACCAGAAGAATTTAATGAAAACCCGATGTTTGAAAAATGTGCTGCAGCTACTGGTTTTCAAGAATTACAGCCAAATGAAAAATTACAAGATGGTGATATTCTTTTTATGGCAATCTTGGCAAATAATTTAAACCATGTGGCAATTTTTTTAAATGGCGAGTTATTACATCATTTAGCAGATAGACTTAGTTGTATAGAACCATATACAGAATGGTACTTAAAATGCACTGGTAAGAGGTTGCGTTATGTTGCGTAAAATTAAACTATATGGCAATTTAGCTGAAAAAATTGGCCATAAGGAATTTACTGATATTTCAGTTACGAATGTAGCACAGGCTGTAAGTTTTTTAATTAATAATTTTCCTGAACTTGAACCTTTTATGTCAGATAAATATTTTAAGGTTTTGGTTAAAGATTACGAATTAAGTGAAGATGAAATACATTACCCCATCGGGCAATCTGATATTAGTTTTGTACCTGTAATTGCTGGTTCTGGTAGTGTAGGCAAGATTATTCTTGGTGGTGCATTAATAGCTATGAGTTTTGGTGTTGGTGGTTTGTTTGCTGCCCCAATGTCATTTGGTGCTGGTGGTTTTGCTGCCGCAGGTTTAGGTGCAAAAGCAGCCTTTGGTATAGGTGCTGGATTGCTTCTTGGCGGTGTAAGCAGTATGTTATTTCCTGTACCTAAAGTGCCAGAATTTTCTAGTGAACAAGACCCTAGGTTGTCATTTAATTTTAGTGGAACACAGCAAACAACAAGGGCTGGTACGCCAGTGCCGATAGTTTATGGCGAAATATTTACTGGATCTGTCGTTATAAGTGGTGCTATTGATACGGAGCAAGTAAGAGCATGAGTAAGAAAATTATTAGAGGTTCTGGTGGTAAACCATCACCACCACCACCAAGACAACCGACAAGAACGCCAGACACTTTACATAGTAGACAGTTTGCAACATTTCTTGATCTTATATCTGAAGGCGAAATTGAAGGTTTTGCATCAGCTTCTAAGGAGGGAAGAACAAAAGGTACCGCTGCTTATAATAATGCTGCGCTAAAGGATGTATTTTTAAATGATACGCCTGTCTTAAGGTCAACAGCAAATTCTGCAAGTCCAGCAAACACTGATTTTAATTTCCAAGATGTATCTTTTGAACCTCGTTTTGGGACATCTAACCAAACAAAAATTGCTGGTATAGAAAGTAGTTCGTCAGTTACAAGTGTTGGTGTAACAGTAGCGCAAGGAAGTCCTGTTACCAGACAAATAACAAATTCCAATGTAGATGCAGTTAATGTAACTATTACTGTTCCTCAATTACAAAAAGCTACAACTGAAGGAGATTTATTAGGTTCAACAATACAACTAAAAATATCTGTTCAATATAATTCTGGCGGTTTTACAGATGTAATTACAGATACAATAACTGGTAGAACAGCAGACGCATACCAAAGAGATTATCGTGTAAATCTTACTGGTTCATTTCCTGTTGATATAAGAGTAACAAGATTAACCGCAGACAGCACAGATGCAACTCTTGTAGATGCTTTTCAGTGGACTAGTTTTGGCGAAATAATAGATGATGCAAATACATATCCAAATAGTGCGTATGCATCAATTCGTCTAGACTCAATGCAGTTTAGTTCAATACCATCACGAAAATTTAGAATTAGAGGTGTAAAAGTAAGAATACCGGGTGCTGGTGCAAATAGCTCTGGTACACCAACTGTTGATAGTACAACTGGTCGTATTGTTTATCCCGATGGGTATATTTTTAATGGAGTTTTGGGTGCTGCTCAATGGTGTTCTTGTCCTTCAATGATTCTTTTAGATTTACTAACTAATAGCAGATATGGTTTTGGAGATCACATAACAGACAGTACTCTTGATTTATTTTCTTTTGTAAATGCAAGTAAATTTGCAAACACCTTAGTTTCTAATGGACTTGGTGGACAAGAGGCTCGATTTAGTTGCAATGTAAATATACAGGGAAGCGGAGAAGCTTTTTCATTAATAAATGAATTGGCTGGTGTTATGAGATGTATGCCGATTTGGAGTGCTGGTTCTATTACTATGACACAAGATAAACCAAGCACAGCAAGTTATCTATTTAATCTTTCTAATATTACAAGTGAGGGTTTCAACTATTCTGGAAGCAGTCTCAAACAAAGACATACTGTTGTTGCTGTTTCATATTTTAATATGGACAGTCAGGAAATAGATTATGAAGTTGTTGAAGATGCTAATGCAATATCTAAATTCGGCCAGATTGTAAAACAAGTGAAAGCATTTGCTTGTACCAGCAGAGGCCAAGCTGCAAGATTAGGTAAGGCGATTTTATTTGCAGAACAAAATGAATCTGAAGTAATTAATTTTACAACATCTATTGATAGTGGAACAGTTGTAAGACCCGGCGCAATAATTTCTGTGGCTGATCCTGTAAGAAGTGGTTTGCGAAGAGGTGGAAAAATTGCATCTGTTACTTCTACAACAGTTATTACTGTTGATGATTCTGCTGCAACTAGTTTACCAACAACAAATAACCCAACAATAAGTGTCATAATGCCAGATGGAACTGTTGAAACAAAAGATATTAGTTCAATATCAGGCGCAACTATTACTGTTTCAAGTGCATTTTCTCAAACACCAAATGTAAATTCTAACTGGTTAATTCAAGATGATACTGTAAATGCTCAATTATTTAGAGTTATTACTGTTGAAGAGCAAGATGGTATTAACTATGCAATTACTGCACTTTCTTATGTAAATGAAAAATATGCTTTTATTGAAGATGGTGCAACTTTACCAACAAGAACAGTATCTATTCTAAATGAATTAAAAGATCCTCCAAGTGCTTTACAGGCAGAAGAAAAACTTGTTGTTATAAACAACCAAGCTGTTAGTAAATTAATTATTAGTTGGCAGCCAGTTACTGGTGTAACTCAATACCAAGTTAATTATAGATTCAATAATGGTAATTTTGTTTCAACTACAGTATCAAGCCCTGACTTTGAAATTTTCAATACATCTATTGGAACATATGACATACAAGTGTTTAGTTATAATACAGCCTTAGAATTATCAGCAACCTCAACAGATTTAACATTTGAGGCTGTTGGAAAAACAGCAGTTCCCTCTGATGTAAGCGGTTTATCTGCAGAACCAATAAATGAAAAATTAGTAAGATTACGTTGGAATTTAGCAACAGATTTAGATGTTACCCATGGTGGTCGGGTATATGTAAGACATTCGCCTTTAACTAACGGTAGTGGTACTTTTTCCAATAGTACTGATTTAATTGAAGCATTAGCTGGTAATACGACAACAGCAGAAGTACCATATCTTGAAGGCGAATATATTTTAAAATTTAGAGATGATGGTGGCAGATTTAGCTCTGGTGAAGCAAGTGTAATTTTAGATTTACCAGACAACCTTGCACCTTTAGTTACACAGACAAGACGAGAAGATCAAGACAGCCCTAAGTTTCAAGGAACAAAAACCAATGTTGCCTTTGATGCAACAACCAATACTCTTAATTTAATTGGTGGTGGTAATTTCGATGATATTACAGATTTTGATACAGTAGGCTCATTAGATGATTTCGGTGGAATAGTACCACTTGGTACATATGATTTTGGTGGTACTGCTGGTGGCGATACTTTAGATTTAGGCGCTGTATTCAGTCTTGATTTAAAAAGGCATTTTTTAACACAGGCGTTTTATCCAAGTGATTTATTTGATTCAAGAGGACTAATTGATGATGTTACAGATTTTGATGGTGCCACTGCGACAGAAGTTAATGCTGAAATGCTTGTGCGTATTACACAGGATAATCCTTCATCTGGTTCGCCTACATACACAGACTTTCAAACATTTGCAAATGGAACTTATAAAGGTAGAGGTTTTCAGTTTAGAGCAAAACTAACAAGTAATGATGTGGCACAAGATATTAAAGTTTCTGAACTTGGATATACAGCGTCAATACAAAGAAGAACAGAACAGGGTAATTTAACTGCTAGTGGTGCTAGTGCCAAAAATATTACTTTCCAACATCCGTTTTTTGTTGGTACATCTTCTTTATTAGGTGCAAATTCAAATCTTCCTTCTGTCGGCATAAATGCACAAAATATGGTTAGTGGCGATTATTTTGAGGTAACCAATGTAAGCTCAACAGGTTTTACAGTTCATTTCAAAAATTCATCAAATGCAAGTATTGATAGAAATTTTACTTATCAAGCGGTAGGATTTGGTAAGGGAGTGTAGAATACACTAAAACAATCAATTATGGCAGAACACGATTTTATAATTGATAATGCTACAGGTGCAGCAGTTCGTGCTGACATAAATAATGTATTACAAGCAATAGCCTCAAATAATAGTAAATCTGGTGCATTAACAACAAACTATGCTTTTCAATGGCACGTTGATACATCTGATGGAAACCTTAAAATAAGAAATGCCGCAAATAATGGTTACGTTACTGTTGGTCTTGTTGCAAGTACTAATTTAGGTTTAATGCCACAGACAGGTGGTACTTTTACTGGAAAAATAATTCATAATTATACATCAAGCATAACGATTCCATCAGGTACAACCGCACAAAGGGATGGTAGCCCTGCTGTAGGTATGTTTAGGCATAATTCAACATTAAATCAATTTGAAGGCTATAACAATGGTGCATGGGGTGCCATTGGTGGTGGTGCTGGTGCTACTGGTGGTGGAACTGACGAAGTATTTTTTGAATCGGACACTAATGTAACAACAAACTATACAATAACATCTGGAAAAAATGCACATACAGTTAGCCCTGTTATAAATAGTGGTGTAACTGTAACTGTGCCATCTGGCAGTTTATTAGTTATTATTTAATTATGAGCTTAGAACTTTCTGGAACAACTGGTGTAAAAGGTGTAGCTGGTTCAGTTGCTGCACCAAGTGTTGTTGGAGATGACACAAACACAGGTATAAGTTTCCCTGCGGCAGATACCATTAAATTTTCAACTGGTGGTGTTGAAAGATTTGCAATAACAAACAGCGGAATAAGTGGTGATGGGTCAGGTTTAACTGGAATAGGTGGTGGAATAACTGAAGCTGACTTGTTTCAGTTAACCGCAGATGTAACCGCTTCTTCTGCTACAGACCTTAGTAATAATTGGGCAAGACCAAATACTGCTAATGATGGATTTGGTAAATTAGGTACTGGAATGTCATTCTCAGGTGCTACATGGACTTTTCCCTCTACAGGAATTTATCATGTTTTATTTAACGCAATGATTTATGCTAATGGTTCAGATGGAACTACTCAATTTCAAATATTAGCTACTGAAGATAATTCAAATTATGGCTTGCAATCATCAGCACACGTTTCAGTAACCAATGGTACTTTTGATAGTGTTTGTCCCACAGCCCTTATTGATGTGACTAATACAAGTAATGTTAAAGTAAAATTTAGAGCTGCTACTTCACAAAGCAATCAACTTGTTGGAAGTAATACAGCTGTAGGTCTAACTTATGTTACTTTTATTCGTTTAGGAGATACATAATGGATTTTGACACAGGCAGACCAAATCATATAATGGATTATTTAGTTACAGTTCGTTCTGGTTGTTGGTTTGGATTTAGTGACTCTAGCAATCAAGTTTATGCAAATCTTGTAGTGCATGATGGAGGTTCTAAACCTACAGAAAAACAATGTACAGATGGTCTTGCTGCATTACAAGCTGCATGGGATTTAGAAAATGATAGTTATAAATCAAAAAGAAGAGCAGAATATCCGAAATTTGAAGATCAGTTCGACCAGATATATAATGAAGGTATAGATGCTTGGAAAGCTTCGATCAAAACTATTAAAGACAAATATCCTAAACCATGACAGCAAAAATTAAACTAAATTCGGCATCAGGTGGTGGCTCAGTAAGTATTCAAGCACCCTCTTCATCTAGTAATAACAGAGTTATTTCTTTACCTGATATTGCAGATGGAACGCTTTTAACAAGTCAAAGTTCTTTGGATTCTACAAAATTATCCCCTGCTATATCTGCTGGAATTTCAATGGTCGACCAATGGAGTATTACTACTGATAATAATAAAACCAATGGTCAAGTAATAGATACTGGTTGGGAAAGGTCTGATTACAATTTTGCACAGATAGGAACTGGTATGACAGAGTCAAGTGGCATATTTACTTTCCCACAAACTGGTATATATTTTATTATGAGCCAACATGCAATGAACACTTCTGCAAGCTATGCTGGTGTAAATCACCGTGTTAGTTCAGATAGTGGAAGTAGTTATTCTACAGTTTCATATGGTCAAATTACTAACACTAATAATGGTTATCACCAAATGAGTTTACACTCAGTAGTTGATGTACAAAATGCAAGCACATATAGATTTGGATTAAGAGCCTACAATACTGCAAATGTTCAGTATTCTGGAGATTCTAATGCACTCAGAAATGGTGTTACATTTATTCGTTTAGGAGATACATAATGTTTTATTACAAAGTAGACGCACTTGCAAGTTTAAAACCTAATAAACAATGGAGTAGACGAGCAGAAGATGATGATTACTCTGGTTTTGTATGGGATGAAGGAGAAACCATCCCAACTGATGCTGAAATAGAGGCAGAATTATTAAGACTAACAAATGCAGAACCTATGAGACTTTTAAGACTAGAAAGAAATGCAAGACTAGCAAAAACAGATTGGATGAGTTTTTCAGATTCACCAACAATGTCAGATGAATGGAAAACTTATAGACAGGCACTTAGAGATTTGCCAGCAAGTGCAACACCCAAATTAGGTGCAGATGGCCATTTAGATATGTCATCTGTTACTTTTCCAACAGAACCAAGTTAATTATGTCTGAAATAAAAGTAAATTCAATTAAAGGTGTGGCAGCAAGCTCGGCTGCGGTCACTGTACATAATTCTGATGGAACGTGTACTTTAGCAAGTGGGTCAAAATTAAATAACTGTACAACAGATGGTACAACCAATTTAACTATTGCTGACGGAAATTTAGTTTTTTCAACTAATGGTCATGGAATTGATTTTAGTGCTTATACAAACGCAAGTGCTACTGGTGCAACGACTACAAGTGAACTGCTTGATAAGTATGAAGAGGGAACTTGGCAGCCAAAACTAAATGGTAACAATATGGGTGTTAATCATGCTCATTTTACAAGAATCGGAAATTTTGTTCACATAGATTTTGATATTGTAAATAATACAGGTGGTTTTGCAACAAGCATGACAGGTCTACCATATGATGCTGTTGAAATGAGTGCATTTCATTTTGGTTGGGTTTCAAACACTTCGGGAAGTACGCAAAGTGCATCTAATCTTCAGGGAGGTTTATTAAGTGGTGATTCAATGAGTTTTAGAGAAGCAGGGGGAAATCAAGCAACTAATCTTCTTAACGGACAAAGAGTTATTGGACATGCTGCTTATCGAGCATCTTAGACCGAGCTACGTCTAAAAACTAAGCCTAAACCTGTTTTAATCGGAGATTAATCCTAATGGCATTAACTGAATCAACTGAATACGATAAAATAGAAGTTGTCGGTATTTATAAACACGTACAAGTACGTAAAGCAACTGTTATTAAAAAAGATGGTGAAGAATTAACAAGGTCTTTCCATAGATATGTTCTTAAAGCTGGAATATTAGATGCTTCTGATAATTTAGTTGAAACTGATTTATCAGCAGAACCATCGGAAGTTTCTGCAATTTGTAATGCTGTATGGACTGCTGATGTTAAAGCTGCTTGGAAATTAAAATTAATTGCAGATAAATCTATTTAACCCTTTCTTGCATTTGTCTAGTCATAATCCCTCCTATTAGATATAGTGGAGCTAAACCAACAATTAAAAACAACACCATTAAACTCATTGGTGCTAATGCTTTTGTAAACGCTTCTTTCCACATATGTTTAATAAAATTTGTCAAGTAGCCTCATTATTGTCTCTTTTGC
>CEOU01038865.1_pt1 | contig 11241 bp, 4 predicted proteins | sample 530731 | NCBI WGS metagenome assembly CEOU01 (sample SAMEA2620894, study PRJEB7988) | marine metagenome | isolation source: saline water (ENVO:00002010), including
AATACTAATTATTTAGAAGTTGCCTTTTCACCTCAGGACCAAATTAATGATGATATTATTGGTCAAATAGGTGCTTATAACTTAGGCGATTATATAGGTGATCCTAGACAAATAATACAAAATAGACTTGCTGGTGAATATGTTTCTGGTTCACAATATCCTTTCCCACAGGTAGGTTCTTCAATACCAGAAAAAGATAAAAATGTTTATAATTATCCTACTTTAGATACTTTAAGAGATGCTTATTTCCTTAAATATATAAACAGTTATGATGTAAATGATTTTATAAGGTTGATTAAATTCTTTGATAATTCATTATTTAAAATGATAGAAGATTTTACACCAGCAAGAACAACGTTAACATCAGGAGTTGTTATTAAGCAAAATTTATTAGAAAGAAATAGATATGCACCACCTTCAGCTTCATTTACTGATGAAACAATTTCTGGATCAGTTAAATCTTTCCCAAGAGATTATAATACGGGTTCAAATGACTATCCTCAAGATAATTTAAAAAGTGGTTCTTCAATTTATACTTTTGATGGGGGAACAGGTGGTGTCTTTGAAGAATTTAATAATGAATTTGCTGCACCAGTTTATTATCCTAGTAGTACTTCCAGTTATAGTGGTTTAACTACTTCACAAGTCGCAACTTCATCTTTTTATAAAAAATACCCTCAGGTAACTCAAAGTTTTAGTGAATCAGTAAGTTCGTCTGTTGGTTTAGTTCCTGTTTTAAGAATTGATCAAAGAGAATTTTATGATGGGGAATTTCAACAAGGTAGTGGAGCATTAGGTTTTGAGCTCCCCGAAATTTGTAAAGCTTATTTTGGTAATGATAATCAAAATGATTATTTCTACAGAGTTCAATGGTTTTTTGGTCAACAAACAACACAAGGAATAGAAAATTTACCTTATATTTTTAACACAACAACAAATTTTGTTGCACCCCCAGTAATTGGTGATTTTCTTTTAAATAATGCAACTCAAACAAGTGCAACAAAAGCTCAAATTTCAATAAATACTGATACTTCTAATACGGGAAGTGTTGCTCCAATACTAACTAATTTATCAACTGCAACATCAAAAGGTTCAATAAGAATAGCAAATAGAACTGATAATTCTCAATATTTACAATTTCCAATAACTTCAGTTAACGCAATTAATATTGCTTCTTCAACTGATCTGGATTATAGATTTTCGGGACTAACCGTACCTACTTCTGCCTTACCAGGAATTGGTAGGGTTATGGCTAATCAAATAACAGAAGCTTCGGCATCTATATTATATATTAGTCTCTCAGGTTCGAAAATTGATGGTGATAATAATACTTTATTTCAAAATTTAATCGCATCATCAAGTAACCCAGGTTATAGTGCAGGTTATATTAGATTAGAAGGTGGTTTAGATAATACAAGTTTTCTTGAATGGGAAGTTAATGGTTATGGGTTTGATTCTAGTAATCCTACTTTTGGAGCAGTTGGTATGGTTACAGCTAGTTTAGGTTCTTTAAGATCAAGTTCCGCTGCTAACCCCTTTAACAATGGTGAAAGTATTATTCTAAAAATAATACCAACAGCTTCTGGTGATTGGTACGAAATAAATTTAGGTACTATTGCTAGTTCATCTGAAGCTTCTCCTTTTAGTAATGATGAAAATTTAAATGTTCAATTTGTTCCTACTAGTTCATTCCAACCAGTTGCACCCCAATTTGTTAAAGATGAAGAATTTTTCTTATCTGAAAGAAATTGCCCTGGAGATGGATATGCTTGGTTCTGGACCCCAACAAATTCTCAGGGACAAAAAGCTAAATATATAAAAATTTCTAATAAATCAGCAAATAATCAATTTATTAATCAATTTATCCCTTACTCAGATTATGTGACATTTAAATTAACTGAAGCAAGATCCGGAGGTGCTTCTGGTTCAATTATAGAAGGATTCCAAACTTGGAATATAGGTAATGTAAATGTTATGGATGATGGAGTACCTGCAACTGCTGATTGTAGTTTAATATTTGTTCAACCTGAAGGATCATCCTATGCTGTTAATTCCAATGATGATATTTTTGTTGATTTTTCATTTAGTTCAAGTGGTCAGTTTATTTGGTATGCTACTGGATCTGGAATAGACCCTAATGTTACACCAGCTACAAATTTAACCCAATCAGAACCACAGGGATATTTCCCACCAGTAAATCCTACACTTAGATCAAGATTTCCAACCACACAATTTCAAAGAGGTTGGGGTTCAGCTACTTGGTATGGAAATTTAAATGGTGTACCAACTTATATGGGAACGGGATCAGGATTTTTATTTGATCCTAATAAAAACTTTAATACAGGATCAAAAGAATTTGATGCAGATTATTCTTCCTCTATTAATAAGCTATATCAACCAAGTACTAAACCTTGGTATATGAATGCAGCTCCTTCACAATCAATGATTACATCATCATTGTTTAATACTTTTACTATTACTGGTGATTTTACGAGTTCAACCGTTTTAACAAGATTTTTAAGTGAATCAGTTGATTTTGGACCAGTTTATACTGTAAACACAGCATCAGCTGCTGTTGAAGTTGATATTACTGCAGCTCCAATAACACTACCATCTCCAACTATTGAATTAGATTGTACAAATTTAGGAATGTCACCCGCTGGAGTTGTTCCAACTGCTGTAACAACTGCTGGTGGTACTGTTGATTTTACAATATCTAATCCATTAAAAACAACAGTAAATTATTCTTCAAGTATTCAATTTTCATCTCCATCATCAGCTACAAACCATGTTCCAATTTTTGGAGGAAATAGTAGTGATAGTTGGATTTATATTTCTTCTGGTGCAACAGGTACTGTAGGTGCAGGAACTGTAACATTAACAATAACTTTAAAAGCGGGACCTTATGTAGGAGCATTTGCTACTGATCAGATTAGAACAGCATTTGTAAAATTATTCCAAGAAGTTGATGGTACTTTTACTAATATTAATCCTAATAGTGGTAACCCAATAACTGCTATGACTTGTTTGGTTTCTCAAAACTTTGATATTGAAAATACTAATCAAGGTGGTGGTAGTAATGGTGGTATAAACTTAGGAGATACTGGTGGTGGTGTTAATCAACCTGTAACGTTTCAAGCTAATCCATAATTAATATTTATTATAGATGTCAGATAGAATTGTAGCATATAAGTATAGAGAAACAGATTCAACTGTTTGGATTTCGGGAAGTGGAGGAACTTCTGCTTCTATTGCGGATGATGTTAGGGCAATTAAAAAACCTAATGCAACTCCCGATCCTAATTATAATGTAAGAATTGTTGGCTTAAATAATACAATTGGATATGTAACAGCTGAAAACCAAACTATACCAGTTTCATCTTCTGAAGAATTATGGGTATATAGAGGTTATCAACCTATTGGAATCGGAGATACTAATGCTTATAATTATAATCCCTTTGCTCATAGACCTTATAAATTATATTCAGTTGTTTCAACCCAATCAGGATTTCCAGCTTTTTCTTGGTTGCCTTCCGGTAGCCCTTTATTTCCAGAGGAAGGACCTTCAATTAATTTAGGTACTTATGGGACTGATGATGGAAGAGGAGGTTCAATTTCTACGGAAGCTGGTTACGGAGGTGCTCAACAAGGATTATACCAAGCCTCAGTTTTAGCAACTATTGGGAATAATGATGAAGCACAACCTTCAACTTATAATGCAAATATAATAAGTGGTTCTTTTGAAGTTTTTCATCCGGAAAGGAATGTTTATCCTTTTGTTTGGACTAGATATACTGCTGGTAATTCTAACCCACCTCTTGCTGGTGCTCAGTTTATTATTAGACGACAATCTGGTCCTCTTAGTGGTTCTAGTATATTATTACAACAATTACAAGAAGGCCAAAATAATATGCAACCACTTGCTTATACTAATGAGAATTTAGGAAGAGGTGTTTACAGTTATACTAGTAGTGGATTTGATACAGTTGGTGCTGGTAATTCATCAGCATTTGGTAGTACCGTTTTTGGTTTATATAACGAATATGATAATTATCTTGATTATAAGGCTATAAATGATTCTTCCTCACCTGCAACAATGAGAGTTTATTATACGGCTTCAAATTTAACTAGTTCCTATTTTGATCTTCCAGCTGATAGACAACATGTTTTTGTTGCTTTAGCAGGAACACCCTCTTCAAGTGGTGTAGGTGGTAGTTTACCTGATTCTAGTTTTATTGAAATAGTAAATAAAACAGCTCAAGGGGATCCAATACCTGATCTTTATGCCTATAGGATAGATAAAGTTTATGCTTCCTATTCTTCTTCTTTAAGCTCATCCTTAGATGGTATTTATGTATTTAATCAAATACCTCAAACAAATATAGAAATAACTTCTAGTATTAGAGTAGATGCTTGGACAGGAAGTGATCCGGGAGCAAAATATGGTTCCGGCTCTTATGGTACTTCATCTTATGGAGCTGGGGAATTAGGAGATGGAAATACTTGGCCAACTTGTTCAATTAAATTATTTAAAGGTAATTTCCCTGATCATGTTCCGGCTGTTGATAGTCAGGGTAATTTAATAAGTACTGTATCTCAATCAGTTTTAACTTCATCATTATTTCATGTAACACAGGGTTCTCCAACACAACATACAATGAGCTTTTTACTAACAGGATCTATTTTTTATAGAGATTGTATTAGTATGGCGGTTAAAGTAGAATCTGGTTCAGCGGCTTCATCTTCTGTTCAAAATGCCTTATTTGTAAAAGATTATTATTTAGAATTTAAAAATAAACCAATTGTAACTGGTGATGGGTTAGTTCCAACAAATTTTGAAGGAGCATTTTCTGGGGCAATACCATTTGATAAAGCAGAAGATTGCCAACCTTTAATTAATAATGTAAGTAGTGATAGAGAAAATTCTTTATACATGGATGTAAACTATCAAACTGGTTTATATATTCCTACTAACCAAGAACAAATATTAGATAGAACAGCTCAAAAAGCCGATGTTGCAGATTCGAATTATACAATGGCTAGAAGTATTCAACCAAGATATGAAGGTTCTTTTCAATCTGCTTTTGATTTAAATTCCATTAATGGATTAGAAGGGGGTTATGGTTTACCTCCAATTGATTATCAAACAGCATTCTTTGGGTATGCAAATGAAGTAACAGATCCTTATCCAATGATAAATGGAACAACCCAAGCTAATATAAAATATTTAATTGATGGATCAGGAAAAGCAACCCAACCAAATTTATCAACTTGGGCTTCATATGATTTAGAAAGTACTTTTCAAGTTTTTTCAACTGATCCTGAAACGGGTGATATTAAATACTTTAATAGAGCAAGAATTGCAATTAACCCAGATGAACAACAAACACAATATTTAGCTTTACAAGGTTCCCAACAACTAAGGGAAGTTGCTAAAAGAGCTGAGCCAGTTGTTTATTCTCAAACATCATCTGCAGGTTATGCAACTGACATACCTTTTGGTGGTAATCCAAATACAGTTTCTAATTTTACTTCTGATTTTACTAATTATTCTTTAACAGCAATTGGACAAGCTTGGACTGGAGATAGAGACGATAAGATATTTAACATTTATCCATTAGCAGGATCTTCAAGTGTTTCTCTTGCAACAACAGCTAATAGACCTGGGCAAGCAACATTTGCCGATGCACCTTTTCCTTTATTAACTGGTTCAGAACAAACAACGGGTGGTGTTACAGCAGAAGGAGGTGGTATTAAATTTACAACAGATCCTAAAGCACCTACTTCAACATCGCTTTCGGATCAATATACAATTTCAATTGTTTATAATCAACCAAGTACAAGACCACAAAGATATAAAACTAAAAAAGGTAAATGGAATAAAAAATCTAAATATGATAGTACAGTTGGTGATTTAAGATTAAAGTTAATGAGATCTACAAGTCCAACTTTTGCTTCAGTAGGTTATCAAGATATTACTTTTAACGAACCACCAAAAGTTAGATTTTATTTTGGTGCTGGAGATTACGTAACTTTGGATGCAATAACAGTTTTTGGTTCTTCTAATGTAGGAATTGAAGATGGAGATGAAATTTTTATAATTGTTCAAACTAGTAATATTGGTGATGTTTTATATCAAACAACAGGAAAAAATTATGATGAATGTACTTATGTTGAATTTATTATAAATGCTTCATCAGTTGGTGCTTTAAGAAGTGATCGTTATTATGGTTGGAGAGCTTTTGGAACTTACGACCAGGAAAATATTAATGAAGATAAAAATAGATGGAATCCAACAATTGAAAGAGAAAATGGCCCTCCAATTTTCCCTGTACCTCAAGGTCCAACAACAACAATAGCTATTGCTGGTACAAAAACAGCTGCTGATACAGCAGATAATGCTTGGAATGTTCCTTATTGGTATTATGCAGGAACTGATATTACTGGTTCGGCACTTAGTGAAGATGATGATAGTTATTTTAGAATTTTACATTTATCCTCTTCTAATGCTAATGATTTATATGGATCAAGTATTCAAAGAACCTTGCCCTATTCAGCAAGTCTTAATACATTTTTTCCTGGTAATCTTGAACCCGAAGATACCGCTTGGCCTCAACAAAGATTACAATGGTCACTCCAAGTTGGGGATGAGATAAGATTTGAAAATAATGAATCAACAACAAGAAAAATTATTTCTGTAACCCCACCTGCTGAAAATCAAGCTTTACAAAAAGTTTCTAATTCAGGAAATATGCCTAAGGGACAATTAAGAATTGAATTAGACCAACCAATTGTGGGAGTTAATTTAGATTTCTTCTTAATTAGAAGATTTGTTCCAGATGCTTCAACATTAATTTTCCAAACGGAGTTTCCTTATCCAGGCCCTCCAGGTAATAGAACTAGATTTATAACTAGTCCGGGACAGAGTGGTTCTCAGGGTTATTATCCTGCATCAGGTAGTTTTGTAGAATTACCACCAGAACCTTTATCTAAATCTCAATTAACAACAACGGCAATTATTTTTCCGGAATTTCCAACGGAAGATATAAATAATGAACCTGATTTATTAATTGAGTCACTAAGAAATAATAAACTTATAGATTAGTAATATTTATAAGCATATAATAATATTTATATAAAAAAGTAAAATGGGATATTTAAATAATTCAGTAATAACAGTTGATGCTATTTTGACTACAAAAGGTAGAGAATTACTAGCAAAAAATGATGGGTCTTTTAGAATAACACAATTTGCACTTGCAGATGATGAAATTGATTATACACTATATAATCCTTCGCATCCATCTGGTTCTGCTTATTATGGTGAGGCCATAGATGGAATGCCATTATTAGAAGCATTCCCAGAAGCGAATCAAATAATGAAATATAAACTAGCAACTCTACCAAGAGGAACTGCTAAATTACCAGTTTTAGATATTGGTTATACAGCTATAACCTTACAACAAGGAGCTCAATTAGCAATAACTCCTCAAACTTTAAATTATTTAGGTAATGACCAAACTTTTGAAACAAGTGGATATACTTGTACAGTTGCTGATGTTAGATTATTAAATTCTTTTTCTGCAACAGGTATTAATACAACAGCGGCTGTAGAATCAAGTGCAACAGCAACAACAACTTTAGGTACAAATGTTTCTTCTACTGTAATTGGTACTCAAATTAATTTAAGAGCAACAACAGTAAATACATTGTATGGTTCAGGTCAAACCTCAATTGTAACAACATTAACAGTAACTGGTATTGATAGTGGTGCAAGAATTACAGTTCCATTAACAGTAACAAGAACAACAACTTAATAAAAAATAAATGAGCTATAAAAGATTAGATCCGGATGATTTTGTAGTAAGTGCTCAATCCATTACAGCTACTTGTTGGACTGGTAATGTAGTTAATCTTACAACATTTTTTACTTCATCAAACCAAGTATCAAGTATCTCAGGTAGATATTATACTAATGTTTTTAATGCTGATTCAGGTTCAGCTAATAGAGAAACACAATTCCAAATTGCCTATGGTAATTCAAGTGGTGGGGGAGCAGTAGCTTATAATCAAGCAGCTGCAGCCAATGTTTCTGTTGCTTCAACAATTTTTGGCCAATATAGGTCTTTAGTTTTAGAAGATGAAAATGCAAATTTTATTTTTGGTAATTATACTGGTAGTTCAATTTATGTAATAAGTGTAGAAAGAGCTAGATATAAAGAAAGTTTACTTCCTGGAAGTTTAAATTTAACTTTAAAAAATTCTTCAAGAGTTGTTTCACTTACAGATAATTCTAAAGATGTTGTTTTACCAACTTTTTATGGTACTCAAAGAGCATTCCAAATTGTAAGTGGTTCTAATGGTTCAGCTTTTGCTGGTAATGGATTTACAAGTAAAGGTTCTTATGGTATATTCTTACCTGATACTTCTACAATTATATTAAATGGTGATGCTTTAGATGATAATTCATCAACTTCAGGTGTTACTGGAACAAATGATTGTTTTGGTATTAATTTAGGTACTGTAACAGCTGGAAACACAGCTGGAAATAATAATCAAAAATTATTTAATGTTGTAGTAGAAGGAGCTAATTTTGGATTAAATTCAGAAGAAACAATTACTTCCGATTTTGTTTTTGTAAGAGCAAGAAACAGTGAATTTAATTATTCAGAAAATCCATCTTATATTTCTGGTTCAACAGGTGAAGTAGTTTATCCTTATTTTATTAATAATCCTCAAAGTTATATGACTTCAATAGGATTATATAATGATTCAAATGAATTATTAGCTGTTGCTAAACTATCAAAACCATTAAATAAAAACTTTACAAAAGAAGCTCTAGTAAGAGTTAAATTAGATTTTTAAGAATGAATGGGGGCGTTCAAACAATTCAATTCGCAAGATATAATAGTATCACCCTTACAATTAACTAAGGGTTTTGAATTTAGAGGTGGTGGTATTTTAGCTACTGCTTCATTAGGAATATCCTCTTCAGCACAATATACCGCTTCTAATTATTATTCAATAGAAAGATACTTAGGTAATAAATTTAATATAACTGGTTCAACCGGTTATAATTTTAAATTAACATCCTCCGAAGTTTACAATTCAGTAAAACAACTTTATTATTCAAATTATGTTTCCAGTAGTAATGGAAATGTACAACCAATGAATACAGCTAGCTATGCTGTTGATGGTACAATACAAGGTAGAGTTGGTTCTAATGCTTTTGAAAATTTTGAACAAACAGATTTAGTTGCTCTTAAATATTTTCCTACAAGTTCTTATAATGCATTAAGACCTTCACAAAATGGTTCAGTTTATGGTTCTGGTTCAAATTATGGAGAAGCTATTTACAGTGAAGCAATAATTGAACCCACAATTTCAGTAATGTCTATTCCTCAACAATTATTTGGGGATCAAATAATGCCTAAATCTTTAAAAATAAATTGCCCTAGTGGTAGTTATTTTGATGATGGTGAAGGTAGATTAAAAAGAATTAATAATACAGATTCCTCTTCTATTGTTGTAGGTAATGTTGTTTATACTCATGGAATTATAATTTTTACTGGTGGTTCAAGAAATGAAGCAACAGGACATTTTGCTGATTATAATCAAGCTGAATTTGGTGATAGTAGATATGGTGGTAGATTAGTAGGTGCTAATGACGTAGATGATTTTGCTTTTAGTACTAATATAACTGCTTCATTTTCTAGTTCTTTTACTATTTATGAAACGCAATATAAGGCAACAATAAGTGAAGATGAATTTAATTATTCACAAAATCCAACAATAATTTCTGGTTCATCCAATTCAGGAATTTATTTAAATTTTGCAACAAGTTCATTTTTTAGTCCTTACGTAACAACTGTTGGTATGTATAACGAACAGAATGAATTGTTAGCAGTTGGAAAGTTGGCTCAACCTTTACCAACTTCCCGAACTACTGACACAACTATTTTAGTAAACATTGATAGACAATAATTAAATAATATTTATAATAAAATACAAAAAATAAACCATGGCTCTTAAATCTTTATCAAAAGCTGGTATAGCAACAGGACAAACAATTGAGGCACTACAAGTGTCCCAATCTGTTGATGCCTTTACAGGTATACAAGACTACCAGATTAAAACATCGGGCTCATTGTTGGTTACAGGTTCATTTCAAGTTAGTCAATCCTTTTCTTCCGGTTCTGTAACTAATGGTATTCATTTACATGGTTTAACTGATATTTCAGGAAGTTTAGATACAAGAATTGAATCCTTAGCAATCAATACAGCTGACGGACAAATATTTTTCAATTCATTAGCCAGTGCACAAGGTGCAACTGGAACTCAAGGTACACAGGGAATACAAGGTATTCAAGGAATACAAGGTATACAAGGACAAACAGGTGCAACTGGAGCAGGAGGTGCTCAGGGAGAAACTGGTGCTCAAGGAATTCAAGGTATTCAAGGTATTCAAGGTATTTCAGGTACAGATGGTGCCCAAGGTGCTACTGGTGCTCAAGGATCTCAAGGTATTCAAGGTATTCAAGGAATACAAGGTATAACAGGTGAAACTGGAGCAGGTGGTGCAACAGGTCCTCAAGGTGTACAGGGTATACAAGGTATTCAAGGAATAACAGGAACTCAAGGCGCAACAGGAACACAAGGAGCAACTGGAACTCAGGGAACACAAGGTATTCAAGGTATTCAAGGGATACAAGGTATAACAGGTATACAAGGTGAAACAGGAACACAAGGTTCTCAAGGTATTCAAGGTGCTGCTGGTGATGCAGGTACACAAGGTACTCAAGGTATACAAGGTATTCAAGGAATTAAAGGTATTCAAGGTATACAGGGTATAACTGGTGCCCAAGGTGCTACTGGTGCTCAGGGTGCTACTGGAACACAAGGTGAAACTGGTGCACAAGGCGCTACTGGTGCTCAAGGTGAAACTGGTGCCCAAGGTGTTCAGGGAATTCAAGGTATTCAAGGTATACAAGGTATAACTGGAGCAGGAGCTCAAGGTGAAACCGGAGCTCAAGGTGCTACAGGAGCACAAGGTGTTCAAGGTATCCAAGGTATTCAGGGTATTCAAGGAATAACAGGTAGTAGTGGTAGTTCAGGTGATGCTGGTGCTCAAGGAGCAACTGGTGCTCAAGGTACTACTGGTGCACAAGGTGAAACTGGTTCAACAGGAACACAAGGTGTTCAAGGTATTCAAGGAATACAAGGTATTCAAGGTATTCAAGG
>CEOU01186102.1_pt1 | contig 11237 bp, 2 predicted proteins | sample 530731 | NCBI WGS metagenome assembly CEOU01 (sample SAMEA2620894, study PRJEB7988) | marine metagenome | isolation source: saline water (ENVO:00002010), including
AAACGGACCACTAAGTACTTCTCTGATGTTGTCAGTAACCTCACCGTAAATCGGTTGATCCGTTTCTTCTCCATTTTCGTCTAGTGCAAACCCTTGAAAACCATAGTGTGCTTTAAGGCTAACATTCTCGCTATAATTTACATTACAGTGTCTTGGAATTTTTACCAAGAATTTTTTACCAAGGTTTTCTTCTGCTACCTTTCTAATAAAATCATATACCTTTTTAGAGTTTTTAAAACCTCTTCTTGACATCCTATCAATTTCAGCGCTTAGAGCGATTGCAGAGTCTTTTATATTTTGCAAGATAGCAGTATTAGTACCAGCGGCAGCTAATCTCTTAGTTTCCTCTTTTATGTCATCTATCCTTTGTTGAACACAAGCATTTTTGCGATCTAATTCTCTAAATTGATCATAAAAATCCATATTGCCTGCTAAAGACGAATTAAAATAAATTTGATCCTGCGTTGTTTGCACATAGCTTTCAAGAGTTCTTTGTTCAATCAGCAGTACGCTGGTGTCCTCGTCGGAGTCAGCAAACTCTTCTATTTTTTCAACCTGCGTTATAACTTGACTGACTTTGCTTGAAAGATTTGCAAAGCTAGCTCTAGCTATCCCAAGTTTTTCTGCGCGTTTGTAGTAAAGAGGGTAGCCATATGGAGGTGAACAAGGACTAGCTGGATAACCGTCTGGACCCATAAAGTTTTTGTCAGAATGAAATACACATCTAGGAACACTAACTCCAAATTCTCTATTTTCTAAATCTTCAATGTTGTACGGATTTCCATCCGGCACATTGCCTAAACCCTCTATGTCTTCACCTTTTGTTCTATATAGCTCTTTATAAAATCCTTTTAGCTCTCCTATCTCTTCTATGTAGGTTTCGTTGTAATGTCTAGATAGAAAATCTGCCCAGTTTGCATATGACACCAAAGCTGCTCTAAGTTCCATCTCTGTAGCAACATAATAATTGCCGACACCATGTGCATCCAACGCGCTAGTATCTAGCATTATTTGCTGATAAGCACCAAAACCTCTAGGTATTGATAGCGCCTTCTTTCCTAAAAAACCATAAAAAGGAAGAACCTGCTGTTTTAGCGCAGCTTCTAGAGTCCACTGCTGCTCATTTACGAGTTGTAGTTTGTTTTCAACACCAGCTATTTTTTTTCTAAATTCTAGACTGTCTCTATCTTTGTAGGTAGAGAAGTAATACATGTCTACTTCTTGTGCGCCAGCAACAAACTTGTCAGTCGTTACATTTGAAAGTTCAAAACCAAGATCTCTATTTTCAACGTATATACCTTGAGATTCTAATTTATTTATATAAGATTGTATCGCCCCATATGTAGGTTGTTTAGATCTGTCTATAGCATCTAATCTTATAATACCATGAATTATGTTAGATGTATATTCTTTGTATTTAGGACTTTGGAACTGAACTTCAGAAGCTTTTTTAGACCAATAATTGTTCTTGGCAAAAGCAGCGTTCATGATAGCCGCCTTCTCGTCTTGTTCATCTTTAAGCGATGTTAAAGGATCAATTATAGGTAATAGTGAGACAAAGAGATCATGACTAATCACGTCGCAAAGCTCTTGAGCTAAAGATAGCAAATCAATTTGATTATAATTTATCATGTACATCTTTGGTATTTTCTCTAGTGGGATACCACCAAAGTCTACAATGTAGTTAAATCCTCTAAAGTCTATAGTTCCACCAAAACCTGCTTCCGCATATTCCTCTGGTAGTTTGCCATACTGTTGGAACAAAGCTGCCAAACCTTGAGAAACTCTGTACCAAGGCATCCCTTGTTCTGTTCTTCTAGCAAAACCTTCTCCGGTTATAGGAAAGAATTTAGGATAAAGCTCCTCATCAGCGCCAACTTCTGTGTCTATAGCCTCTCTTTTAAATGTTTTTCCGGTTGCGGCAGATTCTTGGATTGTCTGAGGGAATCTATAAATATCCCAGTTTGACTCTGAAGGGTTTACTTGAAATGTCTGTAAATTAGGAGGTACACCTGTTGTAATTTTTGTTACAGGTTTATCTTTATCGTTTCCATAATATCTAACCAAGCCTACTTGATTGACTTGTTTTTCAACCACAAACTTGAACAACGCTTGTTCGTCCAGTCTCTTCTGTAACTCGTCGCTTGGGTCGTATTCCAGAAAACCATAAATATTAAACAAGTTTTTATTATTAAAAGTTGTTCCTGCATAATCATTTAATACAAGCGAACAGTTAGATAGAATTTCTCTTGGGTCTGTAACTTGAACTGTTTGAAGAGGATTTCCATTGGGGCTTCTAGACTCTACAACGCTTTGTAGTATCCCACCAAAAACAAAATGGTTAAACCCTCTATTTTTATTATCATGCTCAAAAAGAAAACTTTTATTAACGTAATATCTTCTATCATCTCTAGGATCATTAATATCGCCGTAAATAACTTTCTTTACGTATCCGTCTTCTCTGAGGTAATATTTTTCTCTTTCATTAGGCGCTTTACCCGATTCTTCGTAGGGAAAAGTAGAAAACATTCCACTTTCTTTAATGTCATAGCCATTTTCTGTAGTAAAATTATCTTTTAGATCTCTCTTAAAATTCCACTCTTCCATATCGAGGCTAGTTATACCATAGGTTTCATCAATAGTTCTTCTAAAAGCTTGTCCTACGGTCGCCCAGTTTTTACCGAATTTAAAAAACACAGGAGTTCCAACAGGAGGCGCTACAAAGGTATCGCCATTTCCAGAGTGGTAAACGTCATCGCCAAGACCTAAAAATGTAGAATCGGACTTATTAAACTCATCTTCTACTAATTCCACCGAAAGTGTAGAACTAGAGTCGCCAAATCCACCAGCTATATTAAAATTTCTTATACTAGCACCTAAGAAAGTTTGCTGAATAAAGCCTTCATTTCCCTCAGTCCATCCAGCCATAGAGAAAGATCCAGACGGACCTTGAGGTAAAACAAATTCACTAGGCCACTCAGACCCTTTTCCGGTTGCTTCGTTTTGCTTAAAAGCGCCAGTTGGTGGTATTACTGAATAGTTTGGTTTGTGTTCATCGCTCATTTATTAGTCCTCACATGATTCTCCTGATGTCCAAATAGCTCCGGGGTAGGCGGTACAAGCCTGTTCCGAAATACCATTCCTACAAGTGCCGTCTGGATAGTCACATTTACCGTCTATATACGGAGTATTTGTTTTGTTTCCAGAAAATAAACCATCTTCATCATAAACATAGGACAGTCCAGCGGTCGCTACATTTCTTTTATTTACGTCAGACAAATATTCTGTTTCTATATATTTTCTTTTTTGCTGTTTTCTAAGTTTTAATAGCGCACGTTCTGCATCTTCTTCTTGCGCAATTCTTCTGTCTGTATAATCTGGAGCTTCTAGTTTTGATTTAGGATCATGAACATGGTTTGGGTACTCTGGAAGATAGTGTATATATTTTTTAAAACTTATTTCTGGAATAAGCGGCGCAACATTAGGAGAGTTTGATAAATTTTCTACTTGCCTAAAACCCTCCCAGTGTAAAATACCACTTTGCCTTTCTCTGTCTATTAGTAAGAAGGATGCTTCTGGGTACGTTTTGTAGATTCCACTAGCTTCCCACCACGCTAACGAAAACATCTCTCCTGTAACATTTGCTGGATAAGAGTAATTGTAGGGGTTTGGAAACGGATAGTTTATACCAGAAGCAACAATGTATTTACTGGCAAATTCCCCATCTTCCTGACCTTCCACTAGTAAAAATTCTTTATGTCTACGATGTGGGGTTCTTATGATATAATTTGGATTTTTAGTACTCCAGCTACCACTAGGAGAATAGTAAACATCATTGCGCGTAGGTGTAGTAGAATTCCATTTACTAGACGTGTGCTGCCTGAAATCAACAAAATTAGCCTCACCTGAAGGAAGAAGCATACCTCCAGAAATAAGAATCTCATAGCCCGGAAAGTCTTCCGATAAAGGTGGTATTCCAGAATGACTCATTTATCCAACTCATATATCCAAGACAAACTAATATTGTAGGAACCTTCTTTTGGACTCCAGCTTTCCTGTGGTGGAGATAAGAAATATTTTCTAACCCCTTGCTCACCTTCAGGACTTAACTCTTGAATTAATTTACTAATTTGACTAGCTGTTGGCTCTATAACGCTAGGCTTTTTCAGTAATAAAGAATTTCTAGTTGATCCATAAGGTATTTTTGTATAATCCATCAATAAATTTAATTGTACGTCTCTTCTATATTCTGTTCTACCTCCGATGTACTGAAGCACAGGTCCGGTTGGGCGACCAAGAACAGGTATAACAGCAAAAACATCTCCGGGATATGTATCATTAACAGTTACTTGCTCAGACAGAACACCGGATATAATATTAGTAGGTCTATTATCAAAAGATAAATTGTAAGTAATCTCTCCAGTGTTTTCATTCATCCCCAAAGATACAGAATTTGGCTGAGAATTAAGCTGGACTGCAACAGAAGCATTAGCTCTTTTGTAAAGATCGGAACCAATTCCAAATTTACCGCTATTAGATATTAACATGTATTTGTTAACAGCAACATCATAAGCGCCCGAAGATGAATTTTCTAAATGGAGGCCACCAAAAGCAGCACCGCTTGGATCAATCGGTGTAAGACCTTTTACATTTCCGTCAATAGAAACAGACACAAATGGATTACTTGTGTCGCTGGAAATGCTCATGTTGTAAGTTTCGTAAGCACTACCGCTAGCTAACAAAAATGTTTCTGTGACAGAATAGCTACCAGCAGATTCATTTATTTGCTCCGTTCTTGTGTGATTATATCCTTGGTACGCATCGTGTAAATTAATTATACCTTTACCTATAATTCCAGCGCTATTAGGGTACAGATCTTTAACAGAACTACATAGTTTTTTCTGAACAAATGTCTTTGCCTGTTCCCAAGCTTTTCTTTTTACTACTTCTTGTGAACCTTCTTCAGTTTCGTTTTTTGGTCCATAGTGAGTTTTACCAGTGGCATTGACAGTATGTGTGATTCTGTACGATCTATTTATATGTGGCTGCTCTGTAGCAGATTCATCTATTTCTAGAGACCAGTCTTCGCTAAAGTCATTTATAAAAGCACCACTTAAACTCGCCAAAACCGGATGTTGATCTGGATGAAGTTGCTTGTCTTCGTCTCTTAGTAAGTCATGCTCATATAGTCCACTTCTAGCAATCCCATCTCCTGTTATTAAAGCGCCTTCTGCATCTACGAAAAGCTTACTATCTAAAAGAGTGTCTGCTTCAAGTGTAATTGTGTAATCACATTTATCTACATAAATGCCTTCTTCAAAACTAATATCTAAAACTCTAGGATAACATATGATTGTTTCTTCGTCGTCAGACCAGTTAGAAAGCTCTACTCTTTGTCCATCTATAGCAAACAGCGCTCTAAGCGCTTTTTGTTTTACAAACAAAGCGTGAGAAGCTTCCTTGGGCGGAACCTTTTGTTTTATTGGATACTTATCAGCACCTAAAACATTGTCAAAGCCTTTATATGGACCAACCTCGTTGGTTAAGTAAGTGCCGGGATAGTCAGGGGGAATAGGAAGATGAAAATCATATCTAACGTGAGCATCAGCGCCGACATCAAAGACAGGCTTGGTAGCGTAGGGAGTGCCTTGATCGGCCAAAAGCGTACCGTTTAGCGTTATTGTGTAAACAGCCCCAAAAGCCTCTCCAGCGCCATTTTTAAGTACAGAAGTACCTATTGACATAAAAGGTACTGGTCTTAAAGTACACTTTTGTTGAGGGTCGTTATTGTAACTTACTCTAATTGGCATTATTTACCTCGTATCCTTAAATTCATGTTGGCTATGGTCTGAGGGTCTCTTAGTAACAAATCCAAAGAATTATTAGAAGTACCACTAGAAACCTGCATATACAAAGGCATATCTCCACTTCCTATGTTAGCTCCAAAACTGTAGAGATTCATATTATTATACACTATATCGGAAGATGGACCCGGAATAGACAGATTCATTAAACCGCTTACTGGGACAGGTTTACCTTCTGTTATCAGATTCAGTTCGTCATTTACCCCTGTTCCAGAGATTAATTCACCTGTAATAAGTTCTACGTATGGCCTGTGAGCAACAAAACCCTTTGTGGCAGGATCTTGACCAGAAACCTCTAGGAAAATATCTCCGTTGCTATTGGCAAAAATTATTCCGCTAACCTCGTATCCACTTGGAGGTCCAGAGATATTTTGGTAAACAACGTTTCTAAGTCGATCAGCCTGACTGTCTGGTTTGTGTCCAAATACTTGAGCGTCAATGTAACTACCAGCATTTGGAAGAGATGCAAGCTGTTCTCTAAGCATCGCATCAAACGTGTAAGAGGAACCTGCATCCTCAAGCTCTTGCGTTGCGTGTTGCCCGCTTGTTGGATAGTTATGATTTGGAGAACCAGCAACCATAACGTAATCACTATCTCCACGTCTAGCTCTATCTATAGCAACAGAGAATCCAAAGAAATCGTTTTCACACCCCGTCAGCGCAACGTTGTTTCTGTCGCTAAATCCTTCTGGATACATTTTTTGAGCGTAAACCCACTCCTTAGATCTCGCCGTCCAGTCTGTCAGTTTGTGACGATAGGTAAATACAGCGCCATTATTTAGTACCATCTTACCGCTGGCTCTATTGAATGCATCTATTCTAACCCCAGAGCTACCAAGGTCAAAGAACTTATGTTCAGGTATATCAAACTCACCGCCAAATTCTTTTCTAATAAACGCAGCGCTTCCTCCATAAATGTGCTGATGTATGGTTTCAAAGTCGTGAGCGGGTGCGCCTATCGCAGCAAAGTCAGAGTCAATAGAAACTGAATAACCGAACCTATCTGGCATCATTGCGTTTTTCGCAACAAAGTCACTTGTGACATCAATAGGACGATGCGCTTTTTGTTCTTTCAATTTTGCTAAAGTTGCGCCGTCTATACCAACATTTATACTGCTAGGTTTAATTTTCTGCTGAAATTGCCAAGGCAAGAATTCTGACACCGCATTTTTTCCTCTACCAGTTCTTTCGTAGTAGAACGCAGCGCCAGCACCACCATTTCCGCTTAGTTTAAGACCAGAACCTACAAATCCAGAAGCATTTAGATTAGTTATTTCAGGCCATGAGCGAATATTCTCATCTAGGAATCCATTAAACGGTGCGCCTACGATTAATTTATCTTCATGAATGTCGATAGATATACCAAACAAATCACCAGCATATCCAGATGCAAGCATATCAAAATCAATATAGTCTTTACCCTTGTCAATCATAAATTCTGGCACACCGCCCTCAATGCCAGCGTCTATGTAGAGCTTTCCATCTATTATCCCACTATATCTAGGATATAACCCGTACTTAGGAATTATGTCTTCACCAAATCTTTCTAGTTCTTGCTCTATTTTTTCTGGTGTTTCTGGAGTAAACTCTCTAAATATATCTCCGGGGTTTTCGCTGTTTTCTGAATCCGTGTAGTTACCAAGAGATCCATACACCCCGCCTAATGTGTATCTATCAACCAAGTTGCTTAATCCGCTGGCAGCATAGTATTTTCCAGCACTACCTCTTTGTGGAGAAAGAATTTTCTGTGTAAACGAAAACTTCCTTGTTACATCATTAGGATGATTGTCGGTGCTATGCTCCATGTTGCTAAATTTCTCTGGGCTTGTTGGATACAAGCTTCTTATAAATTTCTGATTCTCTTCTAGCGCATCGTTTCTAAAGTAAGGCGACTGACCTTGTATCATGGTAGAGTCAGACAAAAGAACAATTCTAGATCTATTTCTACCAGCGTTGAAAGTAGTAAAGTGTTCTAGCTCGTCTGCTGCAATAACAGGACCATCCTCTATGAGTTGATTGCCATACCCATCGCAAGCAGGGGATGAGGCACAGTATTTGTCATTAAGAGTTTTTATAGGTCTAAATACTGGATCAAAATCTATTCTCTGCTCTGGATTAAAGAAAGGTACACCTGAACATCTTGTTATGAAAATCTTTCTTTGTTTTGTTCTGGTGCTAGTAAGAGTTTCAACCTCTATAGGCAATGGGCAGCCAGAGATAGATATAACTCTTGGTGTCAAAGGTCTATTACCATCAAAGTCTGCGCTCTTAATTTGTCTCCACTCATCGGTATCGAACTTGAGAGAAAATTCAGTAGAAGTATCTTTAGCTCTAATATTAAATTCTTTGGTTTTAACTTTATAAGTATCCGTTCTATCTAATTTTCTATTATCATCATCTACATTGCCGTCACCGCTTTCTTCTCTATCGTCTGGATAAGGAGAGAAGGATACGCCATCAAAGCCTAAATTAATATCAAATTTCTCATCTGGGCTTTCAGATATGTAATTTATGTACAACCTGTAACCTGAGCCTGCAAGAACCTTGAAGTCAGCGCTTGCGTTACCGTCAATTTTCCAGTAAATATAAGGATTGTTAAATCTCTTTTCTATCAAAGGCGCTTTGTAACGAACAAGCTTTTTGGTATTTGCTCCGGGTTTAATCGGAATGAAGGCATACTCAGTAAACCCTGTTTCAAAATCTACCTCTGATGAATAGTCTTGCTGATTAGCATCTTTAGGTATGATAGCTAATTTTTCTACCTTAGTCTCTGCGGTAATACCATTATATGCATAACCTTCAGGGCAACCTACAAAGACAGATGCAGTCTCGTCAATTAATTGCGCTTGTTCAAAGCCTCCTTGATTATCGTAAGGGATTCCTTGTGTATTGCCTTGAGGAATTAACTCTGTGTCTTGTACGAAGTAAGCGCCGTTGGCTTTGGAATAGAAAGGTTTAGTGTTCAACCCTAACTCATCACAAATGTACTCAATTATACTTGCTTTTTCTTGATTAGTAGAATAGGTCATAACAAGCTTCTTGTTGCCACTATTTAACCAATTCTTTAATCTAATTATGTCTTGATCAGAAGGTTTAGCAACTGGATCTGCAATCCAAACTACATTGTGGATTGGCGGTATTGATGTATTTCCAGTGAACACAACCCCAGAGGAAACGGTATGACCACCTTGAATGAATGTTTTCGCAATTGCAGAATCAGAGAAAGCAGATTTGAACGAATCTCTACCAGTCCAGCCGCCAAGCTGTGCTATATTTCCAGCGCTATTACAATCTAAACCAACAAGGTTATTGTAGAAGTATATATTCTGGTCTTTATTGTTAGGATCTTCACCAGCGTTATTTGATTTACCTAAAGCCCAGTCTGTTTCGGAAAGCATAGAGGCAAAAAGAATAACTTTGGAGCCTGTGTCAACGGTGTTGTTTAAGTAAGACTCTTCGGTAGCCCAGACGCTTTCTGGAGAAACAACAACATCATCTGGAGGCACATCTACTTCATACGAAGTACCCGCAGCTTGCATGAATGAGTTTCTTCCATCAAATGGCGCGGGGTCAAAGAACTCACCTCTTGTAAAGTCATCAAATATTCCAGACAAGAATGTTCCAGACGGTTGACTTATGGAGAAAGCTAGTTCATCTATTTGTTGATCTGCAAACTCGTATAATTTTGTGTTCGTCGTATAAGTAGTTGTGATAATTCCAGACAAAGTGGTTGTACACTGCTCTTTCTCTCCGCTAGAAGCAGCTATAATGAATGGCGGTGGTGTTATATGTTCAGCAGCGGTCAATACAGGTCTAATAGCTTCTCCGGGTCTGTCAACGTAAGGCTTTGGGTTTTGAGGCCAGAAGCTACAGCCTCTTGCTGGATTTGGATTATTAAAATGGAAAGGCCAGTTTGTTTTAAATTCTATCTTTCCGGGAGGAGTTCCAGCAACGATACACTCAGAATTCCATTGCGCTCGCAGGTCTCCGAGATGTTGAATTGTGTGTTCGCACTTTGTATTAATTTTATCACAAGGTGAGTGTAACAACAAGTCCTCTAGCTCTAAGTCAGATATATCTATTCTAATATCCGCAACACCACTAGCAAACATGTTATTGTTAGTCAAGTGTGTGTCATGAATATAATCAGGGATAAATGCTTTGGTTACGTTGTATTTATCATTATTATAATCTGACTCTGTAACACCTCCAACCAAAGACTCGTACTCGTTTCTTGCTGGAACCAGTCTCATTCTTGCGCCAAGTTTTTTCAATACCTTATTTACAATATTGTTAGACTCAAAGTATAAACCATCATCTTCCCAAATTGGGTCGTTTCCAACCAATACCAAAGTTCTATCACCAAGAGCCAGCCAAGACTTGATGTTGTCAATAATCTCGTCGCTAGCAGCATCTAACTCTGGAGTAATAATAAATGCCAAGCCCGCATCTCTTGGTATTTCTATTTCTGAGAATGCAAGTCTTTCAAAAGGAACATCGTCAGGTTTGAAGTAAAGTCCCATTTGGTCATAGTATTGCTCGTTGTTACCTGAGCCATGAACGCTTCTGTCTAAGTTTCCAAATCTGGTGTATTCAACAGCCTTGTTATGTGGATAGTATTTTCTGGACTCAAATACTCTAACCGCACCGGCCTGCATGTAAGAGGCCCAAGTCTCTTCTGATCTGTAGTATACGTTATAGTCATCAAACTCGTTAAACGAATCGGTAGGCGCTCCAAATGCAACTATATCTCCGTCTTCTCCAACCGCAGTGCTATAACCAAGCCTAGAAGTTCCGGCTACCTCTTGTGGGATAAAACCCCAAGTTCCAGTGTAAGGAATATCTGAGTAGTCATATTTAAATATTTTCTTATAAAGATTTATCGGAGTCTTTCCCCAGAAGTTTTTATCAGATCTTAGTAAGAATTTATTACCCTTGGTAAGCTCATGATAAATTGTTTTTTGAACTTCCAAGTCTCCAGAAGCAGTCAGCAGTGTGTCATATCTTGCTGCCTCATCTGTTAGCGAGTTAAAATCTAACCAGCTACGAATGCCCTTATACATTCTAGCATTTTCTTCTTCATCTCGCTCATATATCAAACAAGCCTCAGAAGAATACGGAGATCCAACCGTCACGACTTCCGAGTTATTACTTATAGATACAGCATGACCAAATCTATCGTTAGGCTTAACTCCGTATGGAAGACCATTTTCATCCATAGCTCCAGCAAAATCGTCGCTACCCAATTCTTGCAAATCTTCTTCCGGCGAAACTATTTCTTGAACAAGATTAAAGTTACCGCTTTCTTTCTCAAATATGTAGACACGACCGCCAGACTCCGGTGGGATTTGGAATTCGTAAGAATTACTTCTC
>CEOU01083920.1_pt1 | contig 11131 bp, 28 predicted proteins | sample 530731 | NCBI WGS metagenome assembly CEOU01 (sample SAMEA2620894, study PRJEB7988) | marine metagenome | isolation source: saline water (ENVO:00002010), including
TTCATATTCACTCTAGCGTCAGGTGTCTTAGTGTTTAACTCAGATTCAAAGTCATCAAGTACAATACCTGTGTATCTAGTAGAATATTGTTTCTTTCCACGAAGTCTTTGACTAGCACCCTTACCTAACATCCTACATCCATTAGATAAAACAATCTCATTCTTTGTCCACTTCTTTCCTTCTAGTTCTCCAAAGTAGTAATGGATTGCTGGATTAGTTTCTATGTGATTTTGTACCCAAGCGATGTTATCTATTGCTTGGTCTTGAGCCTCGCCTACCCAACAAATAAACTCAGGTTCGGTGTCAGGTTCTTTAAATAAAAATCTATGTAATATGGCAGTAGCACCTAATGTAGACTTAGCGTGGTCTCTAGGCAATACTAATGCTAATTGACCAACACTTCTGTCAATTAATAATTTGCCTACCTCAGTATGGAAGTGAGGAGTTGCAGAAGCAAGGTAATCCTGAGGGCTGAACAACTTCCCAAAAGTAATAAGGTCTCCATAAGCCTGCATAAGAATCTTTTCATTTTTAGCCACATTACCATTGGCTGGACCTCCTAAGTTTAAATTAGCCATTTATTTCTTTTTCTTCTTTAATAGTTTTTGATGCCATTTTAATTCTTCTTCCATTTCTTTATATCTAGCCTCTTCCTCTACAATATGCTTTTCGACCAACTCTGTAATCGTGGCATCAGCATCTCCCACTCTACGCTCAAGTTCTGCAATTCTGTTTGTAATTTCCAGGTATCCATAAACAATACCACAAACGGCAGCACAAATTTGTATAAGCCACTTGATATTAATATGCAAAGACAAGTTATCATCCACCAATCCTGTCTTGTAACTTCTCGCTGTCTGTGGATTGTAATCCTTCTCACTCATCTACCACTCCTGGGATAATCTTTACATTCTCCCATTTGTCGTGTTTATAACACCAGTTTTCTCCATTATGTATTTTTGGATGATACCAATGTGTAACACTATCTGGTTTAGATAATATCTCTGTGAATACTGTATTTGTTTGTGTTGTGTCTTGTGGGGTTAATTCATATCCTGCTATTGACCACCCAGATGAACAGGAAAAGTTAGTAGTTAAAAATAACACTACAAGTAATTTAGTAGCCATACCTCTTTTTTGATGCTCTCCTCTTAGCCTTTCTTTTGCTTACTTTTCTTTTTTTCTCAGATGCTTTTTTCTGTCTTTTGCTATAACTAGTTTTCATATTTCCTCCCATAGTTCTTCCAATCCATCTCGTAAATTGCATCCCCTTCCACAGGGTGTTTGTAATTCTTTATTAAGTAATCTATAAGTTTTGGCTCAGTTACTTTATGTGTATGATGTTCAACAGTTCCAGGTGTATTATACATTTCTGTTTCACTTGACCATTTCATATTTTGTCTTTCGTGCCTAACTGCTGCTGTCATCTCTTCTTTACTAGTATGGTAACTAAGGATTTCAGGATTCCTATGCTCTACTGCGTGTGCTAACTCAGAAACTAAAGTCCCTTTACTCCCTGCATAGACAGTTGGAGTTGCTAATGCTCTTTTTACTTTTCCTATCATATGGCTTAATGGATTAATCTCTTTTCTGTGTTTCCATTGACCATCTTTCTGTTGTTTGTACATTTTTAACTCAGGGTCAGTATAAAGACCTCTACTAAATGAATCCCCTGTATCTTGTATTCTAGGCTTACCTGCTTTTTCCCATAAGTCAATTAACCCCTCATCCTTTATCCACATATTACTCATTTGTGTACCAGGTGTGTTTTCCAAATATTTAGAATCGCTAGGTAAAAACTCTGGAGCAACATTTGTTGGAGCCTGTTTGTCTCTCATAAAATCATTAAAACTTTCCTGTGGAGAATAATACAACGGGTCCATAAAAGGAACTGTTTCCGTTACTTTGGTTAAGAAGTCTTGTACTTTTTCTTTAGGTCTTCTATTCTTTCCTAGGCTAGATTTCTCAGAAAATAGTTTTGAAAAGATAGTATCAGCCATTAGTCTATTAATTCAAAATGTGGAAGGTCATTGAAGCGATTATCGGATAAATCAGTATCCCTATCCCAGTCGCCTCCCCAACGAATTTTAATACCCATTTGAGATGCTATACCCATAACATAACCTGCAAAGTATCTAAACCTAGGAGCATCATTCCAATCAATAGGATATGGACATACATCTACTGCCTTAGATGGCATTGCATTGTGTCTGCCGTTTGGAAACTTTACTTTACTAAATCCATCGTGATATGCTTTATTCTGGTCCTCTTTTCCACGATGTCCACAAATCACAGAGCAATCAAAATGCTTAATTACTTCATTGAACAATTCCTGTAACTTCGGATGTACAGTTGATAAATTAGATTTTGACCTCTTTCCAAATCTTGGCATATAAACTCCTACGCTTTTCCCTGTATTGACGATTGTGTCATTAACACAATAATTTTATCTTTGTTATCAAATTCTGTAAAACAAGATGGACAAACCCATCCAGATACATTTTTTTGGTTATCTAATATAGCAATTCTTTTTGTAATGTTTCTAGTGTAATATAAGTTTTTATCACACACAGGGCAATCATCGTGAGGATGGTCTTCAGAGTCTAAGTCATCATACTCATCGTGCAGATGTTTAAAGTCGCCATACCCTGTACAAACCTCTGCGTCATCATATGTACCATCTTGATTGTACTTAATAAACTTTTTTGATTTTGGATTATCCATCTTCCTTTTCTCCGACCAAAACTGGCTGCGCATTGCTGCCAAGTGCCTTCATCTGTTCAGGTGTAAAACCTTGCCAAACAGTAAGTTGTTGTTTTGTTTCGGTCTCTTGGGAGTCAAATAAACCTGCAATTTTAGATAGTGATTCAAGGCTTCGGAGTACATCTCCCTCTCTCTCGGCAGAATCGGCTACCTGTTTAAATCTTTTAATTAAATAATTGTGGCTAATTCCCTCTTCTTCTAGCACTAGCCTTATTTCTTCTTTTACCATACTTTGCATTCTCTCTGTTCGCATCAAGCGATTTGCCTGTGTTTTCGCATATGCGAGATTATCTGATTTGTATGTCTTTAGGTAAGCATCCACAGGTTGTTCCCCTTGTGCGACATACTGAGCAAACAAGACTTCCTTACTTGTTGCATCTTTTTTCTTCATAAATCTACGATATTCATTGTTACCACCAAAGGAGTAAATATTTTCTGCTATTTCTCCAAACATCTCTACCTTAGGTTTACACAGGAAGGTCCCACAAATAGTTCTAACATATTCATCCACCTTACCACTTGGTCTTTTCAATTCTCCACGCTTTAGAACTTCACATAACAGACCATCATCGGTAGAAACCCAATCCCCTGTATTACCTAATCGCCAATCTTGTATAATTTCAGGCTCGAAACCTAGTATTTTTTTAACTTCTTCGATATTTGAACACAAGTAGTAGTCTCTACCTTTGATGGTTTTATAATTATCCATAGGTTAATATAATCAGACCTCAATTAAAGTTCAATATTGCACTTCTGATGTTTTTCTGCTATTTTATTCTAATGATAGAACTATATATAGAACTATATATAGAACTAGTATAGTACTATAAGAACTAAATACATAAAATCTCAAAAAAAATTCCCAAAAAATTTTACAGAAAGCCAATTTTGAAAAATATAGGCTAGAATGTGTCTCTCTCTTTTTTTGCCTGCCTACCCCCCATCGTAGGTTTCGCCTAGGGGGAGACTTTTAGTTGAAAATTTCAAATGCATTTATAATTATTTTTTTTATGCGATTTAATATTTAAGAATAAAGAGTAAATAAGGGTAAGCAATACATATATATATATGTGTATTTGTTAATATCATCAATATTTTGTATATTCCATCAACTAAATAAAGGAGTTATCAAACGATGGCTAAAGAAAACACAAAACCAAGTACACCCAATAAAGAAGCCGAATTAATGGCTAGAATGGGAATTACAGCCGACCAAGTCCAAGCAAAAGAGACTAAATCCAAGGTTGTAGAAATAAACACCAATGCCGATAAATTGAAATTGGCACTTAAAGAAGGTGTTAAAACCATCAATTCTAATAATGGCAAACTAGTTTCATTTAATGCCATAAAAAGAGATGGTTTCCTAAAAGATGCAAACGGAAAACCAAAACTAGACGAAAACGATAAGAAAATACCTAAGTATGTAAAAGTAAGAGTCCAAGGTTATTTTACTATTGATAAAACTTCGGATGGTTTTTTCCAAGCGACAAAGGGCGTACAATATACCGAGAATTACACCATAGCCGAATTTACCGAACTAGAAGAATAGGCTAGTAATTCAAACCTAGAAAAGAGGGCTTTTAATTAAGCCCTTTTTTTTAGATAAAATTAACCATATACCAAAAGAGATTTAAACCAATGAAAAAAACACTAGATAAAAAAGATATATTAGATTTATTAGATAATAAAGATTATCAATTCCAAATTACTAGACCTAGTAAAGATTCAATCCAAGTAAAATTTACCCCAAGTAAGTATAATTGCTTTTCTTGTAATGATATGTATGATATTAATGATTTAGAAGTTAGACTTGATACAAGAGTTACAGCGATTGCAACACCTAAAAGATTTTGTAAAACTTGTGTAAAAGTCCTAGACGATATACTCAAGAGATTAAAAACAAATCAAACTAAAGATTGGCTCAAGTAGTCAATTTCCAGAACTAAAAACCAAGGAAATTTAATGCATAATAATCAAGATATTCCCCCTGCATTGCTCTCAAAGTTAGGAATAGGTAAGCACCAACTAGGGCAAAGGGACAGCACAACAAAACCAAGACCTGATTGGTTTAATAAATGCATAACAGATGCACAAGATGAAATAACTGAAATTTTAACTATGCCATATAATTGGTATATTCCAAACAGAACACTAGACAAGGTATTTGAAGAATACAATATTGTCCACAGTTGGCAAAAGACAACTAGACAACTAGGTAATTGTTCTTACTTTAAGAAACAGATAAGAATAAACCTAGGCTATAAGTATTTTGATAATGATGAAGATATGAGAAGTTCTGTATATGATACTATGGTTCACGAATACATTCACGCTATCCTGTATGAGCATTATGGCAAATCACAAAACCATAATCACAGATTCGTATTCTATCTAAGACTAGTTACAGGTAAAACTTATAGAAAAGGAAAATAAACAAGGAGGCATTATGCCAGTAAGTAAAAACAACAAGAAAAACAGAAGCCATAAGGCTTGGAAAAAGAAAATGAATAACCAACGCTCTGAAGCGAAGAGATGGGCAAAGGCACAGAGGATGAAAAAGAATGAAGAACAATAAACACTTTCACCTGTGCAGAGAAATACCAAACAACTTTATAACAAGGTGGCTGGTAGGTCAAGCAAATAAAAAAATGAAGGCATCGGATTCTAGATGGAAACTAGTAAGAAGATACAGAGGACCCAAGCAGGGTACTTATTCTATGTGGGGAGATGTTTCGATGTCAAACAGCAAATACTTTTCAATTTATCTAAGAGTACGCTAAATGAGATATGGAATAAGACTACCAGAACACTCAGGCAGTTTTATCCACTCTAAAGGTGGTTGGGGAGGTTATCACAAATGGCTCATATCAGAAGGTATAGCCAAGATGGACTCCGCAGGAAATCTAGTTAGGCTTCCCCAATCACGCCCCAAAAAGATTTCAAGAAATGCACCCTGTCCTTGTGGTTCAGGGAAGAAGTATAAAAAATGTTGTATCAACAAATAACAGGAGGTCGTAATGACTAAAAGTGAACAGCCTGGATATGCTAAAACTATCCATAAAGAAGAGGATAAACTCACACTAGAACAATTACAGAAACTAGTTGGTGGGTACATTCAAATAGTACCATTGGGCAATGATAAGCAGATGATAATAAATGAAGAAGGAAAACTAATGGATTTACCATATAATGAAACTGCAACAAAACTAATGAAAGAAGTTTATGAAGGTACAACTGATTGGATTGCAGGAGATGCCATTATTCTGACTGGAAAGGCATTGTTGGATTAATGGGTAAGCGAAAAGAATTTGTATCTAAGGCTGTTGAACTTCGTGCTAGTACTAATGGCAAGAAGAAAATTACAGACCACGAGATAGCAAATATAATTGACAATGTAGATAAGAACACCTGTACCGAACAGGAGTTTCAAATAGAGTTCATCAAAGCACTTTACTCTGTGTTTGGGTGGGCATACTACACACAGGAAGAACTAAAGGATGAAAGTAATAAGATACATCTTGTGGTGTCAAACTATAAAAACAGTAACTAACAAAAGAAAAGGAGAAGATTATGGGAAATACTATAATCAGAGGTGCTAGTAAGCACATAACAGAGTATGCTGGTGTTGAATCACTTAGCGATAATAGAAAGGATGAGTTCCGTATTGCCGTACAGAAGTATGCCGAACAGCAATTAGAAGGAAGACACAAAAACGGAGTACTGAGAGATGAAGTTGATTTCTTTGCAGGTGCAATGTCTGCAATGATGGTAGTCAATGAAATGTTCTTTGAGTCAGAACCAAATGATATTATGGACATCGTTCCTGTGATGTGGGTTATAGGACCAATGTCTGGAAGGAACTATGTTGGAAAAAAGAAGAAAAATAAAGATGTAACATATGGAGAATGGAAATGATAGAAATTGCAGTAGTTGTTATATTGGTTGCAGGTTTCATTACCTGTGTAGGATTTTTAACACTAAAAGAGTGGGAGGAGTAAATGGCACAATTCAAAGCAGACATACAAGGTGGTCGTGGAGGAGTCAGTAGACTTGGACACAAAACCTCAGGTATAGAATCTTGGGTTCGTGGTTGGCATTCTGGAATAGAAGTTAGAGGTCAATGGAACGAAGAAAAGCAAGAAGATGAGTTCTTTGTCTACAAGACAGGTGGTAGTGGTACTAGTTGGACAAAGTTAATTGGAGTTTTACAACAGGATGGAAACTTCATAGTTAAATAATAGTATCGGGCAGCCTATGGTTAGGTTTATCCTTCGTTTGTTTTCAGGTTCGATTCCTGACTGCCCACAATATCGTAAGTTGCAGTTGTTTGTTTGTTAGCCTCTGCAACAATAGTAGCACATTGGCGTAAAAAGGGATTTATCCTTTCTCCCAATCCTGACGAGGTTATAAGTGCTTTCAAGTTAAGTGAATACAGTTGCGTAGCCATCTTAACGCTAGTACGATTAAAGAATTGTACAATTCAGTACAATGCAAATAGGAGTAATTATGACAGACACAAAAACAGTACATCCTAAACTTTACTTTGAAGAAAGAAGAGTTAAGGAATCACAGATGCAACTTGATTGGTTAAATGATTTATTCAATGACTGCAATGAGTTGTTTGGAGATGAATGGATAGATGACCATCTGTATACATATGGTTGTGGTATTGAGTTCAGAGAACTTAATAAACAAGACTATCAGAATATTAAAGAGATGGTTAGTAAAAGGATAGAAGGTGGACTTGGTGAATTGCAAAAAGAGTCTAGTACTTATGCAGTTAAATTCTCCAGGCAATCCGTGATTGGTCGTATAGAAGCATATGACCAATATGCCTTTGAAACTAAAATGAAACCTGTGGATATGACTGTAACTTTCAAGTGGGGAGTTCCTGATACTTGTGAGATAATAGAGACAGCGAAGCAAGAAGACATTACAGATGAAATTGTTGAATCCGAAGGTAGAGTTTACAGGCAGACTATCCGTAAGGAGTTGAAGTGCAATAAACCATTACTTGAGGCTGTGTTTGACAATCAGAAGTCAGAACAGTCTGATGCTTGATGGTGATACTGTAAGTATAATGATAGCCTTACTATTTATCTACATTGTAGTTAATGACCTGAGGCACGGAGATTAAATAACAGGGGTTCTAGTAGCAAATCGAGTTTAGCGTAAATCATTCCTCGAAATCTACTGGGACCCCACAACCATAAAATATATATGATAGAACAAAAAATGTTAGAACGCTTAAATGAAAAGCAAAAGATTTGGAGACAGGAACGAGAGTCCTTTAAAGAATTATATGAAAACACAGAAGGGGATGATAGACTAATCTATTTAGGTTGGTATGAGGCTCTGAACTTTGTACTAGGAGACCATCCAACTTGTGAACTGTGTGATAAAAAAAGTTTTGACACTATGAAGAGACAAGATAATATCAATGTCTGTGTTAAATGTAACGAAAAACATCCAATACCTAAGGGGGATTAAATGGAATTTGTAATACAAACTGATAAGAAAGTAGAAGTTAATAAAGAAGACTTCTTAAAGTATGAGTCAATCAGAAGAGGTGGCAAGTATAATATGCTTGACCCAATGGCTCGTAAAATTTCAGGATTATCTAAACACCAATGGATAGCCATATTAAAAAATTATAATGATTTATATCAGGCTTACATCGCAGAGTATTTACACGATGAAGGTCCAGACGAAGTGTACGAAGACTAATGTATACTTGTTGTCAATGTGAAAATCAGTTTCCACTATCACAGATGGAAATAGATGAAAGGATGTGTCAGGAATGCTTTGATTGTGAACACGACTCAGCAACCTATCAGCCTTGGGAACAAGATACTAATGTTCCTGAATCTTATTCTTGTGATGATTGTGGAAAAGAACTTGAATTACCTGAACCAGACTATATGTCAGAATCTAAGGAATATAATTTATGAAAGTTATAAATAAAAGTAATGTTAAAAAAATCTTCAATAAGGAAGGTATACAATGCCCAATAGACTCTTTAAATCAAATAGAAGAGATTCTAACTAGACAAGTTATTACAATGGCTAGAAGATGTAAAGAAGGCAATTTGAAGCGTTTAACACCTGAATTAATGTGGATAGCATTAGGTAACCTAAATAACAGATAAAGGAGGTAGATATGATTCTACTTGATTTATGGGAATGGGCAATAAACCTATTCTTAATTGGCTGTGCTACTATTCTTTTAATGATTAGTAGTTTCGGCTTTGTAATGCTGATTAATGTTGTCAGCGATTGGAGGGAAAGAAAATGAAAGTTGCAAGTATAAAAGTTGATTCAAAAGGCAGACTCCAATTACCTAAGACATTTCTAGATGCAAACAATATAAAATCTGGAGATAAGGCTGATATGGTTATTATACCAACAAATCATTGGTCTATTAGGCTTGTGTTTGAAAAGGACAAGGTGCTGAGAAATGGGTAGTTATAAATATATTGCTTACCTGTGTAGCACTAACAATAAGAAAGAACTGATGGAAGAAGTTAGTGGTATTGCATCTATGATGGGGAAAGATGTTGAAGAAGTTGCTGATGGCTTTATAGAGGCTTATAACAAGGCTGAAGAGAATAAAGACGACCCAGCCTATCAAGAGATTGCAAAGATTCAGGCGAAGGCTACGAAGTTCTATATCAATGAACACAATCTAGAGCAAGAAAGCAAATAAGTATTTTGGGGAGTTTAGCGAACACTGGTACCTGTGGTTCTGCACATAAAACTCAGACTTTTATCTCCCCATTATATTTTTTTTCTTCTGTTTTTTTCTCGCCCTATTTTGCACCATATGGAATGGTAAAGCACCTAAATAATATGGGTATGGTTTAGGCAAGGTTTGGGCAAGTCAAAAATATTAATAATAATCAAAAATTAATTAGGGAATAACATCGGATATATGTATATTCTTGATATTAATTTTATCGGAATTTAGGAGTTTCGTCAAATGTACAAAAAAGAAAAAACCACTTATGTGGTAAGAAATATTCCAGTTTCATTATGGAAAAAAGTTAGAGGAAAGTTTTTAACTGAACCTGGAAATAAAAAAGGTCTTTCAGAACTTATTATAAGTTTGCTAAAAGAATGGGTAGGGGATGAGTAAACCGAATATTGCCCAAATATACGCTGAATACATAGACCACAAAAATAAAGAAAATGTAGATGCAAGATACTCAGGAGAAAAACGCTATTTTCACGCTTCTGCAACAGGCACTTGCCTTAGAAAACACTTCTTTAGAATCAATGGAGTTGAGGAATCAGACCAAAGTACTCTGGTTAGCAACAGAATTATGAGGTTGGGTACTATCGTTCACAACGACTACGAGAATGCATTAAAATTCCAAAATGAGCAAAAGGATAAATTTATAGATAATAATAATACTATTAATAGTACTATATATAGTTCTAATATAGAACTAATTAGTACTGAGGGCGAAATTCAAATACCAGAATTTGGTGTTCGTGGATTTTATGATGCAGTCTTTCAGATGAAAACTGGAGAAGTGTATTTATACGATTTTAAAACTATTAGGTCTTATCCGTACAGAATGAAATTTGGCAGAGACAAGTCAAATATAGCAAAAGATAATGACCTTCACTCACAGCAAATATCCACTTATGGTATAGCAATAGAAAAAGAATTTGGTAGACTAGATGGTATGTTCCTGTACTACTACAATAAAGATTCATCTGTGTGTAAGGAAGTAGAAGTTCCCTTGCATTATATGGATGTTGCTAGAGAATCTTGGGCAGAAGTTCAAGAGTCTTGTTTAGGTAGTGTTCCACCACCAGTTAAGGTTGGCTCATCGCCAAAGTTTAATTGGGAATGTAAATACTGCAATTTCATAACTCATTGTCAAGAAACAATCTAAGGAGATAAAATGGCAAAAGGAAAAACACCTGCTACTCCAGTAGCACCAAAAGAAGAGCCTAGAACACCTGTCACTAATCAAGATAGGATGTCTGCTCTTGAAGAACAGAAATCTAATTTGGAAGCATCATACCAAAAAGTACTTGGTGCTATGGAATTACTAACTGCTATAATTGAAGAGGAGAAAAATGCCAAGTAAAACAACTAAGCAAAAGTTACCTGCTGAAGTTGTGTCATCGCTAGATGTTCAGACTGCTATAACAGAATTACACACTAAAACATCTAAGGAAGTTACTAGTCCTCTGTATGTGCAGAAAAGACAAGGTCCAGGTGGCACTACCCTAGATTATGTAGATGAAGGTTATATGAGAAGAAAACTCAATGAACTTTATCCTGTATGGTCTTGGGATATTATTAAATATGAATTTCTAGGTAAAGAAGCAGTAATGGTTCACGGAAGACTGAC
>CEOU01083924.1_pt1 | contig 11113 bp, 11 predicted proteins | sample 530731 | NCBI WGS metagenome assembly CEOU01 (sample SAMEA2620894, study PRJEB7988) | marine metagenome | isolation source: saline water (ENVO:00002010), including
AATCTAAATGTCAACCCCTAATTGACTATTTTTTTAAAAAAAACCCTGCTCAAAAGCAGGGCTAAACAACCGGCGGTAAAGTGAGAGAGAGAGAGAAACCGCTAGTTAGTTTAAATATAATTTTTCATCAACTGATAAATCTTGAAAATCATAAGGTTCAATAGAAGGAAAACCGCACAGCTTACAGCTGTATTCTTCTTCACCTCTACGATATTTTGTTTCTTTGTAATAAGTTTTTGTTACATTTTTAGCTTCTAATGGTGAATTACAAGTTTTGCACCAATAGGTAATTTCGTCGCATTTATCTCTGCGGCCCCTGCCAAAAATCCTATCAAAATTTTCTTCATAAGTTTTTGCATCAACAGATGCAGGTCTTCTTTTACTTCCTTTACTCATAAATAAACCTCAAAAAACATCGACTTCTAATTCAGTTTCAATCCATACGGTAGCACCGCAAGCCAGTGGCTTATGTGGACTACTAATTATTCTAGCAGCTATAGAACCGTCTTCAGATACAATGTTGACCTCATAGCCTTTTCTATTTTGCTTGTAATCTTTTGCTGTTAGAGGCGGCTTCATAACACCATTTGGATTTTTTTTGTTATGCCTAACATGATGCTGATTAACATGAATTTTAGTTTTCATCGTCACCCCAATCTATTCCAAATATATCATCATCGTCAACTGGCTCTGCAATATCAACCCAATTAACACCTAAATCATTTACAGCGTCAAACTCAAATCTTGCAGCATCAATACCGTTAATATCTATCATCTGATATCTTGTTTCGCCAACCCTTTTGTACTGACCTTTTTTAAACAAAGAAGGATATTTGCTTAATTCCTTCCAAAATTTATTACTTTTTACCGGCTGCTCAAAACGATTAGTATTTAAAGTAGAAGCATAAACTTGATAAATTTCAGATTTAGGCACACTTTCCCCGAAATGTAAAACAATGCCGGCAACCCTGCTCTCACGCATTTCATTGCTCTGTAAGCAATTTAATAACCACTGGTCTACCGTGTTAAGTGTCTCTATTTTTTGGTCCTGTAGGGCTTCTGTCTGCGGCACAGAGCGTACATTTATATCTGATAAATCGAAGTTTTTTAAATAATATAATAAATGAGATGCACCGCCTGCTTTATACCATCGATCTAATTTATGAAAATAATCAGAATTTTGCTGCTGACTTTCACCTACGTCAAAAACAGCAAATCTACGCTCGTCTAAGCTCGCAGGGACAACAAAATCATCATTGGACGTAAACAATATCCTAGTGTAATTCGGTGCTGTATAAGCGTCTACACCCTTCCTCTCGATAGTTATTTCAGGGTTTGTTAATAAATCTTTCAATGCACCTTCTGACGATTTTGCTCCGGCCCAATACGCTTCATCTGCCTGCAGGAGTAAAGTATCTTCTAAATGCCGGTTGAAATTACCAGTAACATGATCGGCCCTGCTTACTATTTTATGGTGATTTTTTACAAGGCCACCTAACAGCTCACCGAATTTAGTTTTACCGGTTCCTTTTCTACCCCTTAAAACTAAACCAACTCCGATTTTATTTGTAGGCTGCTGAATCATTTGTGCAGCCCACGCTATAATATAATTAGCATATAAATCATTTCCATTAGCTATTACATTAACAACAAAACTAATCCATAACTGAACATCACCTTCAACCGGCTTCACTGACCAACCTCGCCATAAATTATATCTGTCTAAAGTATCTACTTCCGGCGAAAAAGTTAGCCCTGCCGCATAGGTTCTACGGTCGGGGTGCTCTAACCATAAATCAACTAAATTCATAAGTTTGGGTTTATCTGCAGTGCCGCCTAAAACCCTACAATTCATGTGCTCTTTTTTTAAATCTTCTAATTTATAAAGAACAATATTATTTTTGTTCATGTCTTCACGAATTACCCTAGCCGAACCTTCTACCTGAACAAAGGCCCATTTTTCTAACATTTTAGGTAATTTATCTTCAATAATATTTTCACTTTCAACTTCTTTTGTCATCGACAAAATAGTTGCTACTGTTTTTGGGGTCCTGCCAACACTGTCAAAAGTTTGATATCGACGTTCACACTCACCTTGTTTATATTTAGAACCACTTTGCGACCATTCGTCCCAAATATGCAATCCTTCATCTTGACCATCATATTGGTGATGCAAGGCCATTCCTACAGAAATCCAATCATCGTGATCTATGTCAGGGTTGATAGTGTTTAATTTTTCTATTAATTCTTTATCAGTAATATCATGTTTTGGACGTAAATGGGTTATATCATCATCATCTAAAACAGCACCAGAAACACCGGTCCTCACAAGCTCCCAACCGTTTTCTTCAGCAGTTTTTTCAAAAAATTGAACAAATGCTTTTGCTTTTTCAGGAGTTAATTCAGGTAGGTCCTGCCATTTAACGTCGATTAAGGATTGTCCAAACCATTTATAAGGTTGATTAGTTGTAGGGTGAATACCAAAAGCAACAAACTGCTGTCCGTCACCTAAAATTTCTACAGCGTGTTTTGTTCCCAGAGCGTCACTATACTCACTACTTCTTATTTTTTTCAGTATTTGCGTAGACCGATAAGGCATTACAAATTTTGGAGCCTGACCGACTCTACGGCCTGTATTACCGACGTTTTCTCGCAGCCAATGCAATAGCTTACGATTTGTTTCTTTATCGTGACAGTCAATATCGCAAGCCACAGTGGACTTGCATAAAATACCTACACCACCATCTCGATGACCGTTTGATAACCATTTATTGACTAATTCGTGATCAGCTTGTATAGATTGCCAACCTTTAATCATAGGGGCTTTGTAACCTGACTTTATAGGTACAATTTGATAGCCGTTATCAATAAGTTTGTGTCCATATTCTTTTAAAAATGGCATAATTATCTCTCTCTTATTTCTCGCTCCATTTGCCGCATTTAACGATGCGGCTTTTTTTATTTTCTAGCTATAGAGTTTACGTTTGGCATAGAATTAAAATCATCTACAATATCAGGGCATAAATCTTTCCACGATATAGCACCCCCTGTCAATAATTCTATTTGACAAGCTCGATGAGCAGGAACTATACCGGTTTTTTTCCACTTAGAAAGGGCCTGCTTACTGACATCTAATCTCCTAGCTAAAGCATTAGCACTTGACACACCGGTTAAATTTACAGCCTTGTTAAGCGTTTCTTCAATTTGCTTAACGTAATCCTGATTCATATTGTAACTCCTTTTTTTAGTTTTAAAGGTTGACAGTTTAAGTAGACTAATCTATATTGTCAACTATTAATTACAAAAGTGGAAAGTCATAAAATGATTCATTCAAATCTTGGAGCTTCAAAAGCTCACCGTTGGTTAAGATGTCCTGCATCAGTGCAAATGGAATCTACACTACCTGACGAAGTTTCTGTATATGCTGCTGAAGGCACGGCGGCCCACACACTAGCTGAAATGTCATTAAAATCACAAGAACCACCTGAAAACTATATCGGTGTTGAAGTAGAGGGTTTTATAGTAGATGAAGTTATGGCATATCACGTTGCTGAATATGTTGATTACTGCAATGCTATATCGGGTAAAAAACATTATGAGTTGAAAGTTGATTACAGCAAATATGCTGCAGGCGGTTTTGGCACAGCCGATTGCGTCGTTGTTAATAAAAACAAAGTTCATGTTATAGATTTAAAATATGGAAGTGGGCTGAAAGTGTCGGCTCAACAAAATGAACAACTTATGTTATACGCTGTAGGTGTTTTACTCGACAAAAATATTAACAATGTTGACATAGTACACATGACCATAGTTCAGCCTAGACTTGACCATGTTGATACATATAAATTAGCTGCAAAAGATTTATTAGAATGGGCTGAAAATATTGTAGCACCTGCTGCTATAAAAACATTTGAAATGGAACCAGAGTTTGCACCATCAACAAAAGCCTGTAGATTTTGTAAAGCTAAAGCAAGCTGCAGAGCTTTAGCAAAACATAATTACGAAACAACTTTGTCTAATTTTGAAAATTTAAACGAACCACTGTTAGTTAAAATACCTAATTCACTTACTCCACACGAATTAGGTTTATTGTTACCTAAAATGGAACCATTGATTTCATGGGCAAGGGGAATACAAGAAGAAGCAAAAAGATTGCTAGAAACCGGCGGCATAGTTGACGGTTATAAATTAGTTGCAGGTAGAAATAAAAGAGCATGGCACGATGAAAGCAAAGCACAAAAAGTTTTAGAGGATTTAATTGGTGACAAAGCCGTTACCAAAAAACTAATCTCACCCTCACAAGCTCAAAAGTTACTTGGAAAGGGTAGATATGATGAGATAGAAAATCTTGTCGAAAAAACCAGTGGCAAACCTAGTTTAGCACCGGAGCACGACCCTAGACCGGCTATTAAACCAGATGCTACAGATTATTTTAATGAAATTAATGAGGAAAAGTCATAATGAGTATATTACTTAAAAATGTTAGATTGTCATTCCCACAAATATGGACCCCTAAAGCATTTACTGAAGGGCAAACACCAAAATTTTCTTGCAATCTTTTATTAGATAAAGAAAAAGATGCAGATTTAATAAAAACTTTTAAATCAGAAATAAAAAAAGCTGCTGAAAAAGGTTTTAGTAATGGCATACCAAAAGGTTTAAAAACTTGTCTTGGTGATGGTGTAGAAAAAGCGTATGACGGATATGAAAATGCCATGTTTATTTCATGTGCATCAACACAAAGACCAGTTGTAATAGACAGAGACAAATCTGCACTTGCTGAAGAAGACGGCAAAATATATGCAGGTTGTTATGTTAATGCTGCTGTAACTCTATGGATTCAAAACAATCAATGGGGTAAAAGAGTAAACTGTAATTTATCAGCATTGCAGTTTGCAAAAGACGGCGAGCGTTTTGGCGGCGGTGCTGTAGAAGTTGATAAAGTGTTTGACGATATATCATCTGAACAAGCTGCTGACGCAGAAGAAGATGATTTTTTAAATTAATTTAAATGATAGACTGAAAAATCAAAAATATATGAGATAATGTTATTAGACAGATGGGAAATGATAGCCCTCTCTTGGTTAGTATTAGAACATAACTAATCTGTCGCAATATGTTTAGGAGAAGCATTGTATTTTCAATGACATTTTTGAGGGTGTGGTTAGCCCAATATCTCTGTAAATAACCATTTTTTTAAGGTGTAATATGAAAACTATAAAAAGTTGTCCTGAATGTAATAGAATTTTGGAGCCAGTAACAAATGCTGAAGGAGATATGCTTGGTTATTTTTGCAAAAATGTTTTAAATGGTAGTTGTAATTATATCAATGTAAAATCTCTGACGGAGCATAATTTTGAAAAAACAAGAAATAAAAAACATTTCGATTGACTTTGAAACATACAGCGAATGTGACATAAGAAAATCAGGAGCATACGCATACGCTGACCACCCCACGACTGAAGTTCTTTGTTTAGCTTGGAAAGTAGATGACGAACAACCTAATCTTTGGACCCCTGAAAAACCTATTCCGCAAAGGCTCTTAGATTTAATTGAAGAAGGAGCATTAGTTTGGGCTTGGAATAGTTTTTTTGAAATGTCTATTTGGAATTTAATACTCAAATGGAAACCTATCCCTTTATCACAATGGAGAGACACGGCTGCACTGGCTGCTGCACAAGCATACCCTAGAGCTTTAGGTAAGTGCGGTGAAGCTCTTGGTTTAGAAGAAGATGCAGCTAAAAGTAAAAGAGGAAAAATATTAATACAAAGATGCTGCAAACCTTACAGGGGAAAAAGAGTTATTGATAATAGTTTATATAAAGAACTTTACGATTACTGTTTACAAGATGTAGTAGCTGAAACAAATATAAGAAAAAAATTAAGAAATTTAAGGGGTATAGAACAAGATATATGGGAGCATGATCAGTTAGTAAATTGGAGAGGAGTAAGACTAGATTCAAAAAACATTAACAACGCATTAGAAATAATAAAAATACATACTAAAACACTTAACAATAGTGTTTATGCTATTACTGAAGGTGAATTAGATAGCACTTCATCAAGAGCAAAATCGTTAGAATGGATTAATATGCAAGGTTATAAAATGGATAGCTATGATAAAAACGCTGTTCAATGTGCATTAGATGACGATTTATGTCCTCAATTTGTAAAACAGTTTTTAGAAATTAGACAAGCATTGTCAAAATCTAGCAATAAAAAATATGAAGCTATGAAATGTGTTTTAGGAAAAGATAACAGAGCACATGGAGTTTTAATGTATCACGGTGCTGCTACAGGTCGTTGGGCCGGTAGACATTTTCAACCTCAAAATTTACCTAGACCATTAATAGAAAACGTAGATTCTGTTATAGAAAGCATGAAATTTTGTGACCCTGCTATGATAAATGGCGAACCAATGGAAGCGTTATCTTCTTGTTTAAGAGGAATGTTAATTGCTAGTGAAGGTAACAGATTGATTGTTTGTGATTACGCAAGTATAGAAGCAAGAGTTTTAGCTTGGTTAGCAAATCATACTTTTATAATAAATGTTTTTAATTCAGGAAAAGATATATACAAATCAACAGCATCATCTATGTACGGTTGCGATTATGAAGAAGTTAGTTCTGATCAAAGATTTGTAGGAAAAATAGCTACTTTAGCTTTAGGGTATCAAGGCGGTGTTCGTGCTTTCCAAAAAATGGCAGAAGCATACGGCACAGATGTTAGTGAAGAACAAGCATTAAAAATTAGAAACGATTGGAGAGAAGCAAACTCACCAATAGTAAAACTTTGGATTGAGACAGAGCGAGCTGCTAAAAATGCAATAAGTTATGGAAAAGAATATAATTGTAGTAAAGGTACATTTAAGTTCCTTAACAATGATTTATTATTTAAATTACCTAGTGGTAGAATATTATCTTTTCCAGAAGCTAAATTATCTCAAGGCGATAGAGGAGTTGAGTTAATATATAAAGGTATGAACAATCACACACATAGTTGGGGTGACATAAAAGCATACGGCGGTTCTTTAGTACAATCTATAACGCAAGCTGTAGCTAGAGATTTACTAGCTGAAGCTGTTTTAAGATTAGAAAAAAACGGCTACCCAATAGTTCTTCATGTTCACGATGAAATAATTGCAGATGTCCCTGAAGGGTTTGGAAGTATAGAAGATTTTTCTAAACAAATGTGCGTGTTACCTAAATGGGCTAAAGGCATACCAGTAGAAGCGGAAGGATATGAGTCTAAAAGATATAAAAAATAATGCGAGAATCTACAATAGAAAAGAAAGTAACCGACTACGCAAAATTAAAAGGTTGGCTTTCTTACAAATGGGTTTCCACATCAAACAGGGGTGTCCCTGACCGTATATATTTTAAAGACGGTGTTTGCGTTATTGTAGAATTTAAAGCTACAGGTAAAAAACCAACAAGATATCAATTAGCAATACATGAAAGATTAAAATCAGTTGGTATTCATGTTTTTGTTATAGATGATATTGAAAAAGGAAAAAATTTATTTTGTTAAATAAAAATAACTTACACGAGTATCAAATAAAGGCTTCTAATTTTATTTTAAAAAATAAAAAAGCAGCATTATGGATTGACATGGGTTTAGGAAAAACAATATCAACCCTCACAGCTTTATCTGAATTATTGTCATCTAATAAAACAAACAAAATATTAATAATAGCACCTCTAAGAGTAGCACAGCACACTTGGCCTAACGAAATAAAAACATGGGAACACACTAAACATTTAGAATATGAAATGTTATGCGGTTTATCACCTGAAAAAAGAAAAAAAGCAATTTTTTCAAAAAAACAAATACATATAATTAACAGGGAAAACGTATCATGGTTAGTAGAAATATTAGGGCAAAAACTTTGGCATTACGATTGTGTAGTAATAGACGAATCAAGCAGTTTCAAGTCGCACAGTTCAAAAAGATGGAAGTCAATGAGAAAAGTGATAGGCAAAATAGAGAGAATGATACAACTAACAGGGACTCCTGCACCGAATAGCCTTATGGACTTATGGCCACAAATGTATCTACTGGATAAAGGTGAAAGATTAGAAAATACAAGAGGAAAATTTTTAGAAAAATATTGCACTATAATAGGCAATCCACAATGGAATCAATATAAAGTTTTGCCTAAAAGGGCAGAAGCTATATACAAAAAAGTTTCAGATATTGTTCTTAGAATGTGTGCTGAAGATTATCTTGAACTACCGGACAAAGTTAGCTCTAACATATATACAACTTTACCTGCTAAAGCTAGAAAAGTATATGATGATATGCAAAAACATTTTATTGCTTCTTTTGATGAAGGCGAAGTGTTAGCTGTTAATGCTGCAGTTCAAATAGGTAAATTATTGCAAATAGCTAATGGAAGTATTTATTTTCAAGAAAAAAGTTATACAACTGTTCACGATGAAAAAATAAACGCACTTGTTGATTTAGTATCTACAGTAAATGAAAATATTTTAATAGCTTATAGTTACCGTAGTGATTTAAATAGAATAAAAAAAGCATTACCTCAAGCAGTAGAGTTAGATAAATCAAACACAACTATAGATAGATGGAATAAAAAACAAATACCTGTTTTGTTAGCTCAACCTGCCAGTGCAGGTCACGGATTAAATTTACAAGAGGGCGGCAATGTAATTATTTGGTTTGGTTTGTCTTGGAGTTTAGAATTATATGAACAGTTTAATGCAAGATTGCACCGTCAGGGCCAAAAAAAACCTGTAAGAATAATACATATACTTACTGAAGATACAGCTGATAAAGCTGTATTAGAAACATTACAAGAGAAAAGATCATCACAAGATGCTTTATTAGAGTTTGTTAAAAAAATTAAAAAGTAAAATTATTTTTTTCTAATAAATTTATTGTCTAAAACTATATAAGATTCTGCCGGTTGAACACCTTGAGATTTAAGTTCTTTTGCTACACTAGGTATGTTCATAAATCTACTTGCTTCTCCATAAGCGTCGTAAACATTATCATAAGTAAAACCTTCTATGCCTTCTTTATCTAATATGCTAGATAAATAATTACTTTGTTCGGTTTGTATTTCCTGATCTAATAAATAATTATCTATGCCTTTTTCTTCTATTTCATCTAATTTTTTTTGTATTTGACCTTTATTGTTCCATTTTAAATATCCTTGATCTTGCAGTTCATCAACAATCTGATAAGGGTCAAACCTGTTAGGTTGATCAGAAATTTTTACAAAATTAGTAGTGTCTAACATATAAGGTCTAGCTGTAGCTCCATCTTTACCTGACAATTTAGCAGCGTTTTCAGCTAACTCCGGTGTGGCTGCAAAATGAAAACCTATTTCTGGATTTTTAAAAGTATCAAAATCTACATTAGTAGCGTGAAAAGCAGGTTTTAAATCTCTATACATATCAGAATTATACATTGGTTTTTTTAAACCTTGTTTGAGTAAAAAACCTGTACCTGCTATGTCTGCAAAATCTAACATACCAAAAGCTGTATCTTTTAAAACTTGACCTTTAGTTCTGTTATAACCTGAATTAATTAAATAATCTCCAATTCCTTGTCCGAACACCGGCCCTAAAATTGGTAAATCAGGGCTGTATTTTTTTATAAATTGACCGATTGTTGCAAGTGTAGGATTTCTATTAGCTTCTATGGTATCTTCACCCATAGCTTTGTCGAAAGCATAAGTAGATTCGTTCGACTCAGCAGGTTCATTAAAATAATTTAATATGCTACTTCCAATTCCCATTTTATTTTACCGTCAACATTGGGTCTATCATTTGAACTATTTTACCTGCAGATGGCTCTGTTAAAATACCTGAATAACCTTGTTTATCAACTAAATTAAAAAACCTATTTAATCTTTCAGGTTGTGATAAAGTAAATCCACCTACTTCTTTTGGTATTTTAGAGAATAAATCATCAGGGTCAACATAAGGATTATATATTTGTTGTATAGGTACTTGAACTTTATTTTTTACACCGGCCCCTATGCTACTTAAAATACCTTCATATCTATATGGGTTTTTAACATTTTCAACTCCGTAAAAACTTCTATTTAAAAAGTTTTTAGCTGAAGACATATTTATATCATTTATTGTTCTTCCTGAAGCACCGGAGCCAAACATTTTAGGGTCAATTCTATCTAATTGATTTGTAGAATAATGTACTAAATTTAAATTACCGCTGTCATCTACCGCACCGCCTATTCTGTTTAACAAAGAATCTGGTCCAGTTTCAGTAGTTATATTTTTTAATCTTTGTTCTGATAAAGGTGTTCTTTGTAAAATTAAATTGTTAGGCAATAAATCAAATTTTTGATCAGCATATATTGTTTCAGCTTGATTAGCTGTTTTGTTAAATTCAGCGTTTTTACCAAAATTTAAAAAAGAATTTTGACCTCTTGTTTCTGTAGCTAATGCTTTCATAGCTTCAGGAGAAAACATACCGCTATGTGTTAAATAAGCGTTTTCTTCACCCATAGCTCTAAAACCAACACCGTGTTTAGCGTGACCGTAATAGTCATGCACAGCCCTAAACAAATCATTAAACCGCATTGGCTGTCCATCTGCTGTTTTAAAATTTGACATTTCAGCTAATGGATTACCTGACAATCTTAAACTATCTACCCCACCTGCATCTGTGGGATAAACTTTTAACGCATTATTTTCTGAAATATCTTTTAAAGCTAAATACGGAGATTCTGGATATGGATTTTTGCTAAAAGTTATTTTTACTCCGTCTTTCATCATTTGACGGTATTGATTTACTGTTTCTTTTTTTAGAGCTTCGTAAGCACTAACAACTCTAGGGTCATTAGGATTGTTCATTTTTAAAAGCTCAAACTCATCAGCTACTCGCCTATGAAATTGTGCATCTAAAGGTGTATATTTTTGTGGGCTAAATAGAGATAATAAATTTTCGTCAGCGTAAGTTTTAGCACTATCAATTATTTTTTGATTTTGACCTATATATGTTTTTCCAACGGTAGGTATATTAGCTATGTTAGGAGCACCATCTAAAGAAGTCGAATCTCCAATAACATTATCTGCTTTTTTAACTGTAAAATTTACTATCTTATTAAATACAGCCATTTTTT
>CEOU01046232.1_pt1 | contig 11005 bp, 6 predicted proteins | sample 530731 | NCBI WGS metagenome assembly CEOU01 (sample SAMEA2620894, study PRJEB7988) | marine metagenome | isolation source: saline water (ENVO:00002010), including
ATGGGAGTTTCATTAAAAGATGCACCCGACAAGGTGAGAGGTAAGGCGGGAGAACTAGTTTTCTTTGAGGAAGCAGGTTCTTTCCCTGGCCTCCTGAAAGCTTGGGAGGTAACAATGCCAACAATGAGACAAGGTGCAAAGACATTAGGTATGATGATAGCGTTTGGTACAGGTGGTACAGAAGGTGCTGATTTTGAAGCTATGGAAGAGATATTTTATAATCCTGCAGCATATGATTGTATGGATTATGAGAATGTGTGGGATGAAGGAGCTATGGGTACTAGATGTGGTTATTTTATACCAATACAAAAAAATTTAGATGGTTTTATAGATATAGATGGTAACTCAGAAGAGAATACTGCTATAGAATATGAAAAAGAAATGAGGGAAAAGAAAAAAGGTGCAGCCGATGCCAAATCACTAGACCAATACATCGCGGAGCACCCATTTTCCCCTCAAGAAGCTACATTACAAGTAACAGCTAATCTATTTGATGTAGCATCTTTACAAGAACATTATAATAATATAAAAGCTAATAATTTACACACAAAAGGTACACAAGGTAGATTTTATTATAAAAAAGATCAAGTAGCATTTAGACCTGATTATAGTGCTAAGCCTATACTAAAATTTCCACATAGAAAAGATGATGATAATACTGGATGTGTAGTTATTTATGAATCTCCTTATAAAAATAAAGAAGGAGTTACACCACACAATTTATATGTAATATGTCATGACCCTTATGGTCAAAATCAATCAGCAGACAGCTCGTCTTTAGGAGCAGCCTATGTATTAAAAAGACCTAATAATTTATCACAACCAGACGATATGATTGTTGCTTCTTATGTAGGTAGACCTGCAACTCAAGATGATTATAATCGTAATTTATTCATGTTAGCTGATTATTATAATGCTAAGATAGGATTTGAGAATGATCGTGGTGAGATTATTGCTTATGCTAAACGACATAGAAAGTTACACAAATTACAACCTGAGTTTGAAATGCTAGATAAAAAAGAATTGCAATCTAGGCGTGTAAGACGTACATATGGCATGCATATGACAGAAGCACGTAAGCATCAAGGTGAGATATATATAAGGGATTGGTTAAATTCACTTAGGGGGGTAGATGACCAAGGAAAAAAATCCTTAAATTTGCAAAAGATTTATGATCCAGCATTAATTCAAGAATTGATTAAATTCAATCATAAAGGTAATTTTGACCGCGTCATGGCCTTAATGATTGGTATGTATCATACTAGAGAATTGTACAATGCTGAAGTAACTGATATATATAAGGATAGATCACATGACGAATTTTTTAATAGACAATACTTTTAATATATGAAATTATATACAGATACAACGACTCATAATATTCCAAAACAAAAAATACCTACATCTAAAAAAAATAAAAAGTGGGCAGAACAATGTGTTAATGCTTACATTAGTTTATCAGATATAGGAGGATTTGGATCTCGCAGAAACAACGTACAAGCTTTATATGACTTTTATAATGGTCATATACTAGAAGAAGATTATAGGTATGTTCTTAAACCTTATGGCAAAGCAAGGAACAACTTTCCTTCAAAAATTCGTAATTATCCTATCATAAAGCCAGTCGTAGATCTCTTATTAGGTGAAAAAACTAAACGACCTTTAAACTATACAGTAGCAGTTGCTAATGCGGATTCAGTCTCCTTAAAAGAAGAACAAAAGAAAGCTAAGGTAAAACAAGCTATGGAGCAAATGTTTATTAATAGATTAAACGAAACTCCAGGCGCTCCTGCAACAGGATCTCCAAGTCAAGAAGTAGAATTACCTCAACATATAGCAGAACAATTTGAAGATAGTTATGTAGATAGGCGAGCTATAATAGGACAACAAGCATTAAATTATATTATATACAATAATAAAATACATAGTAAATTTCAAAAGTCTTGGTTTCATTTCTTAGTGTCAGGAGAAGCATATACACATAGAGGTGTTGTTAATAATGAAATATTCTATGAAGTATTAAATCCACTAGATGTAGATTATGATAAAGATCCTAATATTGATTTTATTGAAGATAGTGATTGGGCATTAACTAGACGTGATTCTCATGTTAGTAGTATTGTAGATACATATAGAGAATTCTTAACAGATGCTGATATAGATACTTTAGAAAGACCAGAAGAATTTGATGATGGTTCATTTTTATTATATGGTAGTAATCCAGATAATAGTAGCAGAAGAAGCGGTAGGTCTAGATTAATAGAAGTAATAACAGTATATTGGAAGTCAATATCTAGAGTAGGATTTTTAAATTATCCAGATCCTGAAACAGGAGATATGGAACAAGTAGAAGTTCCTGATGGATATAAGTTACCAAAAGATATTAAAGATCAAGGAGCATTTGTAGAGTATGAATGGGTTCCAGAAGTATGGCAAGGAACTAGAATTGGAGATAGAATATTTTGTAAAATAGGACCACTTCCTAATCAAAGACGATCTTTAAATAATCCTTCATTATGTAAATTACCAATTAACGGTATAAAATACTCAGAACTTAACTCTGAAAATATATCTTTAGTAGGATTAGGAGTAGCTTATCAGATTAATTATAATATTTATAAATATAGATTAGAGATAGCTATAGCTAAATCAAAAGATATTATTGCTCAGTTTGATATAAATATGATACCTAAGAAATGGGATATGGATAAATTTATGTATTACATAGATGCTATCGGTATTGCTTGGGTAGATTATAATAAAGAAGGTATGCAATTAAATCCACAACATCAAACAGTTATGGATTTATCAATAAAAACAATACAACAATATGTAATATTATTAGATTCTATATTACAAGAATGGGAAAGATTATCAGGAGTTAATAGACAAAGACAAGGACAAACAGGTCAATATGAAGGAAAGGGTATTACTCAACAAGCTATTATGCAATCTTCTCATATTACTGAAGATTACTTTAGAAAAATATCAGAATTAGAAGAAAGAGATTTACAAGCATTGCTTGATTATTCTAAACTAGCTTGGGTAGCAGGAAAGAAAACTTCTTATGTTATGCCTGACGGTGCTGTAGAATTTTTACAAGTTAATCCATTAGATCATATGGAATCTGAGTATGGTATATTTATTACAGATGCTGGTGCAGATTTAGAAAAGAAACAAAAAGTAGAAATGCTAGCACAATCAATGATTCAAAATGGAGTACCTGCTTCTATTGTTGCAGAAGCTATAGATTCTGATAGTTTTACTATGATTAAGGATAAAATTGCTAAAGCTGAACAAATTACACAACAATTAGAACAAGCTCAACAGCAAGCTCAAAATGAAGTAGCAGAAAAACAAATTCAAGTGCAACAAGAAAAAATGGCATTTGATGCGGATCAAAATGATAAAGATAGACGTAATAGAATTGAAGTAGCTTTAATACAAGCAGAAACTACTATTAATGCATCTAATTTAAAAGCAGGTTTAGATCAAGTAGAAGCTAGAAGAAAGATGAAAGCTGATGCAGATAATAAATCAACAGATGATAAAAAGATAGCAGTAGATCATAAGAAAATAGAAGCTGATAGAGCTATGAATAAAGAAGATAATGCTGTAGAGGAAAAGAAAATATCTGCAATGATTAAAGCAAAACAAAACAATGGGTCTAACCAATAGTCAGAAGTCAAGAATAATAAAAATAGCTCAAGAAAATAATTATCAAGGTGATTATGAAAGTTTATTTGAGCAAGCTATGACTGATGGTATTTTTGACACACCTCCAGAACCAGATGTAGAAAATAAAAAGCAAGATGCTAATTTAGAGGTAGATAATTTATTAGTGCCTAACCATCAGCTACAAGCTAGATCTCCATTAGGTAAAAGTAGTTTAGAGCCAGCTCCTCATACAAATTCTTCACATGAAACTGTTGCAATTAAAGGAGCGTTAAATGAATTTATTAATGATCCTATGTATAAACCTCAAGAAGCAGCATATGGAGGATATAAAAAGAAAAAGAAAAAATACGAAGAGGGAGGAACAGAAACTTCTTTTGTAGAAAATGATGCACAGTTAGATATAACAAGACCTGCAGGTGATCCGTGGGAATATGCTAAAAATTCTGATGGTAGTATATTAGCTAGAAAAAGAGTAAGTGAAGGACAAGATCCTAACCCTTGGTTAAAACCTATTCAAGGCAGTGAAGCTTATTCAAGTATTAAAGATACAGTAGTTTTTAATAATACTCCTAAAGTAAATAATTTAAGCCAAACAGACTCTGATGAAGTTAGGACAATATATAAAAAAGATCCAGGAAATTTTGAAGGTAGAATAGATGTAGAAACAAAAAATATATTAGATTCAGAAGTAAATACTACAGCGTCTATTCAAGATATGTTAGTAAAAAGTGGGTATGATATAGGTTCTACAGGAGAAAAAGGAGATGGTGTGGATGGAGATTGGGGTCCAAAAACATCTGCAGCTTTTAAAGAATGGTCACAAAAAAATCTATCAGGTTTACCAGAATACAAAGGACAGACAGAAAATATTTGTATACCTGGAGGAGGATGTTCTGAGGTAACAACTAATTTTTTAATGCAATTATTTCCTGGTGTTAATAGAGATGATTTAGGTCCTGAAGATGCTTGGTATAGAGCAAAACATGTTGTAGAATTAGGAGGCGATAAAATATGGGGAGTTAGTGATAAACAAGCTAAAGGTGATTGGAATAAATTGCCTGATTTACCTCCTGTAGAAGTATGGGAAAATTTACAGGTAGGAGACTTAGTCCATTTAAATAGACCAGGTGATAACTATAAAGAAAGAAAAAGTGAAGCAGGATATAATTTAGATATGAATCGTAGTACAGAGCATGTAGGATTTATAATAGGAAAAGATCCAAATACAGGTCTTCCTTTAATAGCACATGGAGATAAAAACGGTATGTTTGTTCAACCTATGAATGAAATTACTTTAGGTGGTGTATTAGAAAAACAATATAAAGTAGATGCTATTACTAGATCTACTGGTACAAAAAATAATAAACCAAATCTTAAAGATCATTATATATTTAATAGTGACAGACAAGATAGATTAACTTTAAAAGACGGTGTAGAGCCAGGCTTTTCAGATTCTTTAAATCCTTTTGATAAAGAGTTTTTTCCATCTAATTACGTAAATTTAATAAATATGCGTATGGATAAAATAGCTGAAACTACAGGATATTCTAGAGAGTTAGTTGCAGAAGCTGCTAAAATGGGTTATGGAATATTTGCAAATGAAACTGGTGATTGGTCTGGTATATTAAAAGGAAAAGCTAAAGAATTTGTTAAGGATGTATTTGATGCAGACTTATTGGCTAACTTAAGAGAGATTCCTAAAGACATACAAAACTATTGGGAAACAGGAGAAGGTATTGGTAATTTTATATTTCCTGACAAAGGTGCACATGTTTCTCCTGATCGTTCTGAACCAAGTAGAGGTGTATCTAGAATAAAGTTTGATATGCAAACTCACGATGCAAATGACAATATTACCACATTAGGAAAATGGTATAAAGCTAATAATATTACAAAAGATGATCTTAGTTGGCATAACCCAGACTTTGTAAAAAGTATGTATTCAGGATATGAGGCTGTTACTTTACAGGTTTTAGATTATATAAGAAGAGCTAAAAAGCATAAAGAATATGATCCAAAAACAAATACTATTGCAGGGGTTCCTTTATATTATGCTGTAGCAACTATGCATAAAAGTCCTGATTTATCTGCTAAGGTAGACGAGAATCATTCAGTATTAGATTATTTAAAGAAAGGAGATAGAGATTATTCTAATGCTGTTTTAGAAAGAATGAAAGAAATAGATATAAAGTATGATACAGGTGAGGGTACGGGAGAGATAAAAAAGGCTGAAGAGTTTTATAAAGAAAATAATCCAAAGCCTAATCCGTTAGAAGTAAAGACAGATCAGAATATGATTCAACGTTATTTAGATAAAATAACTACAATTGAGCCAGATAATACTCGTATTACTAGACCTATTTTTCCTAAAAGTGGTATATAATAAAGACAAGATCAAAAATAAAAAAATATAAAAATAATTTAAATATAAACTGTAAATTTGCAAATAAAAATATAGATTATGGACAACGAAAATAAACTAAAATTAGACGATATTACCTTTGATGATTTTATAGGTGAAGGTCTAGGGGTAGAAGAACCCAAACAAGAAGTTAAAGAAGAAGTTAAAAAAGATGATGCTATAGAAGAAGTTTCTGACGAACTTGATCAAGATGCTGATGAAAAAGTTGAAGAAGAAAAAGAAGAAGTAGCAAAACCAAAAAGTAAAAAGTCTGAGCCTGCTCCTGAAGTAGAAGAAGAAGAAGAGGAAGAGGTTGAAGACACAGTAGTAAATGAAGTTCTTACACAATTGGGATATGAGTTTCCTGATGAAGAGTTTGAAGATACATCTGATGGTTTAGTTAAATTAGCTAAAGCTGTTGGTGATAAAATGGCAGAAGATCAACTTGATGCTTTATTTCAAGCTCATCCAGAAATTCAAAAACATTTAGATTATGTTTTGAATGGAGGTAAATCAGAAGACTGGATGAAAATGAGTAATCAGATTACTGACTTTGAAAATATTAAAGTAACAGAAGATGATTTAAGAACACAAAGAGCTGTTCTTGGAGAGTACTTTAAATTAAAAGGTCATGATGATGAGTTTATCAATGAGTTATTAGATGACTATACAGATTCTAATAAATTATTTGATAAAGCTAAAAAAGCTAAAACAGCTTTAAGTGATTACTACGGTAAGCAAAGAGAAAGAGCTACTGAAAAAGAAAGAAAAGAGCAATTAGCTATGCAACAAAAACAAAGAGAGTTTTGGGATGATATAAATGATACTATACAAAACTCAAAAGATTTTGCAGGACTAACTGTTCAAGAAAGAGATAAAAAGAAGTTTTTTGATTTTCTAACTAAGCCTGATGCAGAAGGTAGAACGGCTAGAGAGAAAGCACATAAAGAATCTTCTACAGAAGTTAAATTAGCTATAGACTATTTAATGTTTAAAGGATTTAACTTAAAAGATATTATCGCAACTAAGGCAAAGACAGCAAGTGCTAAAAGTTTGCGTAAAAAAATTAAGTCTAATTCAACAACTAAAAGTGCATCTAGACCTAAAAGAAAAGGTGGCTTTGACATTGAGTCGTTAGATTTAAACCTGAGTAACCTGTAAAGTGCGAAAGGAGCTAGGTTGCTATAACCCTTTAAAATTAATTTAAAATGCAAGTATTAAAAACTTATTACAACGATGCGCAGATGACGGATACAAATTCGTTGGTAAATGCGTTATTGGAAAAGCCTGCAGAGCTTTCTCCAATTATCACACATCTTGCAGGAAGAGAAGATAGAAAGTTTCCGTTAACTATGTTAACTGAAGGGGTTGGTAATTCTAAATCCATTGATAGATGGGAATATGAATACCGTGTAAAAACTCACACTATCAACACTCGTGCATGTAGTGCAGCTGGAGCTGGTACCGGATTGGGTGGTGCTCCTATTACATTAACTTTTCCAGACAAATGGTTTATATTCCCATACACTTTGATTTCTCAATCAGGGACTCAGGTGAGAATTATGGCTGAACCAGTTGCTAATGGAAATAACTGGGATTACACAGTACAATTAGTAGATCCATCGTCTACAGCTACTTTAGCTGCAGCAGATATTGCTATTGGAGCAGTATGGGGTCAGTTATATGCTAATGTTGGAGTTGACTTCTCAAGAGGTAACGCTTCAAACTGGTCTACTCCAGGAATGGTTAGAAACAAAATCGGAACAATCAGAAAATCTTATCACTTCGCAGGAAATGCTAAGAACTATGTTGCTGAGTTTGCTCTACCAACAAAAGGTGGTAAAACAACTAAAATGTGGATGGATTATGAAGAATATCTACATATGCTTTCTTTCAAAGAAGAATGTGAGTTACTTTACTGGTACGGAGAAAAAACTTATGGTAATGATGGAATAGTAAACATGACTGATGAAAATGGGCAACCAGTAATCACAGGTCCTGGATTATTACAACAAATTATCAATAAGGATACTTACTCTACTTTAACTGAAACTAAATTAACTAACCTTATTGGTGATTTATTCTATGGAATGAGTGACGCTAACAATAAGAGTATTACGTTATTTACTGGTGTAGGTGGAGCAAGAGAATTTGACAATGCATTAAAAGCTTACACTGGTGGCTTTGCTACAGGTAACTGGAATATTAATGCAGAGTCTCACTTTATTACTGGATCAGGACGTTCTTTAGGAATGACTGGTTACTTTACAAGTTATGACCATGTAGATGGACATACAGTAAATGTGGTTAAACATCCAATGTTTGATCATGGTCCTGTAGCACAAGCAAGAGCTAAGCATCCTGTTACTGGCTACTCTTTAGAATCATACAGAATGGTATTTGTTGATACATCTAATTATGATGGTCAAGCAAACATTCAGATGATCAATAAGAAAGGACGAGAGTACTTAAGATGGGCAGTTGCTGGATCTGTAGTTCCACAAGGATTTGGAGCTAGTGATCTAAGAGCATCTGACATTGATGGTGCAAGTGTACACATGTTAAAAACAGCAGGTATCGTTCTTAAGAGATTTGATACTTCTATAGATTTAACTTGCGTACGCGTTTAATGATAGGCGTTAACTTTACGTTTTCGTAGTCTATATATCTAGTTTTTTGGGTTGATGGGGGTGTAAAAGCCCCCAACATCCTATACACATAAAGACAGTAGGGCATGAGTATTCTTATAAGCCTGAAAGGAAATTAACTTAATTATAAATTTAAAAGAACAAAAAAATGGCAAAAAGAAAAATAACAATTCTTAGGAAAGAGCCTACAGGATTTTTACCTAAGACGGTTCGTGCAGAATCAAGAATGTATATCAGTAGTGTTTATGTTGGAAGACAACCTTTAAAAGGGTGTACTGCTGAAGAAGAAAAAAAATATTTAAATGGTATTCTAGACGTAGGACCAGATCATGTAGAATGGCCTAGACATACTAAAAAATATTGGACAGATCTTTCAATAATGGTACCAATGGGAGGAGTAGAATTAGACATTTCTACAACTTCAGATGGAGAGCCTGAAAATATTGAAGACTGGTTAAGATATAAATGGATATTAAAACATCCACATGTAGCTTTGAATAAAGACGAAATGGAAAGCACTCAGCAAAAACGTTTCTATATTCAAGACATGCAAAGAGAATTAAGAAGTGCTAATAATAAAATACAAACTCTAAAAGACGCTGATAAAGAATTTATAAAATTATCAGATAATAAACCAAATATGAGAAGAGTATTTAGATTAATGGGTAATCAAAATCCAGACAGATTAACAGATATGGAAATTGAAAACTTCTTATATAAAATGAAAGGAGAAGTTCCTGCAAAGTTTGTAAGAATTTGTCAGGATAAACATTTAAAAATGAAAGCTGAGATTGAAGAAATGTTAAGTGCTGAAATTTTAAGACGTATTGGTAATCAAATTATTTATCAAGATGAGATTCTTGGAGATACTTTACAAGATACAGTAATACATCTTAATGATAAAAAGAATTCAGGAAAATTAACAACTTTAAGAGCAAGGCTTAAAGAAGCAACTATATAATGAATATATCAGATATGCACATATCAGTTCAGCAGGGAGTAGACAAGTTCTACTCTCAGCAAGCTGATATTCTATTACCAGAAGAAATAGATCTTGAATTAAATAAAAATATACAAAGATTCGTTAATCAAAGATTTAATTCTAAAAGTAATAGGTATCAAGAGGGTTTTGAAGAAAGTCAAAAACGAATTGATGATTTAAGATCGTTAGTTACAGAATCTTCTAGAAATGCTACATTTAAAGGAGAAGTATTTCAAAATATTTTTTGTGAAACATCTTCTTTTCCTGATGATTATTTATTTTTAATTAATTTAAAAAGTTTAGTTCAAAATCAAAAGTGTAAAACATTTTGTAGTGCGTATGAGGATATTCCTTACACAACAACTAAAGTAACATGGAGATTAGATGAATGTTATAACACTGCATGGGATGGTGTAGGATTGTGGGTAAAATTTGATGGTGATAATACATACACACAAATAACTAACAATACAAACCAGCAGTCAACTACAGTTACTCAAGCGTTACAACAACTTGCTAATCCAGCTAATTGGACGCACAACTCTATATTAAGTGCAACTTTTCAAGGACAACAAATAACTTTAGAGTTTGCTATTGGGACGTTAATAAACACAAGTGACCCAGGTTATCATACTTATAATAATGGAAGTGCTTATGTTCCGTGTGAAGATTCAGCTCTTGTATCAACTCCACCATTAACAAATCCTAAAAGAGTACCTTGTGATGATGTTGAAACTACAACACTTGTAGGGCAAAACAAATTTGCACAACATGATGATATTTTTAAATTATTATCAGATCCTTTTAACAAAACAACTTATAAGTCTCCGCTATATACAATTAGAGATAATGCAATAGATATATATAGTGATGATACTTTTATTATAGATAGAATAAAAATGACATATTTACGACAACCTGTTGAAGTAGATTTTACTAGTAGCCCACAAGTTGATTGTGATTTACCTGAGCATACTCACCAAGAAATTGTAGATATGACAATTAATAGTATATTAGAGGGAATTTCAGATCCTCGATACCAAAGTAGTAATATGGAAGTATTAAAATCTGAATAGTAAATTAGTATTAACCATATAAAAATAAAATATTATGGCAAAACATGTATTCGTAGACGCAGCAGCAACAGCTACTGCAGCCTACACATTCGGAACCAACACAGCATTCAATGGTAATGGTGTTGGTGAATTAGGAGTTTGGAGTTTAGATATAGCAGACCATTTAGATGGTAGTGCTGGTGAAGAACTTAACAAAGGTACAATTGCAGCAGGTACTCAG
>CEOU01083112.1_pt1 | contig 10878 bp, 29 predicted proteins | sample 530731 | NCBI WGS metagenome assembly CEOU01 (sample SAMEA2620894, study PRJEB7988) | marine metagenome | isolation source: saline water (ENVO:00002010), including
TCATCAGATTGTTGATCACGCTCCATAGCCACCACTGCATCACTAAGTTGTGCTATACTTTGACTACCTCTAAGGTGGGACAGACTAACCTCTCTGCCATTCTCATGCCCATTGTCACCTTGTGCGCGGCGTAGATGGGAGACAAGAAGCATAGCTACGTTTGTCTCCTCTACAATCGACCTTAACTTAGTCATCAGATTATCAATGTTTCTACGCTCGTCGTCTCCCTCCAAACCAGAAACTAATATCGATAAGTGATCTAAGAATATCCACTTACAGTCTAATGCTTTGACCATGTACCTGACTCTTGAAAGTATTTCATCAGTCTTCATACTTCCAAAGTGATCGAAGGCATAAAATCTTCTTGTTCCTACAGTAGCCTCTTGCCACTTGCGAAGATCATTCATACTAAACTGGTCACGCACCTCACGAATGTACAACCTGGCATTAGCCTCAACTGACATGAGGTGAAAGATAGTTGACCTTACATTTTCCTCTAAAGATATTACACCAATGTTTTCCTCTGTATTATTTAATACATGATGCATAAGTTCACGCATAACACTGGACTTACCAGTGCCTGTGCCAGCCGTGAAGGTTACAAGTTCCCCTGTGCGTATTCCATACAGCTTTTCATTTAAACCATCGAAAGGATACAGACAGGTTTTGTAATTACCCTCATCATACAGGCCATCGCCCATGTCAGCCAGATTAAGGATGCCAGCAGGGGTGTACACTTTGGCATTCCACCATGCCTGAGAAAACTGTTCACGCTTACCACCCTGTAGGTATTCAGATGCATCCTTACCATCCGTCATGTGAACAATGCGACAAGTATTAGGTTCAAACAGTGCGGCTACTTGTTGCGCTGCTTTCCTTCCCTTGTCATCTGCATCAAAGCACAAGACAACATTATCAAACTTTGAAAGATATTCTAAGTTAGCCTTACAATCTTTGAGTGCAGACTGAACACCATTCTTGATAGACAACACAGGCCATTTACTTCCAAGCATTTCAAATGCTGACAGTGCATCTAACTCACCCTCACAAATTGTGACGTACTTACCACCAGCATTGAAAAGGTTTTGACCAAATAAAACACCTCGTCCCAATGCACCCACTGGTTCAGCAGGAAAGTCTTTCGTTTCCACAATACGAATTTTATCAGCTATGTGATTACCGTTAGAATCGTAGTAAGGATAGCGGTGTTTTATTATAACACCTTCCTGATTTTTAACTGTTCTAACATTGTATTTTTTACAGGTGTTTGATGATATCTTTCTATCTGGTATTGATGTTACTACACCTTCAGTAGATTTTAGTGGGGTGACATTGGTGGTGATGGGTTTAGACATGACAGGGTAATCTCCTTCTCCTTCAAATCTTGTCTGACAACTAAAACAATATTCGTGTCCGTCAGAATACAACGCTCTTGCATCTGATGAACCACAACTATCGCACGGCCTATGCGCCTCAACCAGTACGCTCTCCTTGCTGTCCATGTAATTAACCTCTGGGTTATTAATTAATAATTAATTATCATATTTTAAAATATAAGTCAATAATATATTTTATATATTATAATCAATAACTTATAAAACGGTTCACGTATGAGAGAGATATACTAAAAAATTATTCACGTATGAGGAAGATTTATATAAATATTAACAATCCTGTTCATCCATAATGTTAGACACAAAAGAAAAATCACCCGCTTTTATTTCATCTGTTTCTTCTGTAGCTAACTTTCTTGCTTCCTTCCTTGAGTAACCCTCTTCTAAATATAAATCTAATAATTCTTTATAGATTGTTTTCCTGTCTTTCTCCCATAGATTCTTCATTTCCCCTGTCCACGATATGGTTTCCAATCTCTTTTTTTATGTTTATTTTTAGGATTAGTATTAATCGAGTGACCTATACTTGTCTGCATGTGCCTTGTTATTTCAATCTTATCTTTTAATCCTATCCCTTTTTTAATCGCCATTAGTGTATTACCTTTTCATTTTTATTATTATTTTTTGTTAGTGCTTTCCAACTTTCAGGAAATAATTTACGAATTATTTTATTCCACTCTCTAGCCAGTTCTTTAATTTCTTCCTGCGCGGTGTCTTCACTGCGTAGATTGTACGCTCTGGAAAATGCAGCCAGTGAACCTGTCACGTAATAACTCGTATACATTGATTGAGGTAAAACCATCCTGGCTTGTTCAGGACAAATATTTAATTCTAACAATGACTTATAAGTTCTCATGCACATAGAATATAATTCTTTTGGACTACTGGATGATTGATCTAAGGCGCGGTATACTCCATCAACAAACCAAATTTTCTCATCTAATTCTTTCTCTGTTAAACCTTCTTCATCAGAACCTTGTTTAATATTCTCAGCCCTAAACCTCCATACTTCAGGTGAGTAAAACTCAGGATCATCATCCACATATCTTCTGCTTACTTCGTTATAAGTAAAACCAATGGTGTGCTTAAATCTTTGTCTCGCAACAAAAATAGGTACAGTCTCTCTTAAAGTAATCGAACAATGAGTGAAGGGTGTGAAGTGATTATGCTTCGCTAGATACTTAATTAATTTTATATCTTTCTCGTGTAGTTCTTTTTCAGTTGGTGGCGACTTAACATTTTTTTTCCACGAAGATTGTTTATCAAAAGAAACCCTAGCGGCATTGACAACTGTAAGGTCATCCCCTAAATTAGCTATAAGTTCAGCTTTCATTTAATCTCCTATCCGATATTTGTTCTAGTTTACTTTCTAAGTACGTTACCTTTTTTCTTAAATAAATATTCTGTTCATTTAGTTCTGCTATTCTTTTATAATTATTATAAGTTGCGTTAGTCATCTGGGCTATTTGATCTTTCAATATTTTAATCGTTGAGTTTTCAAATTGTTTATCCATTTGTTTTACTTTCTAATAATTTTTAAAACTTCATCACGTAGGACTTGCACTCTGGTAGCTAAGTCATGTAGCTGATGTTCTTGTTTTAAATTTAAGTAAGACATTTCATTTACTTTATCTAATACTTCGTTAAGAGTTGAAACTATATAACAGTTATCTTTTTTTACTTCATCTAATAATCTTGATAAACTTATTTGTAACATATGCGGCTCTATTAAATTTCGCTCGTTTTTACAAGCACGCAATTCATCTACTGTATTTTGTAATGTCTTCTCCATTATGCATTATCTCCAAAACCAAACTCAGGGTAGTCCTCAGAGTATTGTTTTAATTCTTCTTGTATATCTTCTAAATCTTTAAGTATATTTTCTATGTATTCTTGATTTATACTTCTAAATGAGTTTGAATTTAACGAATTAAAAATTAACTCTTTTAAGGATATGGTACTCATCATAGACGGTGGGTGATCTAAGTTATCTCTGTATAAAGATATGCTAGAAATCTTTTTTCTTCTTTCATACTTTAAGAAAACTTCCTCTACAATTTTAATCCTTTTCACAATTTTACTCCCCTATAATAGAACTAACAAATAAAAGGGACAGGCTTATAGGATTAAATAAACCTGTCCCGAACAACTAGTGAACACTTCTTAAAGAGTCGGGGATGTTTTCTTGTTCATCATGCCACTCTTCCAAACCATTCAGAAAGTCATTTATGTCATCTAGATCTAACTCTTCTACATGGTTAGCGTCTGCGACACCTAGAAGATAATCTCTCATGTATGAGGGAATTTCTTCGTGTGATTTATACTTATAAACCATTTTAACTTCCTTTCTAATTGTTGTTAAACTGCTTCAAGAAACTCTTCAAATACTTTAGACTTAAACCATTTGCGTACAGTCTCTTGCCGCTTAAATAAACTATCATTATCAGCGTTGCTACGCAATGGGAACCTATTATCATTGTGACTAGCGTAGTGCGTCATAGCTGAAGTAACAGCAAACACATTGTTACCTCTGTTATAAACCTCATCCGCATACTGAGCATACAGTCTGTCTGCTAAAGTATTTTTTCTTTGCAAATTTTGATTCTTAGTTAACTCAGAAAACAGAAGTCTGACATTGTGTAGAGGACCAATCCTAGTATCTGCCCACTGTTGATGCATCTTAACCACATTTTTATAGTTAACCATGCAATCCTGAAAAGCAGATATGAAGCCATCTATAGTAAAGTTTTTCGTATGCTTACGTTTGGTTACATCGTAGTTACCTACAATCATACCGTTAGTGCAGAAGGTATCTATCAAGCCACCATAGAAGACTACAGATGATGATCCATTAAAAGTATTCTTGAGAATAAATCTAAGGATCATATCTGTTTTGTGTCCTACATCTGTCTCAACAGATTTTTTAATGCTAGGAAAGATATACTCTGCATGACACACCGCGCCATTTTTAGAGATATGGTCTTTTATCTGAACGTTTTCTAATACAGATGGATCAAAGTAATTAATCATCTGTTCTTGCAAAGGCATAAGTACTTCTTCATTCTCTACTATTCTATAGTTAGATTTTACTATAGATAGACAAACGTCAGGTCCAATGACACCATCACCGCGAGTTAACATCTTGTAGTTTTCAGCATCGCAAGCTGTGCATTTACCTATTACGTTCTGTTCAAACACTTTAAAAAATATTTCTCTGTCGTTCGTGGTAGTAAGATGGTCTAACATTTTTTATCTCCTGTTTGTCAGATTACAGTTTAAGATGGAATAACTTTTCTAAATTATTTATTTTACTTTCTAACATTTTTATCTTTTCATGTAAAGCCTCTATATCAACTTTATTTACCTGAACTTCTAAAAGATTACTGTCCATCATTGCCGCGTGTTCTTCCAGTTTAGCTGTATGTTCTATGTCAGTGACAGTTCCTTTGATGCCTACTGCTGCGCCACCAGCTAAAAGCATAGGCGCACAACCAGCAACCACTACCATTAATAAAGTTAATAACAGCATGTGTGCAGATATAAACTTTTTCATTTCTTTACTCCTTCACCTATCCATGAATAAATAGTTATTTCTCTGTCCCTGTTAGCAGTTTCACCTACAACAGGGCATCGTGTGATAATAATATTATCTTTCGTACCTACTACTAGATTAATCATCTCAGCTATAAATTCTTTCTTTGCTTTCTCTCCTTCCTCTTTCCAAAATATTCGGGAGCATACATTCTCTCTTCGATATGAAGGGGCGTATTCTATGTATGCTGTTACCTGTTCTTTACGTCCCATGTCAGCGTCTACGTTATCTTTTAGAACGTCTATACTACTTACTATGGTCATAAATCTTCTCCTGGGTCTTCACTTTCCCAATCTAATTGACGTTGTTTATAGTCGTGAACAAACTCTCTATATTGTTTTTTACGAACATCCTCACAACTCCACCAAATAGGTAAAGGTTTTATATTTTTTTCCCAACACTTTTTCCAATCATCATACGTTATGTTTTCCATTATCTCTTTTCCTGTACCTCATAACTATTTCAAAAATCGCGTCACTATATCTTGCTGCCAATGCCATTATCATATTCTGTTCTCTGCCTGTTAGCTCAGAGTATGTTATGCCATAGGTTAAAAAATTAGTGTACATGGCGTCAAAAGTATCAGCCTCTATATCTCTTTTTATTAAGTCTTTTGTTTTATTTTCTTTACTGTTCATTTGTTTATCTCCGCATCCTTCTAGCCGCACTTCCTTTCTTAACTTCTTTATCTTTTCTTTGTACTTTTCTCTGTGGTGTGACAGATTTTTTAATGTACCATCCAACTGCCGCACCCGCGCCATAGCATAAAGCTGCTGTAGCGATTAGTATTACAAAGCAAGTGCTTGTCATATCAACTATCCTTTTTTCCATTCTCTTGTAAAAAGATATCTTCTCGTTTTGTTGTATAGTTATTTGAAGAGTAGGACTTACCTTGAATTTCTCTAAGTTCTTTTTCGCCATATCCTAAACGCTCCCAAATAATCCTTCTATTAACCAAGTGACTTTGTTTTATCTCAGCCTTAGACTGACCATTATATTCTACTGCATAGTTCCTGACTAATAGCGCATTGTTTAAACTAGTTTGTCTATCAGTCCATGAATCATAGATCCAAAACTGACCGAGTATCCTACCAAACTTTCCTTTCCTGCTTTTGCTTAAACTTGTAGACAGGTGTTGTATAGATCCTTCTTTCAGAAAATCTTTAACCAATGCTTTAGCCATCAAGCCAAAGTATTTTTCTACCTTATCCCTTGTCCTACACTCTGGCGTATCAATGCCATACAATCTTATGCGTTGATTGTTTAGCCATACCCCGAAGCCTAGATCAATATCTACGTCTACGGTATCACCATCTACTACTTTGATTATTTTTGCTTTGTATTCGTACATTTCTTTTTGTCCTTTGCTGATGGTTTCTCTATGTATTTGATTTCAACTGGGTTAGTTATATGCGCCACTGCAGAATGCGTATTTGTTACAAATATTTTACTTCTATCTGTCAGTTCTTTTTTCTTAGGCATTTTTATTTTTCTCCATTTCTTTTATTAAATACTTAAACTGCTCTGCTGTTAGTACGTCATTCATTATCTGTGTGAATGTCCTATCTTCTACTCTGTTACCTAGCATCCTGTCCTTGACATTACACAACACTGTCATAATTTTAATTACTTCGTAAGTTTTCATTTTAATTTCTCCGCTACTCTCTCATCAACCATTTTCTCTACCTTTTCGTAAAACCAATCTGAGTCTGTAATGATGTCAGTTTGATGATCTACTAATTCTGTGACGTACTCTTTAATGACTTCGGCAAGTTTGATTCCGAATGTCTCGTCAACGCTATTTAACATTGGGTCAATCATACCAATTAGCTCCTAATAATATTATGCGTGCTTCGTTCTCATCTCCGACAATTTCTACTAGCTGTTCCTTACTCTCGGCATAGGATAAAACGCCGTCGAAGTATTGATAACAAACTTGTTCTACCAATTCCTGGCTATCAATTTTCTGCATGTTCATCTTGTGTCTCGCCTCGTATAATTACTCTGTAGCTGTCTCGGTTCATACACATAGTCCTGACTTTAGCTGGCTTGACTATCTCACCTATATGAAACTCGCATGTATTGCGTAGCGTCGATACTTCATAGTGATAGTCATACTCTGGATAAAAAGATACTACGTTCTTGTTATCACCACTAAAGTTATAACCTTGTTTTTTTGTGCGCTTTTCAATTAATGTAACTATTTTCTTTTCCATAATAGTTCTTCCCTATTTTGCTGGGTGTTTTCCATGACAGTACAGGTACTGAAATGACTGGTATGTTACTAGGTTTTAATGTTTCAAAATCACAAGCGATATAATCACTATCGCGTAAATGTTCTTGTATGCCTACACTTTCCAGATATTCTACCGCCAAGTGTGCTGTTTCGTAATCTTGATATGAGTTACCTATCTGGGCAAGCATGTGTGTATCGCGAAATATACCTACCACAAATCTTTTTTTGCGCCATATCTCTTGCTCCTCTTGATATGTGGGTTTTACATATCTGCTTTTTTTAATTGTCCTAGTCATATTGTTTTACTCCTCAATCTTAAATGCGTCATAAAAATAAAAATCACTACGAAATTCGTTTTCCTCCCAGCCTAAATTATTATCACAAAGATCAAGATTATTTTGGCCAATCTCACAAGCTTGCTGGTAATTGTCAGCCTCGACCGTACACATAAAATGTGTCCGCATGGTTGCAACTAATTCATATTTTGACATTATCTTAATTCCTTATTAATACCTCTTTATATTATCGTATTCTAAAACTTCTGGGTTATGTTTTAGCCAATACTTTTCATACTCTGTTAGCGTGTGCTTTTCTATGTTCTCAGCGTCAGGAAAATCTTCTTTTAAATCAGACACTGAGTCATAGTAGGCTTGTGAATATTCAACTCCCTCCCCGTTACAGTGATCGCAATCGTAGTATGTAACCCACTCATCTCCTTCGCCGCGATATATTTTTCCCTCGCCTTCGCATTCCAAACATGAGACGGTAAATTCATAGAGCATTGTTGTTTATCCTGTTTTGTTTCGAGCTGTAGTATGCTTATAAATGTGTCATAACTAAGGCAGTGTTTCATTTTCTTTTTCCATGATATATTTAATCCAATTTTTAACATCTTTTTTATTCATGGCTATATCAACCGAGTTATTAAGATGTTGGTCCTCTATTTGATCGAATGAAGTTTCATAATATTTAATAGCCATTGTCCTATTCCCTTTTTCTATTTCAAATTTTCTAGAAGTTGTCTCTTTGTTTCACTATATTCTGTATCGCCTATCTGATTGCCTTGCCAATCTACTTCATAGCCCACCCATTGCTTATAGACCATGTAGTGTTTGTTTCCGGCCTTCACGTAATGCCTATCATCTTCGATCGAATAACTTTCATCCATTAATACAGTTCTCATTTTTCCGCTTAATTTTAATACTGTCATTGTCTTAGCTCCTCATGCTGCTATTTGTTTTCCAAAATGGTTACGACCATTGCCATGTGCTGGAATGGCGATAGACTTGGCCTTGACTTCTGACCCAGCACATAGGCCGCACTTCTCGCATGTGGTACGTTGTCCAGCTTCCTTACTAGCCGGACATAGTATCTCGTGTTCTGGATCTATTTCATTAACATTAGATATAACTCTAAATGTACGTTCGCCATTTTGCCATGCATCTAAAGCTTGCTGAAATGTATCTACACTTCTCATTGTCTGCTTAGGTTGGTAATCTGCTTTAGTACCAGCTTGATGGCTATAACCCGTGTGTCCTATGCTATCTGTCAACAATGCATCCCATACGTAACTAGGGACTGCTGCAGGATCACCATAAGTTCCTAGCCTTACCTTACGTCCAGAGCCAAGAGCTACAATGGGTAGTATTTGCGTCCTATGTGGGTAACGTCCAGCAACTAATCCCTTGTAAACAATTAGTGGACCTTGTCCTAGCACAACGTAACATGTGCGTTCAGTAGCTTGCTTTTTATCTGGGTTATTTGTTGGGTTGCCTCTATGAGGGCATGACCCACAAATGCTAAAATCTTCGCCGGTTTTGCTTGCTTCCCTTGGATCAATGTCTGCTCGTAATATATAAGTTTGAAGCATCCCGCCGGTTTTACCATTGCGGCTTTTACCTGTTAACGCTACTGCCACAATACGCTCACCATCGATTTGACTAGGTCCATCATAGATAATGTAACCTGTTGGTTCTTTCTTCATAGCCATTTGTTTAACTCCAGTGTGATGTAACTAAGATAACAGAATACTATTACTAATGTAATTAATATTAAAACTTCTATCATGTCAATCCCCTAATCAGTTACCCATTCCTTAAATGGTTTAGGGTATTCATGTCGCGCCACACACCATACATATACGCGATATCTATCTATTAATTTTTCTGGTGCTTCAGGAAATAAACTTTCCTGTAATCTTATAAACCGTCTAATTGATGCATCTGTTTTAAACATGGTCTAATCCCTCTCTTTGCTCCAATAGTTATTTTTTAAAAAGTTATTAACTTTGTCTTCCCCATATTGCTTGAACATTTCACCCAAGAATACGTGGCTTTGTTCACCATTAATAATGTACTGTCCCCATCCATTGGCGGGATTTCGTAAGGCCTTTACATATGTTGCCGCATCTTTTTCTAAACTCATTGTTTAAACTCCTATCCATATTCCGAAATAATAATCTCCTAGTACAGCAAGCGCGTATGTCACGATCGCCGCAGATATTGTTATCATTACAGTTTTAAAATCAAGCATGGTTGTTCCTTATTTATAAAATCCTATTGAGGCGGGATTGATCCATTCCCACATACCGTCATTTTCTTCTGCCCATTTTTCTAAATCTTCATGAATGTATGGATCGCCGCCACGAAACTCGCCATAGTAATCTACCAATCCATCACCATTTTCCCCACTAATCATTAGTGTTTCATCCTGAATAAAAGCATGAGGTTTAATAAAAACCTCTATAACTTCATTATCCTTAAAATCAAATTCCTTACATTCGGGGAGTGTTGCTAATAGTTTTTCTGCTGTTTTCATTTTGCTTTCCTTAGTTGGTTAATAAGTAAATCCTACGTCAACATCTATGGCTATCCATTGTCATGCGTTCGATATGAACTTTTTCTGACATTAAATCGCCCATAGCTGCAGTATTTGGCACTCTCCATTTGTCTGCCCAATGGTGATAAGGTTTATCTGCTACTTGCATAACAACATAATCATCATTCATGTACTCAGTAAAATCGTTTAAATTGTCCTTAAACTCGTCGAAATTGCCTTTAAACTCTGCGCCTAATTTTACTAATTTATCAAAAAAATACACATTTATTTCTTCAATGGCCTTTTCTTTAGAACTGTATACCCCAGACATTGTCACACCATCCTGATCAATTCCAATTACATTCCATACACTATTCATTGAATTAATATCCCATATTTAAGTTAATGTTGTTGTCTTAGTATCATTTGGAAAACATGAAGTCAAATATAAATTAATTACATTGTAAATGATATTTCGAGCTGCAATTATAAATATTTTAAAAATGATTTTTCGAGCTGCAATTATAAAATTTTAAAACAAAAAAAAGAGCGGTATAAAACCGCTCTGAGTTTGAACTATGTGAATGTTTAAATTTATTTAGAAGATTTAATCAGCGCGTTTTTAATTTTGTTTTGAACGTTAGCTGGTAGCTTTTCAAATTGAGATTTTAATTCAGTGTTGTCTAGACCAGCAATTGAGTTGATGAAAGTAGCGGCTTGTTTGATTTCATTTGATTTAAGCATCGGCTTAATTTCCTTAAAGTTGGTTTGTGTTAATGTTGTTGTACCACGTAGACGATCGGGTGTAAATATTCTTCCAAACTTTTTTTATTTTTTTT
>CEOU01083448.1_pt1 | contig 10856 bp, 8 predicted proteins | sample 530731 | NCBI WGS metagenome assembly CEOU01 (sample SAMEA2620894, study PRJEB7988) | marine metagenome | isolation source: saline water (ENVO:00002010), including
GTTGGTGACAAAGTAGAGAATTCTGGAGAATATTGGCCTAATCGGACTAAGTTTAGGATTAAATATGGGAATGAAGGTGAGAGTCTTTATTCTACTGATATTCATTTTTACGGAGTAGCTACGTCTGCATATGTTAAAGATATCCATATATCCTTGCCCCCTAATCCGCTTAATAAAAACAGAATAATAAAAGTATATAGAATAACACATGAAAGAAACCCCATGATTGAGGGAGAGTCTGCAGCTAGATATAAAGAAAGAACTTCCCTTGGAGCTGTAACAGAAATAACTAATATAAATTTAAACTATAATAATTCAGTGGTAATTGGTAGCAGGGTAGTTGCGAAAGAAATTCCATCAATTCCAAAAAGAAATTTTAATTTAAAACTTAAAAAGGTGCAGGTTCCAGATTCATATAATCCAGAAACAAGGCAATATGCAGGGTCCTGGACTGGACAATTTTCAGCCGATTTAAAGTGGACAGATAATCCAGCTTGGTGTCTTTATGACATGATAACCAATAAAAGATACGGAGTTGGAAAATTCGGAATCAAGGAAGAAGATGTAGATAAGTGGACGCTATACAAGATGGCTAAATATTGCGATGAAATAGTTGACACGGGATATTCTTCAGAGTATGTAAAAAAGCCATTTAAAAAAGTAGGGCGGAAGCTAATAATAGAAAACATATTAGATAATGACCAGTTTACTAGAGAGTTTCAGCACCCTGGAAAAAAAATAGCTATATACTATGAGGACTTTAATGAAATAAGGGAAATAGAGGCAGCTGGAAAAGATCCGTCCACTGGAGAGTTTATAGTAATATTGAACATAGATGCAACACTTGATGACGGATATTGCGCAACAGAGATATACTACCCGCTACTTGAACCAAGATACACAATGAATGCAATGCTTACCAGCCAGCAGGATGCATTTAAAATGATAAATGAGTTAGCTTCTGTATTTAGGGGCTTCGCATATTGGGATGCAGGTGCAATACATTTCTTTCAGGACGAACCAAGAGAGAGTCTAATGATGTTTACGAATAATAATATCGAGAAGTCTGGATTCGTTTACTCTAATACACCGAGAACGGGTCGGGCAAATTCTGTGAAAATTAAATATCTCGATAAATTCAATGATTTTAAACCAAAAGTATGGCATTCAGAAGACAGGGATAAGATAAATCAAAATGGATTTATGGAAAAAACCATGGATGGATTTGGTATATCCACTGCAGGTCAAGCTCACAGGGCTGCAGAATATATAGTTCAAGGCGGAAATATGGAAACTGAGCTAATATCATTTAGAACAAGTATGGCTGGGGCTTACCTGAAACCCGGAGATGTTTTTGATGTTATGGATGCTAAAAGAACCGTTGGGCGTTTTGCTGGAAAGATTGTAGACATTTATATCGAAAATGGGGGGCAAAAAGCACAAATAGATATAGATTTTCCAATAAGAACAATCATTGATCCAGAAGACAAGGGTACATATAAAAAATTAAAAATTTATACAATAGATGATGCTGAATCAATTGAATCACTAAGTGATCATACTGAAGATAAGGATGGAGATGGAGTTCCAGATGGAGCGGTGAGCGATGAAGATATTTCTGCATTAAGGCAGAAGCAGATTGGGGAATTTGATGTAATTGCCATAAGAAATGGGGATACAACTTTGACTATAATTAATAAATCTCAATACGAATTTATAGATGGAGAATTTGATTGGAGAGAGGCTCAAGAAGATGCAAACAGGAGGGGTGGGGAGCTAGCAACAATAATGGATCAAGATGAGCTGGGGTTTTTTAAGATCTCAATGCCTCAAAACAAAGATGCATGGATAGGGGGAGTCTACGTAGAAGAACCATCCCCATCAAAATATACATGGAGTGACCCGCAGGGATGTGACGACAATGAAATAAGGTTTTTTAATTTTGCAGACGAAAAAGGTATTATCCCGGAAGGAGAGAGGGTAGTTATTAGCTCTAATGATCAGCACATAAGAGTGTCAACATCTACGGATGGAGGGGATACTGAGGTGGAATTTTTTAGAGGAAGAGATGGGGAGATATTGATAGGTCGAGATGGTGAGCCTTTGGTTGCGGATGAAGGCGGAGACCCAATAACACTTTCTCTTTTATACCCTAATTTAAATAGTGGATCAGAGGAAGAATACGACCTTAGGGATAACTATATATACGCAAAAGGGTCGAGCGACTTATCTGAGATTGGAGAATGGCGAAGGGACACATGGACAGCAAAGAAGGGTTACATGTTAAAAAAGAGGCCTGGGTCAGAGCTATTACAGCTAAATGATATACAAGGTCTGACCTTTATGCTGGAGGATAAGGTTAGTTTTGCGGAGCCGGCAAAATATAAAGTTTTAAATGTATCAGAAGAATCATTAGGGATATTTAAGATTGATGGAATGGAATATGATGAAAATAAATTCAAGTTAATTGAGGAGAATGCATCAATACCAACACCGAGGCACCCTGTAATATTCACGGAGTCACAGCTAGGTGCCCCTGAAAATGTTACTCTTGAGTTTAGGGAGTCACGACCATATGTGTCATCAACAGGTAGGGCGGGTGTTTTGCCTGCAACACTATCGGCAAAATGGGACAAGGTATTAGGGGCTGTAGGCTATAGGGTTCAGTTTTTCAAGGGGAAAGAGTTGATGACGACAATAGAGCTTGATAATACAAAAGAAAAATATGATTACTACTCTAGGACTGTTGTTGAGGGGGAAAGTTACCACGTAAGGGTTTACTCAATATCTGCTTAAAATGAACTTCAAGGAGTCAAATTCAGTCTTTATACCATTAAAGGATCCCGTTGAGAATTACGGAGAAAGGTATAGGATTGTAAATGTTTTTTTAACCAATTCAAATGAACAAGTAACTCATGTAAATGTTCCTGAGTCTTCTCTTGATGTGGCATATTTTGAGCAAGAGTTTGATAGGGGTTCGCTAGATTTAAGATGGCACATAAAAGAACCTACAAACGGGGAAATAATTAAAGAAACCGCTAAAATAAAAAAAGATAAGTATATTAGTGGGTTTGATGTAACAATATATAAAAACAACAGAGATCTAATAGGGGAAAGCGCCACAAGTGATCGTGCATTCATAAGAAAATATACGGGGATATCAGGTAATTCCTTTAGTTATCAAATAGAAGATTTCTCGATAAGAAGTTATTCTGTTGATATAGATGCATATGATTACTTTAATAATGTAACTACGGCTACATTTATAACCAAGAATCCTGAGCCATCTGCTGAAATATTAAGCTACGAAGATGTTGGAGGGGTTCTGGAGATACAATACCAGGGGTCGCATGATCTAGAATACCTAAGGGTTTCAAATTATTCAGGATTAAGGGAGTCAGAATTTCATGAGTCTTATACTGGTAGTAATGGATTGGTAAGTGTTCCCTTGATACCTAATTTGCCTAATTATTTAAAAATAGAACCATATGATGGATTTGGATATTCAAAACCAATAAGCATGTCAGGGTACTCACTGGAAGAAAAGAAGTCATACCCTTTTAAATTAAAAATAAAATCAATAAAATTAAACAAGAAGTCAGGGGGAAGGTCTGTTGAGTTTGATATGCAGGCTAATTTTGAAAAGAATCCATATGTGTCTGCAAAATATAAAGTATTAACTAGTGGAAATATCACTGGGGCAGAGGCTGGTTACGATGACTATATATATTTAGATAACGGAGAATTTAATAATACTGATTTAAATATAAAGAATACAGGATTTAATTATACTATAGACAACCAATTCACATGGCAAAATAGCATATCAACAGGAGATTTAAGTGCGGGAGAAGATGACCCAGAATACGCCTACTGGGACTCTATTAACGGACAGGTAAAGTCTATGTCTCTACATCAGGTTCGTTCAGGGAAAATGCCTATAAACGGGATATTCTCAATGCCTATAAATGATCCAAATAGTTATGATATAAAATTTAGAAGCGGAATAAACTTTAGGGGTGAGTATGAAAAAGCATCTTCTTATTTAAACACAATAGGGGAAATGCCTGCGGTAATATTGAATGAAAGTCAGGCTAATAAAATGAGATCATACCAAGATGCTATCGGATGGATAGGATTAAGGAGGGGTAGAGTAGGGTTAATGGAAGAACTTTTTTCTGAGAATCAAATTAATCAAGGAATTTTTAGTTCAGTTGATTTTAAAGATCAAGATAGTAGGTTATTTAGTTCAGAGAATAAATCTGGACAAGTAGAGGATATTAATTATATATCTAATGATGTAGGGCAAGATTGGGCTTGGGTCAACTCGAGTGGAACACAAATATATAAAAATATAATAAGCGGCCAATACATTCCTGAGACATATTTTGACTTTGAAATTGATGCAGAGTCGACGATATCAAATGATCACACAAGCATACAAAAAAAATTGTTTGTTTTGCCAATAGATTTTTCAGACATAAACGCTGCCATAAATAGTGAGACCTTATCTATTTCTTACTCTATGAAGGACGGGGATTTAGTTGATTATGTAGACCTACACACAGGAATCATTAATGATTTTGAGATATCTACAGGTAATCTTGCTGCAGGGTATACATATCAAGAGGAGGAAACTTTTGACTATACTGTAGATAAGAACAATCCCCCAAAATATTTTAAGGCTAATTTCAAGGATTTCCTAGGTAATACTGAGGTCGTTGATATTAATCAAGTATATTACGATGATATAGGAGAGGATATAGTAGATGAATTGAGATTTTATACATCATCTCAAAATACATTGCTATCACTAGATCACCTAGTGGGGCAGAATATAAAAAAAGCAGAAGTTGAATTCAGCCTTAATCACACAGGTAGTCCATCTGTTGAGTTTTCAATAAATTACTCTGGCTCAAATGAAGAACCGGAATTCATTAATGCGATGATCTCTGGTGAACCAACAGAAAGTGGGGTTACCTTGTTCCTTGATAAGGTACCACCTGAAACAGGTTATTCCTTAGGGGTAATATCTAATAGCTCTTAAGAGATAATAGACAAAAGGATTCTTGCGTCTTTAGGTGATATATCAGACCAATCTGACCAAACCTTTATTTCGGGGTTCCCATAAACGCCGTCCTTTTTCTCTTGCCACCACACCCTTAGGTGATCTTTAAATGTCTCAAAGTCATTACAGTTAAGAGACTCTGAGCATTTTTTCTTTAACATTTCCGAGGGGCTAAATACTGCGGAAGGATTTTGGGGTGATGCTTGAGTGGGTGCTGCTTGATTGGGGGAAGACTTATCTATTTCATCATCTCCCACAATATGTATGTTTAGAAAATTTCTTACGCACCTAACAAAGGCTCTATTACAAGCAATAGTTTCTAGGAATTTTGTAGCAAAGCTGCTTGTATTATTTAGTGTGGCATTAGCCATATCAGAAAAAACAATGTGCTCTGAATGCGTCTCGTAATTAGGCGTAAATGTTATAATACATTTTACCGCAACATGATTTTCCTCACATTTAATTACATCATATTGACAGTCAGTAAAGCCCCTAAGTTTGGCTAATTCCTTTATGCCTCCTAGTTTAATAAGAAGCTGATGATCCGCTAGTCCGTCTGTGGATCTTGGGCAGTCTTTATTTCTTAACTCGAACCAAGATTTATTCGGAAAGAGATGCTCATCCTTGATCATGGCCCTCCAGTTAACTGAGCCATCCTCGTTAAAAACATATTGAGTGTTTTTAAGTAGCCCATTCTCGTCTCTCGAGTATGAATTAGGGCCTGAACTGTTATCTATCTTAGGGGAGGTGGTTTCTGATTTTTTTCTAGGCATATCGATATATGTTGAAATGCTCATGTTCTTCCCAGAATGAATCTGAGTCTATAATTGGCTCGTAAACTCCTTCTTTGCTTTCTATTCCATTTTCCCAGGAAGCTTTACTAGAGTATACTTTACCTTTTGACATGAGCATCTTATTTGAATAATAAAATGTATTATCGCATATATCTTTACTAAAGTCAAGTTCTTTTTTGCTTTTAACTGTATACTTGTTTATATTCCAGTCAAAAAATTTAAGCCTAATCTTGCCGATATTCTTATGGTCTAGGCATGTCATTCGTATTGGGATCTGTAGTGCCCTGATTGAGTCTAAGTATTTTTCAGAAAAAGAATTTTCATCAATGAAAATGGTGGCACCCTTGATATTGTCTTTGTATTTTTCAATTAGCCTAATATCAATTGGGGAGTTCATAAGCAAGTTGCACTTCTTCTTAAGCCAAGACTCTGAATACCTTCTTTCCTTTGTGTAATCAAATCTGAGATTTAATATTTTCTTAAATGATTCAGTAGGGTTTGGTTCAAAATCTGGAACGATCTCTATTACTGGAGAAGAGAAAAGCCTTCCAATATTAATAGTTTTATATTTACCGTAGTTATGTTTAACTCCAAGTAGGTCTAGTGATTTACAAATTATATCCTCAGGAGGAATATTGTTTATAAGTTCATTACTACCCTCCTCATTAAATGTGGGTAAATCTGTACCTCTGTCAACATCTATTGTTACGAATTTATTTTCCTTGGAGTATATAGGCTTTGTGTACCCAGATGGATATTTTGAATATATTGAAACGGTTGGTATATTGTAGTGTGAGGAAATGTGTGCGCATATACAATCTACCCCTATATGAAGGTCAGCATTTCTTATCACATAAAATTGATTCTTGAGAGTCGCTTTCCCTGATAAAACTTTATCTACAGAATTAGGGGAGTACTCTTTATCTAAGCCGACTTGAATAAATTTATGATCTGGGCATAATAATTTTATTTGGCTAATAACAAAGTCCCAGTTGGAATATGCATTAACTGTTGACTCTTGAGAGGGGTCTATTGTTATGTACTTGTCATATTCTATGGGATAAAAATGGCAAGAAAGATGTGGGAGTCTTGGTTTCACACCAAGATGTGTTGCGTATTTCTCTATAAAAACACTCATACCTCGCTATATAAATTAAATTCGTTTTTGTGGAATCCGTTATGGTATAAGATATCATTACCCTCTAAAGAATCAGGCATGTATGCTATCTTAAAGAAGCCTTCATGACTTCCGTAGCCCTCCAGGAAGCCAAGATTCTTCATGGAGGGGGTAAATGGTATTACTTTATGGACGAATGGGTTATCTTCAATAAGATCAAATAAATTATTTGGACAAATAACATATATGTTGTCGCCGGGATATTGACCTTGTAGTCCCTCCATTAACATATTAATGCATAGTGCATTCTCCTCGCCTCCATCAATCAGGACGGCGATTCTTTTATCCTTTCCTTCGTTCGAAAGGAAGTCTTCAAACTTAATTGGAGCTTCATCTATTTTTTTATTTTCATCTTCAGCAACTTTCTTAAAATATTCGAGGACCTTTGGCCTGTCGGCCCTTTCTTGAAGCATCTTTGACCAATATTTATGACCATCGTCTGAGCTGGTTAGGTCAACTTTTAGTATATTTTTATATATATCTATTAACCATTCGGCATCACTTTGATCTTCGTTAGGGATATAGCTGGGATCCCTTTTCTCTTCTGAGAAATCAAAATCCCAATCAATGAAATCCATTTGATCGATGATAGACTCAAGATCAGAACCAATTTTCTCGATTGAGTAATTATTTACCACAAACTCTCTTGATTTTTTACCTAAGCTAACTCTTTTTTTGTTTGAAAAATTAAAAACTTTCCTCAAGTTTTTGAAAATACTGTCAGGATTAGTGCTAGCCTTAATAAACTGAGTGCCAGGCTCTCTATATTCAGCCCAATCAAGGGGTAGTCCTCCACTTTCTGGAGTGCAGTGGTCTTCTCCACAGCTATAATTTGTGACAAGGGTTATTAGTTCACAAAGTTTTGCTTCTTGTATTGGTATTTCTTGACCACCGGATGTAAATGGGTGGCAATATACATCCATGAGATTATAGATCTCATTAAGTTGAGTTTCACTTACCCCTGATGTTACCGTGGGGGTGTTGCAAGATTCTTTGTCACCGCAATGAGGGCATGGCTGCTTCGAGCCTTTGAAATTCGATATATGATAAGACTTACATGTACTGCAGTAATATGTAGTAAGTATGCTTGTGGGGTTTATTTGCTTTTCAGATATTAGGCTCGGTATATCCCAACCTTCTGACCAGCTAGTATGTAGAAGCAGCTTGGCTTTTGAAAGGGGAAACTCGTTGGTGAATTTTTTAAATCCATCAAGAAGATTGGGAACACTTTTCCTGAGTTGGTTCCTGAAAACGAATCCTATAATGAAGGATTGTTCGGATATGTTGTTTTTTTTCCTAAGTTTTAGTCTCTTTTCGTCGGGAAGTTTGTGAAAATTTGAGCAATCGATAGGGCCGTGAAGTGTTTTGACATGATCGTGACCTATTCGGTTCATCTCTTTCTCAGCAAATGATGACCATGTAAAAAAGTTCTTAATTTTGGGTGCAGCAGATACGGCCATGGGTAATAGGGGAAGGGAATCTAATGTCGTCCAAATACATGAATTAATTTTGTCCCACCACTTCTTATCCCAATACCCATTGAATGCCCAAATGTCTTCTGCCCCAATATATATGTCAGGCTTGAATTCTTTAATTAAATCATCTATGGTTTCACTGCCATATCCAGCAGATCTCGCAAGCCCCTTGTCTTGATTTATTTTTTTAATTTTATGAGGTTCATCGGGTAGTGTGCCGATGCACTTCCATGGTAGAACAGAAAGGTTGGGGTTTGACTTTTGAAGCCCATTGCATGCTTCGATTATTTCATATTTACCCGTGGATTGTAAATACTTAAGGGTATTCTTAGTGTTTTTGCCGAAACCAGTTAAGGCTTTACTGTGATTACTATGGAAAAGTATTTTTTTCTTTCTTTTTATATTGGGCATTCTTGATCCTCTTCGACTTGTTGGACCTTGGCTTTTGGTCGAGTTATTCTATGCTTGTAGATTCTGCCTAATACAGTTTTTAAAAACGAAGAAAGGCATTCGGCTTCACCCGGCTCGATTGATATCTTAAATGTTAGGTTCCCGTTTTTTATAATGGTCATACCGAATGCAGGTATAATCTCAGTAGTCTCTTTATATGTTTTTGTAGAAGCATCAAATTTAGAGACCTTTGTTTGTTTGTCCCATGGAGTGAACTTAATTACAGTCTTGTTGTTTTCAAACTTATGGAATGTTTCATATGTGAATCTATTCTTAATGGAGTTGATTATTGATCCACATTCAAACTCATTAAATTTAAGAGTTACGGTTTTATCGGGTAAGTCTTTATTGCTCATGAACGACCCCCTCTTTTTTGAGTCATCCCAAGAGTGTTGCATTATAGCTGAAACGAATAATGTAGGCTCGTTTGTCTTTTTATCATATCCCATGGAAAAACTAAAGGCTGATCCGGTGTTGGATTTATTGGGTTTATATATTTGTATGCTCATATTAATCGTAGGTTATTTTAACATTTTTACTTTCAAATCCTTTTTCTTTTGTTTCTTTAGGGTGCCTGGCTCCCCCTCTTTTTTTTGCATAATTATCATAATAATTTTTCTTCATTGGGTCATACCCCATTTGATCTTTTCTTTTCTGGGAAAGCTCTTCGCTGTGGCTCATCATATCTCCCACGGTGCCTTTTTTTGATGAGGTTTTATCCATGAAGTCTGAATGGCTCCAAGGATCAGTTTGGCCAACTGTATTTAACTCTGGGGAGATATAGACCCTCTTCCATTCTGTGTTTTCGCTATCAATAAAAACTTTTTCATCATTCATTCCAAAAAAGATTTCTCGATACTCCTCCGTGATAGGGTGCTGAAAAACATATAGTGGCATTTTATTTACTAGATATACTTACGGATGATTCTTGAATTAAATCAAGGAGTGAGTCAAAAAACCAGCAAACCGCAGAAGATGCAAACGGCAGGTAGATTAACTCTATATTAAAGCCGCTCACCTTAAAGTTAATTAATAAAAATACAACCCCACACCAAAACCCAAGACACATGCTACACTCAAGAAGGTTTTTCATGGTGTTGCTAATGGACTTAATGTATTCCCTGGGAAGGCTTAATATGGATCCATGTTTAAGTATCCACATTAGACCTAATGATGCAAGGATCTCCATGGTTTACTCGGAGATCTCTTTAGCTTTAGAGGTAGCCTCAGATAGGAGTAGTGCTTGCGACTCAGAGAGCACGACTTCTCCGCCAAAGTCATCTTTAACGATATACATGTCTTCTCCGTCTTTATTTTGAGCCTTGGTCCTCTTTATTGAGGGGCATCTAGCCTTGCCGCAGCACATAAATACTGCATTATTTTCTATTCTAAGTTTCATAATCGATTATTTTTAGGATTTTATCTACAGATGATTCGTATGTAAATTTTTCTTTAAGCTTTATTCCGTTTGTATTCTCAGAAGAACATTTTTTTAGAGCGGTATCTACAGCATGCTCGAAAGATTCTTTAGAGAAGTCATTTATATGACCCTGATTGAATGGGGCACCCTCTTTAAAGAAGACATCATCATATGCTTTTATCTTACCTGATGGTTCAACGAGGATGGAATTGTCTTCTGTTGCCCAATCCTTGTGGGATGTAGAGTTTAGAACAATACTCCATTTTCCTAGGCAGGTTGCATTGAATGCGGGTAAGTTCCATCCTTCGGCTCCACTTAATCCAGTGAGGTCTATGTCTATGGAGTTAAGCAACTCGTTAACTTCGGAGTTTTTTGAAAGAAAAGGTAAGAAGTTTATGTTTTTGTAAGACTCGTGGCCCAGTGCATTGGATATTTCAGATGCCATCTTATCCTTTTTTAGGAATGGGTTATT
>CEOU01072175.1_pt1 | contig 10838 bp, 6 predicted proteins | sample 530731 | NCBI WGS metagenome assembly CEOU01 (sample SAMEA2620894, study PRJEB7988) | marine metagenome | isolation source: saline water (ENVO:00002010), including
ACACTCTTTTTTGTGTGTAATATAATAAATAAAGGATTAAGGGAAAATGGCATTTGATAATAGCATTTATAATGTAGAAAGCTGGTACGCTACTAAAACCTATGCGAAGAACGATGTAGTAGCTCGAATAACATACGCCGGGCTAGCAATCTCCAGTAACAAAGTGCCAAAAACTATTAAATATTACTATAATTTAACAGGAAACAACACGGGAACCCTTCCTGAAAATGACTCTACCAACTGGGGAGGATATACTACAGTCAACGGTCAAGAAATCCCTTACTTCTTATGGAAGCCCTCCTACAACATCTCTACGCGTCACAATCCAAGTGTTAATGTTGTTAAATATGGCAATGGTTACGAACAGAGAAATCAAGATGGTCTTTTCGCTGGATTGATAGCCATGGAGTTAACCTTTGAAAAAAGAACCGAAGCTGAAGCTAGGGCAATTCTCCATTTCTTAAAAGCACGAAGAGCTGTCCAGAGTTTTTGTATTCAAAATCTTCCAAATTTATATGCGGATAACACGGCTGGAGGCTTCAAGAAAAGATTCGTGTGTCCCACTTTTAATAGCAATTTTGCTTTTTACAACAATTATTCTGTGACAGCTACGTTCAATCAAGAAAACAATTAAGATGGGAACGCCAACTAAAACTCAAGCTGAATCATCAATAAAATCTCTAGTATTTGAACTAGGGAATCTTACACCGTCAGCTATGGTTACGCTGTTTGAGATAGACCTTTCTAAAATTTTAGAATCTAAGTCTATCCCCAACCTCACTGCAGATTCTGAAGCCGTAGGATTCAAAGGTAATGTCGACAATGTTTTGAGATTCCATAATAATATAAAAGTTTTTAACTCTAAAATAATTTGGAACGGCAACGATTATTATCCAGTTCCTATCCAAGCTCAAGGATTTGAAAACTCAAGCAGGGGGACTTTACCTACTCCAACCTTAAGTATCTCCAGCCAGTCCGAAGAAAATGTCACTTTAATTTCCTTACTCAAACATGAGATATTAAAAATAGGAGATATTATTGGGGCCAAGGTTACCCGCAGAAGAACTTTCGCAAAATATCTTGACTGGGCTAACTTTCAATTCCAGACAGAGATAAGCGGCAGACCTTTCTCCCCCCAAATACAAGAGCTTCCTGACGGATATGAACCTGACCCTAACGCAGAACTGCCTAAAGATGTTTATTTTATAGAAAGGAAAACAGGAGAGAATAAAAGCTCTATACAGTACCAGCTCTCATCCGTATTAGATCTTGAAGGAACGATGCTTCCTCGCAGAACTATAATATCCGATAGGTGCAGTTTTGCTTATCGCGGTCCCGGCTGCTGGTATCAACATATTGACAAAGGTACAGAAAATAAAGACGGAGTCCAAAACGTACCAATTTTACAGAAAGCGGAACTCTCTACTTTCCAAATTAGTTTGCCTGACGCTGCGCCTCCTGTTGCAACTGATAAAGATGAACTTATCACAAGCATAACTGGAAAAGCTGAAAGATTCGCTGGGCAAGGTAGAGGCCAGTGGAAAGCTAGTGACAGTTACAAAAAAAATGAATTTATATATATTATCAAAGATAAGATAAAATATTATTTTGTAGCTAAGCAAGATATAGCTCAAGAAACTAACGAAAAAAATCCTCCGCCCAACACTACGTACTGGATCGCAGACGAATGTTCTAAAAGTCTCCAAGGCTGCAAATTAAGATGGGGGACTAACGGATCTGCCCAGATAGGAACCGGAGGGTGCCCTATTGGAAACATGGCTATAGCGGAAGTCGGTAACCAAGGCTTGCCTTACGGAGGATTTCCAGCCGCCAGAAAAGTAGGAGGAGGTCGAGGATGATATCACAACAGATAAAACAAAAAATTAAAAACCACGCTCAGTCAGTGGCCCCAAAAGAATGCTGCGGGTTTGTTTTTGAAAAAGATATTTTTGAATGTAAAAATTACTCAGAAAATCCTAATCATCATTTTTCTATTTCTCCGCGGGAATATTTAAAAGCTTCTAACTTAGGAGACTTTAAAGCTGTCTATCACTCCCACCCCCAAGGAGAAGCTAAATTTTCTCCTTATGATATTCATGTAAGCCAGAGCATGAATTTAAATTTTATATTATATCACAACTCAACAGACGAGTTTCTTTTTTTTGACCCTACTGATGAATAAAGTAAAAATAAAACTTCATGGAGCCCTTGCTAAAGACGCCGGACGTTCAGAATGGAACCTTCGCGTAAAAAACGTAAGAGAAGCTATTAGTGGCGTTCAATGCCATTGGAAAAAATTTTACAGCTCTTTAGTAGAAAACAACAAAAAACACATTGGGTACAGGGTGTTAATTAACGGAGAAGAATGTTTAGTCGAAGAAGGAAAAGACCCTAATAGTCGGGAAGGCATGAGATCCTCTCAACTATCACTAGATGAAATTTCAAATTTAAAATCTATAGACATTATTCCTGTTATTGAAGGATCTGATTTTATGGATATCTTCACAATATTTTTAGCAATAGTGTTGATAGCTGTAGGTTTGCCTCCAGCTTTGGGAGCAGCAGGTTTCACGAGCGTTTACGGAGCAATGGTAATCGCTGGTGTAGGATTGCTTGTTGCAGGCGTAGCTAATTTACTTACGCCCGATCCAGAATTTGATGACTTTCGAGAGATAGAGGGAGGAGGCCGCCCCCCTTATACTTTCTCTGGGCCTTTAAATGTAGTTAAAGAGGGAGGGCCTATCTTTGTAGGATACGGGCGACTCCTAGTTGGAAGCCAAGTAATTCAAACTACAATGGACTTCTTTAATGCTGAACTCGGTATTCCTAAAAACACGAATACTCGCCGACCACCAACTATCACATGGGGCTCAACATCTCTTGGAATTAATGATGGAGTCACTCAAGGTAGCATGGAGACTATTGTTACTCGACGCATTGATAGCTTAGGAGTACCTCGCGAAGAAAATTAATATAATATTATGGGAGACAGAAAACCAAGATCACCAGTAACCGATGTAGCAGGAGTACAACTCCAAGGAAGCGGCAACGTTCTTTATACCGTGGACACTGATGCTGAAGTGGCCGATTTATTATGTGAAGGAGAAATAGAGGGCTTGGTCTCTGGGTCATGGAGCTTCGAGGGCAAAAACAGAAACGCAGGCTTGGACGAAGGGCAGACGGGTTATGCAGTAGCAGAATTTTCCCATTATAGTGCTACAGGTATTCAAATGGCTGCAGGCAGCGCGGCTTACAATCAAGAACTCGGTTTTTTACGTTCTGTATACTGGAACGACACGCCTGTTGTGGATCAAAATGGATATTACAATTTCTCCAATATAAATATCGAGTACACGAAAGGACTGCCTGAAGGTAGCCTTGCAGTGAGTGACCTTAATAGTAAATTACCAGCAGCAGAAACTATGGATCTTAGCGTAGAGAGGTCAATAGGCGAAAGGCTGTACGGAGTTTCAACTCAGGGAGGATCGGCTTACAGTGCCACATCCACTAGAGACCTTGCTAATGATGAGGCTGTAGATGTAGTAGCGAAGACTTATACAATCATAAACAAGCACTGCACTAAAGCTCAAGTAAGAGTTAAAGTATCGCAGCTTTTTGAGCAGATAGCGACAGAAGCATCGAAACAAATGAATAACTACAAGAGGGGCTATAGTAAACACCCTGACAATGTAGGTTATGGAGACATAAAAGCACGAACAATAGAATATAATATTTATTATCAGCCTATATTTGATATGTTTTCTGATATTGTTGACGGAGATTCAGCACAGCCTAGAACTTGGACATTGGCTGCTCAAGAAAATATTAAAGGTCACATAAACCAATCCTACGTAAGATCTACCACTATTTCATTTGATCAGGATTACATAGGGCGCCCCGGTTTTTCAGGATGGCGAATAAAAATTATCCGCCTTACTCCGGAGTCTCTTACTAGTTATTTAAAAAGTATTTCCCATGTCGATTCCCTAGTTGAAATTTATGGAACTAAATTGCGCTACCCTTATAGCGCCATGGTTTATTCTAGATTTAGCGCTGAATTTTTTGGCCAAGTTCCTCAACGCTCTTACGACACTAAACTAACAAAGGTAAAGATCCCGAATAATTACGACCCCATAAAGAAAACTTACGGACATAGCGCAGCAATTGAAATATTACCCGCAGGATGGCCAAACTGTAAAATTAACGCAAAACTCAGAGCTGGCCAAAAAGTTTATTTTCAAAGCGGAAGCATAATGCGAGTTGGCCAAGACGCCAACCCTAACCCTTCCACAACGATCTCCGCTTCTTTAGGTGGATCTTCTTGGGTAAGGGGAGGCACTAATGGAGCACTATACGATAACCACCAGTACCCAGTAGCTTTCGAAGAAGGGGCTACTACTGAAGGGTTTTCAAGCGGTACTGATGATGATCATTTTTGGAATGGCGGATTCAAGCAGATAGACACTTGGCCCGATGGAGTTGCCGCTCCCTATCCAGACCCCGTTTTAATCGAAAAAGAATGGACAGATAATCCAGCATGGTGTTTCTACGACTTGGTCACTAATCCTCGTTACGGCTTAGGAGACTTTGTCGAAGATATTCAAATAGATAAATGGTCACTCTATGAAATAGCACAGTATTGTGATGTCTTAGTTCCGGATGGATACGGGTCTTTAGAACCTCGGTTCACAATGAACCATATAATTGTTTCTCGAGAGGAAGCTTATAAAGTTCTTAATGAAATGGTTTCTGTGTTCAGGGGAATGTTATATTACTCTAACGGATTGATTCACGCAGTTCAAGATGCGTATAAATTACCATTATATCAATTTAACAACTCTAATGTAGTAGATGGAGACTTCAATTATTCTTCCTCCGCTAAAAAAGCTCGCCATACTGTAGCGTTGGTACGGTATATAGATAAATACTCTCTTTACACCCCCGGAGTAGAATACGTTGAAGACCAAGAAGGGATAAAGCGTTACGGTCTTCGTCAAATAGAAACCACCGCTTTAGGGTGCACAAGCCGAGGTCAGGCCCGTAGATTTGGAGATTGGATATTAACTAGCGAGGCCCAAGAAACTGAAAGCATATCTTTTTCCGTGGGCCAAGACGGAGCTTACATTAAACCCGGGGATATAGTTCAGGTTTACGATCAATTCCGAACCCCTCAACATTTTGCCGGAAGAACAAATGTGGTAAATGGCCTAGGAGCGGCTCCATCATACATAAACTATGCCAATAGCACTCCTCCGCCAAATCAAGATGGATCGGTTACTGGAAACTCTATTATTATAGATAACGCGGTTCATTTTGACGCCAACAGCACTTACAAATTTTCCTTGCTGACTCCTACGTATACTTATGAAAACGTTTCCGATATGGACTCAAATGGAGTAAGCGAAATACGACGCTCCAATCTTCAAACCCTATATTTTTTAGGCCACCACACAGAAACAGTAAGTGGATATTATAATTCTAATTATGAAGAAGGGGGCAGTGGAATTGCTACTAAAATTTATTTCCACACCGGCTTATTACTCGGAGACGGCACCACCGCAATCGGCACAGGCAACCAATTAGATTTTGACAATTATGTAATCACGGGATACACCAATAATTATGTTCAAGGCCCCGAAGCCTCATTAACGGAGTCTTACTCAGGCGGTTGCTTCTCCGGAGCTAATTTAGTGTGGAGTATTGAAAATAATGACCCAGCAAATTCGGAATTTATTAGCGGCAGTTTTAGCGAGTATAGAGTCATCAACATCTCAGAAGACAGCGACAAAGGCACCTATAGTATTCAGGGGTTAGAATATTCCACAGGTAAATATGAAGAAGTAGAAAACCGGTTATCTTTTGATAACCCTTTAATCCAAGATAGTCCCCAGTGGCCTTACCTCAAAAATGCAGACAATACTAAAAGTGTAGCCAACAATGTTTCTATAATAGGATCTCACCCTACTCTGCAAAATTATGTCGGGCCTAATATCAATAACTGGGAAGACGCTAAGGAAGAGCTTTCAAAAGAGTATTCTACCGTAGAAATAAGAATCCCTCAAGCGGCTTTAAAATTGGTTCAAGGAGACGCTCAGACTGACGGCAAAATTCCCTTTAATATTGATCAGGACGAATCTAGCACGGCTATAGATTCTATGACTTACGCTATCGCTATTTATCCTATTAAAGATATTAGTTTACCGGGGTTTGGTGATGCCACTTTAACAGTAAGTAAATTTGCCAACGAAACCACAATTATCCATCCTTTAAGTAATACTACGACTGCGGACAATTATTATGGGAAATACACCCCCTACATAGTTACGAGATTAGATGGAGACCCTAATAAATTTGTTGATCAAGGGACAGACGCTGCGGGAAACACCATACCGGGAGGCGCGGCCTTACATCCTGAAGCCAACGCCACCAATACCTACAATAGCACCTCACCACGTATTTTCTTTGCGGAAAGAGCCCTCCTCGAAGATACTAATTACTGGGTAGCAGTTATTGCCCTTAGTAATAATACTAGATCTTCAAATGCTATAGTTGGACTCATACCCTCCTCTGCTTTCAACACAGCGAGTAGTGCGGTTTATGACCATAGGCTACCACCTAATATGTCACCTTCTCAAATAAGAGGTGTTGAAATACATAGCATAACCTCGGAAGATTTTGCTGGAGCGGGCGCTGAACAACAAAATGAGCTCAATGAACTGACATCTAATCAGCCGACATTTAGTTGGACAGTTGGGGCAGATTTAAGATTTCATGATGATTACGATAGGATAATCCAATACCCTAATTCTTTCGACTATAGAATCACTATAAGAAGATTCGATGAAAATGCTGCTGCAAAAAATTCTATATCTAATGATATTTTTGTTGAAATAACAGGGCTAAATCTTAGCACTCAAGAGCCAGCCTTTACGTTCCTTAATGACTATAATAACCCTAACACAATAGAAAATTTACAGTACAACCCCGACGTTATTCGCTATGATGACGCAGGTAACAGCGGAAACCTCGCAAATGGATTAGTAGCTGCTGAAAAAACAAAATGGTACAGAGAAGACACTAGTGGAGTTATTTTTCAAAATAATTCAAATGGATTTCCTTTGAGGAAGTTTGATATAGTTGTGGAGGCTCACGATGGAGAAGGAACAACCAGCGCAGGGAACAATGTTTGGCAAAACACAATCGGATTAGATAAGTCAGAGTCTTTCTCCCGAGGAGCTGGACAAGGTTTTGCAGGAGAGGGAGAAGGATACGATAACTACCCGGGCTTCTTGCCAGTTCCTAGCGGGATAGTATTTGCTCAAGGGTGGACTAGTGACAATATAGACGGCGCTGAAATGAACACGTCGCTAGATGATTACCATTTCCTTACTCCAACGGGCGGTTATGTAAGAAATTATCCTTATACTGCGTCTGCAGCAGCTTACACAGATGGGACATTGAAAATTTCCATAGAACCTTCTATTGATTCTGCAGGTAATCGGATACTTTCCGAAACAGCCTTGACTGATATCTTTAATGATATTCAGGGTATAGTTTATTATTACAGTACGGGGAATAACACCGTGACTGATGTTATAGATAATGGCCAAGTAATGTTTGAACCTCTTAACAAGGCCCCTTATTTCAACTTGGATAAAACAGCTATATCTGATTCCAGTAAGTATGGCTACCTTGGGTCAGTCTCCTATAATAAATCAGCAGGAGCTGGCGGAGGAACTTCATACTGGAACCCTCCCGTCGCTAAACCAGCGGGGTGGGGAAATAAAAATCCAGACAAGACAAACATGAAGACCATGAGATGGTATCATGATTTTGGAGGGACTATTCCTAATTTATCTGATATCACTATTGGAAAATTCCCTTCTCTGGGTAGCTCTTTAGTAGACAATATTTATTTAACTATCGGATTCTATGACAGTTTATCAGCCTTACAACATTTTGATGGCAATGGTATCCCCAAAACGGTAATCATCAACCACACTGATACAAGCATTTATAAAGAATCCGCTGTAAATGCAGCTGACGGTACCCAATCAGGTTTCCCCGCCGAAACAGGCCCGCAAGAAGTCCCCACGATACTTCTGGATTCTTCTATTAATTTTTCAACAATCCCTACGGATTTGTGGAAAGATGTGAAGGCAAACGGAAAAAGACAAATTCTTAAATTTGATCCGCGAAACATGCTTCAAGAACAAGGTACTCCTGTATTTCTTAAAGAACGAAGTCTTATAACAGATGGGCAAAGTGCACTAGCTTATCGCGCTTGGTTTGATGTTACCTTGGACCCCGGAGAAGGCTACCCCAAAATGGAGGGTCGCTCTAGATTGTATATGGATTTTGGCTTGGACGAAGAAGATCCCACGAAGGCAGAATACCGAGGACCTTACCGCCAAAAACCACATAATAATGAGATAGTTAAATACCCAAATAAAAACAAACTAAAAGGCTTCTCTAAAATCGCCTTTGAGGTAACAGAAACCTACAGGCAGCAGGTAGTAGCAGGCTATCTTTCTCTTTATTTTGAGCAGGAGTATGACCCTACTTCTTACACTGTTGATGTAGAATTTAAACAGGCAAACTTAGCCACGCCAACAGTTGTAGATCCCGGAGTAAAAGAATCTAAAACCGTTAAAATAACAGATAGTGTCATACATAATCAATCAGCAGAAGAAGCGGATAACTTTAACCCTAATAAAAGAGATTTAATTGCTAATGACTACCCAGTAGAAAATTGCGCGTTAGTTGAGAAATCTAGAAAGTATATTAAATTTTACCTTTCTCCATTTTACATAGGAGGAATAACTCCTCCACCTTTAATGAATGAACTTTTATCAGGTGAATATGAGTACGTAGTGGAAATGAGATTAGATACCAGAATCGACAGCACGATGTTTTCAGAAAGCTACCCGCTTCCTACTGACTCTAAAGCTAGATATGACGGAGGTTATTGGGGGTCAAATGGCAAATTCTACAAGGGAGTGCTTAAGAGCGGGAATGGTAATTTACTGCCTTTTGTTAGATTAGTAAAACCGATCAATGACTATTATGAATTTAAACTTTATACTCCGCAGCTGTATCAGCCCGGAGATACCACTTCTATGTGGTATAATGATCAGTGGACTGGTCTTACGTATCAGGGCGACACTAAAAACGAGTGGATAGCGCTAACTTATTTCCGAAAAAGAGGAACTCAAGCTTCCGCCAATAAATCAAATGTATTAGCTTATGCCCGTATAACTAACTGGAGTGTTGATTTCCCGGGAGGATATGATAAGGTAGGAAATAAATATAAGGTGACCCAAAATACTTCACCTAAAATTTTATTGCCTAAACCTGCGATAACTAACGATAATAACGCCTTGAAGATACAAACTCAAGTCGGCGAATATTTAGAAGGTAAGATCGGCATAAACTTTTCTAATATAAATAATAATGCTGACGCTTTTCTTGGAAATATAATCCAAATAAAAGGAGGCATTCTTCTGACTGATAAATTTGATAATGGATAAGCGCTTTATTATAATTAGTAAATGAAGTCTCAATCATTTACAGCTACAATTAAAAAAGGCTCCAAGGAACTTTATCTTTCCAGCGGCCAAGATACTATTGCTAAAAATGGGGCTTTTGTAAAAATAGGTAAGAACGAAATTTGTTATCAGATTGAGTCTTATACTTCCTTAGAACTTAAAAAGAAATTTGAAGCTCATGTTAATCACCTTTTACTAAAGGGGGACTACAGTAATAAAATCTTTCCCGGAGATTCTGCTTCGTTGTACTTCAATGAGACTGAAGCCGTATACGTTTCTAAGATATTAAAGTCCCCGCCGAAAGCTGCGGTTAATGATATTTTCGAATTCCGAGAAGGTAAAACTAATGGTAACCCTGCGTCAATAAAAGTAACCTCCTTAAATGCGGACGGAACTGTTCAGGAAGTTTACATAGAATCTGGGGGTAAATACATAACCGCACCAGAAAATCCTGTTTCAGCATTTAATGAAGCTGGAGACGTAATAGAAATAGAGGTGGATTTTGACTACAGCGCTGAAACCTCCATATTTGAAAGAGACTTTGAGATTGTAGATTCCAAACACGGAAAGACCTACCTACAGATGAATTATCCTTTCCCTAAAGAGATTAAGGAAGGGGATTTGATTATCTCTAAAAAGGTTATTATATTGGATAGAGAATACGGAGGTGAGTCTGAATTTAACGCTCTATGCCAAACTACTTCTGACTTTACCCCAATAAACAAAATCCCTCTAATGCCTCCTCACTGCCTTACTCCTCATGCTATTTATAATAAAGGAATTGAAGCCATTGATAAAAGGCTTCTTGAGTTAGAAAAAGAAATAACCCGACTTAAAAACCGAAATTAATTTGAGTTTTGTAATAAACCTCCGGGTCTCTGTTGCTTCATGATTTCTTGTAGGACAACCGTTTGTAATGCAGCTCCGAATTCTTTATTCTTCTGCATTTCCTGCTGATCACTTTCTTTCGCATCGTTACTGGCTGAAGAATCAACCGTGGCGTTGCCCCGACGATCCACATTAACACTAATGTTGACGTTGTTATTAGTACCACCGGCCCCTCCAACAATTCCTCCTCCTGCGTAACTTGGAACGTTACCGCGGTTAAGTTCATTCATGAAGCCTAGGCCGTGAGTACGAACAGTATCGGGGCTCATTACATATTCTCCACCCATCAATAAAGCAGGCGAAGACCCTCCCATTGAGCCTCCAAAAGCGGCGAGCTTAGGCTTTTCTAATTCCGCCATTGGGTCACGCGGCCCAGTAGAGGGCACCTGCGGCGTACTTACG
>CEOU01032396.1_pt1 | contig 10775 bp, 15 predicted proteins | sample 530731 | NCBI WGS metagenome assembly CEOU01 (sample SAMEA2620894, study PRJEB7988) | marine metagenome | isolation source: saline water (ENVO:00002010), including
GATGATGTTCCTAAAACACATGATGTTGTTCCGGCAGGTTTGATGCAGGTCACTCTAGATGCTTTGTTAATTCCTAGTAGTTTTGAGACATATTCATTCATCTCTTTAGCCACATTTACTGCTTCACCTAAATCTAAAGAATCGGTCTTTTTATTTGCGATACCTGTCATTGATACACCTAAAAGGGCATCTTTTTCTGTAGTCTGTTGCCAAATCTCCCTCAAATAGTGGAAATTAGTGTATGATGCTTGTAGTGTTCCCAAGAAAGCGGCCATTCTTACTCTAGCATTCAAATCTGCTTGAGACTCCACATCACCCACATTTACCTCAGTTAGATTACAAAACTGATATGGTCGAAGGGCAATTTCACAACAAGGATTGGTTCCCCAATCTTTGTCATTGGAAAAATAGATTCCGGGTTCTCCAGACCCAGATAATCTGATTCTATCCCACAACCCATCAAAGAAATCCTTCTCGATTCTGTGTCGTAGTAATACTGCTGAATTGTTCGCTCTCATTCTTTGTGGGTTCTCATCATAGAACATACCGGATTTACTGTTTAGCATCTCATCATCATTAGCACTAAACAAAGAAATCATAGCGGCTCTCCTTATTCCACCTGCTAATACTGCATCAGCAATATGGCACATCATATCATGTGCTTCTATTGGCTTTATCTTGTGATAATCATCCATATCAAATAACATACCTTCTATGATTGTAAGGCAGTTTCTCAATGGTGTTGGGCCGGGTGCTTTTCCACCACTTGTTTTCAATAAGGTTCCCTTTGGTCTAATATCTGAATAGTCAAACTTAGGTGTGGTCTTTCTCTTTCCTGTGTAAGACTCAAACAATATCCTTACTGCTTCAGCCCATCCCTCAATAGAATCACCAATCAAATATCGGTATGTCCTATTTGGATTAGGTTTCACGATATGTGGTAATTGTCGAATATGGTGTCCTTGCACCGAGTAGCCAACTCCTGTTCCACCCAACAATAGGAACATCGCCTCGTTGAACGTGTATATCGAATCAATTGGCATATATGCACAATTATACACTCGGTTTGGGGACAATTCAATTGGTTTTCCAGCAAATTGCATGGAACGCATGGATGGTAGAACTTTCTTAGGTATTACAAATTCCTCATAGCATTTGTAGAGTTCTTTTATCAGTCCGTCCAAGCCATGTATCGTTGGTTGAGCCAACGGTTTTAGTTTCTTTAGTTTATCAATATGCATTTTCATATTCCTATAGCATATTTCTTCCCACGTTTCTCTTCTCTTCTCAGAAGCATTAAATCTTGCATATTTAGAATACACAATTACATCTGAAAATATTTCCTGTTCTTTGTTCATTTTAGCACCTCAATTTTTTTCTATGTTTCAGTTCAGACAATTTAGAAAAAGTATCAACCCAATCACCATTTAACCTCTTGATGAGCCATTCTTTTTCCTGTTTATAGTCCCAAGTCTGATGTTCGGACAATATTTTTTCTCCATATTTTTTAACCAAAGATTCAGTATCTGTAAAGACAGAACCTCGGTAATTTATGACTGAAGAACCATCACATATAATGATGGCCTTCTTTGAATAGGCAAGTATATATCCTTCTGGATAAAAGTCTGGTTTTAGTAAAACTAAACCATTATGCATTTTGTAATTTCTGACATCCCATTCGGAAAGTTCCATACAGGATAGAAATAATTCTTCTTTTAGAAAGTGCTTGTTATCACTAATCATATCAATTTCTCCTAACGTAAAGTATGCGACACCGAGGGACTTTCGCCCCCCGATGTCTTACGTTTTACTCAATGATGTGAACCAATATTAGGTTCAATCAATATCCGCCAACTACGGCAGGGGTTAGAGTCACAGACTCCACATCATCCCAATTAACGGTGTTCACGGTTTCTCTACTTACCATCTCACCATCAATAAAGAGCCAATGCGTAGGGTGGTCGGTAATCTGCTCGACCATTCCATTTGCATCTAATTCTAGGGATGTGTGTCCCGTTTCATTCATTATTGTCAATCTCACGCCATTTCACCTCCGTTTTGTGTTTGTTGATTCAGTTGTGCTATGATGTTATCCTTATCAGATAACCTCTTACTCATTACTGCAATCGTTCTCTCGTATTGTGCCAAAACACCGAGATTATCATTCAGTTGGTTTGCTAGATTCTGTGCAGTATTCATTAACTGAGAATTCCTTTCGGTTAGTCCCGCTAATTGACCCTGCAATTCCTCTATCTCATCATTCTTTGTTTTCTTCTTCTCACTCATTGTTATTCCTCTCTTTTACTAGTAGGTCAATTTCCACAGATGCAGTCTTCTTGGTTAGTAGGGCATAATCTCCTGTATAACCTAGCCTCCGTAGATAATTGATTTGTTTTTCTGATGCAGGTTCGGACTGTCTATTGACTATCTTCAACAATGTTGATGCTTGTCTGTCAGAAAGAAGTCTCCCCTCCGTCAAAGCCATTCTCATGTCCTTAATAAAAGACGCTTCCCATTCATTTGATGCAAAACCCGCATCAAAGTATGGATAGCCATGAGCCTCGCATAATCGGGCGAAAGCATTGTTCTCAGCATTGTCATCAATGGACTTCTTTACTGCATCCTTGAACTTAATGTCTGCATTTTGCAACACTTCTAATCTAGCATCCAACCTTGCATCCTCCTTTGCTAATGTTTCCAAATGTGTTTCTAGATTTCTTTTGAAGTGCATGATATCTAATACCAATTTATCATCTGGATATCCAAGTCTAGTTTGTTGGTTCTTAGGGTTATCTGGATGATTCCATCTCCATACTATAGAAGCCATTCGATAATCCTCATCGAATATTTCACCTTGACTTCTCTTACGAATCTTAGTGACCGGACGATTCATCTTCAAGTCCTTATCGAAATATGTCTTCTGGGTTTCGATTATATTGATTCTCAAATCTGCATCCTTGACTAGATTGAAATCCTTCTCAAACTTCTCACCTTTCTCTTCCCACCAAGATTCTGCTTTCATAGCCTTAACACGAACATCAATCCATTCTTGAATCATAGCCTCAGTCACTTCTGATTCACTAATCTTCTGTGTCTCAGTAATTTCCCTTAGAATCAAGTAAGATGTGATATGGTCTGAACCAACCACATCAACGTGACCATTGATAGTGTTCTCTATTCCGAAGTGATAGACAATCCCATGTCCACATAGACATTCTCCAACATGATTAGTTTGAGCAACCCAATCTGGAACATTTCTATGACTATTCCTAGACCACCAACACTTACCTGTGGCTTTCCATTCATATTTAGCATCCTCATAGTTATCCGCTTCAGACAATTCAACCATTCTTTGTTTCAGAATCTTATCCCAACGGCCTTCACCTAATCCTCTTTTAGCGGCAACGTGCCTACTTGCATTATCTTCCCAACGCATTCTACTCATCTACTTCAACTCCTTTTGTTCTCTTATATCCTAGAGGATTTCTTCTATACCCAAGAAGAAAGAAAGGGACAATCCAAATCCACAACGGTAGTGTTAGTATTATCAACCAATTTGGATAGATATCCCAATCCTCTTTTTCTTCCATCACTCTTCCTCCGTCTTATCTAGAAGATAATCTTCAAATGGGATATAGATAGAGACAGTTATTGTAAACTTCTCAAGATTTCCCCTTACGGAGTCAAGTTTCTTGACTTGATTCCAAGCCTTCCCAAAAGACTGCAAATCTGAATATCTCAGAATATATCTCTTTGCTACTGTGCTATCACCATAGACCACACTACCATATTCTGTTTTACTAGATGTGCTAAGTTGTTGAGCCTCAAACAATTGAGTATATTTTTGTTTCATTCCATCACCTCATTCTCTCTTTGCTCTACTAGGAAACCTGTCAATATTTGGTCTATCTTACCAAATAGTGCCTCGGCAGAACCTGCAATAGTTTTCCTATGTAGACACAACCATATCTTATGTTGTGCATTTAGGACTACTTTCGGCTCATCCCTATCATTCATCGTTATTACCACAGGTGGCATTTCTTCATCATTTACTAACCTAAATTCCATTTCAGTCATTTTTGTTCATCTCCATTTTTTTAGTCACAAACCAATCTGGTTTGTTTTGCTTCCAAAAAGCGATTCTCCGCTTGTCGTGTATGTAGTATTGACGATACTTATCTACAGTTGATAACTCGTCAAAACCATCTAACTTTCTACATAGCATATTATCACTTATTGCTATGGCGAAAGGAGTTAATCCATTACTTGGTAGTTCTTTCATTACTTCTATCCAAGTAGAATTATATTCTTCCATCTTTGTCTCACACTTATGTGTTCTACCATATCTACTAGTATATTCCTTACAAAGAGATTTGGCGTGTCTCCATAACCATAGCCAATTCTGTTTGCTTTCTCTAGCCCATATCGTGCATGGGTGATTTAACATCACAGGTTTATACGGATAATTAGATACCCCACAGTAAAATGCATTTGTAGACATCATCTGCAAACTCTCCAAAGGCATCTTGACAATATGCTTATCCAACAAAGACTTTGCACTTTTTTCTGGACATTCATCTACAACAAATATGTTCATTCTTCTTCCTCCAATCTTCTTGCTTCTAATTCAGCATCTGCTATCTTATCTAGTAGATATTCTGCATCCAATTCTTCATCTCTAAAACTCTTCATTATTCTTCCTCCGTTTTTACTCTTGCCCATGTTGTGACTTTACCATTACCCATAGAATAGTCAATTCTCGTTATCCCATGAATATCCATGAAATTCAACTCCCTCTCAACCATACAGACACATGGTTCTGCATGACTGATATCACCTAATGAGTGACACGGAACCAAAACGGTTCCTGTGCCACCACATAGGTTGCATTCTTTTTCTTCTATCTTATTTTCAGCCAATTCTATCACCTACATAGTTCAATGTGTTCTTTGCTCTTGTAATTGCAACATAGCAAAGATTTCTCTCTTGTTGTCTATCAGATTCAGAAGTTGCCATAGGATGAGGCATTACATCTGGTTTTAGAATCCAGACATTATCAGCCTCAAGTCCCTTTGCCTTGTGAACAGTTGAGAAAGTGACTGCTCTACCTTTCTTACTGTTGAATACTGCTGATATGTTATCTAGCACACCCTTGACAGTTGTGGCATTCTTGATTAGATGAGATATACAATCAACCTTATCCTCAAGTGATTGAATCTGCTTATCCTTATCTGCCCTCTTGTATGCAGTAATCAGATTCTCTACATATGTGTCTAGTAGAGGTAGGAAAGTATCAATTCCCATAGAAGTGTCAGCCGTGACCTTCTTGACTAGATTCTGTAATCCATAGCCAATATCCCTACCTAGAACATATGCTGGAGTTCCAGCAGTTATCAATCTAAGACAATGACCAACCAAAGGTGCATTGACTCTACAAAGAACCAAATCTCCGGCAACAGGAGTAAACCTTGCATTAGCATTAACTGCGCCTTCTGGAGCATTATCTCTAGGGAAATAATCCTTGAAGAATCTCCTTGCTTCATTGACCACAGAAAGTGGGCATCTCCATGTTATGCTGAGTGTATAGTTATCAACACCCCTAGATGACTTCTCCAATTCTCTCTTGAAAATATCCATACTAGCAGAATCTGCTCCACGGAAACCATAGATTGCTTGCTTTGGGTCACCGACAACAATCATCCTACCACCATTACAAGCCTTGAGAATTAGTTTTCTTTGGCACTCATTGAAATCCTGAGCCTCATCAACAAAGACAACATCATAATGCTTTATTTCCATATTCATGACTACGGGTAGCCAAATCATATCATCGAAATCAACGATTGAGATATCCATACAGTATTCCTTAATCGTAGGTAGAGATAGAATTCCCTCTCGTTGTTCAAGAGTTCCATCAAACTCGATGTTATACTCATCAATGATATCATTGATTGCCTGTTGGTCATCCCATTCTGCTAGGGAATTCTTCAGCATACCAATCAATTTATTCAATGCCGCACCAGACCTATATCTGTCACCTAAAACTGTCTTGATGATATTGTAGTTCTTCTTAGTTTCAACACGCACGTTTCGCCTTCTTGCTCTAATTGCAGAAAGACCAAGACTGTGAAACGTCATAGCGTCACAATCATTTGGCAGTTTCTTCTGCAACTCAGTAGCGATTGACTTGTTGAATGCTAAGAATCCCTTCTTACCACTAACTAGTTTTGCACCTTCCACAATAGTATATGTTTTGCCTGTTCCGGCTCCGGCATACACCATCATGTGAGAATTTCCATTCTCCATTTCATTCCATATTTTTTTCTGTTCTTCTGTTCCATTCATATTTTTATCCTCCCTAATGTGGGAATGTGATTATGTGAGTGTGATACCGGGAAAACTGCACTTGACAGGAAACAAGTCAATACTAGGATGTGATGATACTAGGCTAGTGACACCTATATCTTTCGCAGTTTTTTATCGTATTAAACCCGATTTGAGTTGGTGAATCAGTCAAGGAATCGAACCTTGAATCTCATAGGAGGTAGATGAGGGGAACGAACCCCCATTTGTATCTCGGAAGGATAACCAAAACAAGCGACCTACCTTTTTTATTCGACACAAACCTATGTGTTTTACCATTATTACTACTGATTCTTTGTTAGGGAATGAGATGGTGCTATGCCCAATACCTACGGGGGAGATAATTCCTCAATGGTCTTTAGAGGATTACAAATTCCTTTCACAGAATTGCTAGTTCCATAGTCCGACTACAATGGAAATTAATCCTTTACAGCGCGTTGTTCCTCCCTATTCTCATAGGTGGAAAGACTACCTTCATGCCCTTCAATCCTAATGGATTTACTCGTTTCCATAATTAAACCCAGACTCTTAATCTTCGGCTTATGGGGGAAATTGCAGAAACCCCTGTATCTTTACTCATTTTTATTTTAGGTAAACAAACCCTATTTAACGAACGTTGCTCTTTCCTTGTGCTTGCTTCAACCCGCTAAGATATTCACAATTACTCAGATGACCCGCAACGTGCGAGACTGAATTAAGTGTTCGATTTTCTCATTCTCATGGAATTCTCACATAAGATGAGAATATCAAACTAGCCAGCAGATTAGTTTTGCTGGCAGTAGAAACCAAATCAACTTTGGTTTTCTCATTTTCTCACTTTCTCACCCTCTTTCGGAGAGAGAAGAGAGAGAGAGAGAAGAGGGGTAGAAGAAGGAGAGAGAATATGAGAATATGAGAATGTATGATATTATATCACACTTCTATTCTTTAATCCCCCTCTACTGCCCATCCTCTCACTTTCCCATTTTCTCACTTGAATGAGAAAGTGAGGGAAAGTGGTGCATATTGATGCACTTGATGAAATGCTATGGTATTAGTTATACAATATCTAGTATCTAATTTAGTATCTTATATCTAATATAGTATAATATGGGTGGAATGGGTCTGCATTCCAATCGAAGGTGATGTGTGGGTGAGAGAACTTGATACCGTGTGTGGATGCTAATGATATACTACTTAGAATAAACACACACTTCAAAGTGTCTCCCTGCTAATTCATAGCCTCCGAAGACCCAATATAAGCAGTCCGGCCCGAACTCCAAGTGAAGAATTTACACATTGTTTCACTTGGTTTCCACCTGAGAACCAAAACCATATGGTCGGAGGTGGGACGCTTTCTTTTACATATTAAGCATCATCATCATTCATTGCGTTTCACCTCCATATGACCCGGCGGGGTGGGGCCAACCAATGACCCACCATATGGTTTGATTGTGGAGCAATCATAGTGACTTTGTAAACGTAGACACCTTAAATTGGGTCTTTGGGTCGTTAGAATTGTCAGCGAGTGGAGAGAACCACTATTCCCGATGATGTGACATCGAGAGAAACCGATAAATTCGGGGAAAAAAAAACAGGAAGTGAACAAAAGTGAGTGAAACAAGCAAGAGCCTCAGTAAACTAATAACGGACGCAAACAACAGAATAGCACAATGGGATTTGTGGGAGCCGGACTATTACGATAAGTCCAACCGCCGACACAATTCCGCAAAGGAGCAGGTTGATGGCCTTAAGGAAGAAATTTCCAAAAAGGAAGCAGATATGTCAGAAGACGACATCGCCTATTTCCTAAATATGTGTGAAACTGCATTTAGAGCCGCACCAAACGCCTCAAACAACGAACCCCCAATTATGAACAGGGGTAAGTCTGTTGTGACACCTAGAGTAAAGGGAATTAGAATGGAAATTGAGACATATGCCCAGAACGCATTTGAGTATATGTTGGAGAAGTTCCCCGGAATGCTACATCTTTACAGAACTGCATGGAGTGATTCCGAAACTACAGGTGGTGAGTCATACGCAATTGCAGGTAAATCTGCAACTGATTTGGCAAAGCACGAAGCATCGGGATTGGCAGACAAAGCAACAAGTCAGCCTTTCCGCGCTTTCCACAACAAAGCCCATGAAGAGGACACAAATGTGATTGTCGCAGAATTTGACGAAAGCAAGGAAGTGTCTACCTTCACGACAGATGATGGTCTAACCCTAGTCACCTTGACTGCTTACAGGAATAAGCCATCTAAGGATGGGGGTGAGTCCTAGAGTAATCTAGGATTCACCTTCTGACGTAATCTCCACTCGCTGGCACTCGGAGATTTAGTCAATTTGAGAAATTTGGTGGTTTTGCAAGTTTCTCAAACACCCAAGTTAAGGTCACTACGATTACAAAGTATCTGTTCGCTTTGCTCAGACCATATGGTTCTAGGACTTTAGTAGAAGAACCCCATATATTGGGACTCGGAAGGCTTAGTGTCGTAAGAGAGGCGTAAACAATGTTGAGTAGCGAAGATAATGAGAAAATAATGATTATCATGACTAATATGCATCAGGCAATGGAGCAGATTGCTGAGTATTGGGTTCATGTGGCTGAGATGTCTGTTAGTCAGACAATGGAGAGTAGGCTTTTCCAAAGAGAGGGATTGTCTAGAGTGAAAATATGGAAAACTATCTCTGATAGTGCTATTCGTGTGGAGTGGAAGCCCAGAACCTTGTCAGAATCTCAAATGTATAGTATAGCACAGTCTAGAGCAAGTGCTTGCTCCCCAGAAGCCAAACTTCGCCTCATCCAAGAAATGTTCGATGGGTATGAACAGGCGGATATCGAGAAACTCAAGAAATCCATCGAAGCACAGAAGAAAAGGAGGGAGAGGTATAGTTAGACTCGACGATGACTGCTAGATAGTCACGGACACAGTTGGGCATAGGGAGAACGCCTCCCCCTATGTCCTTCTGTGGTTTTCGGGTCGCTTTTTTACCAAAGTCTTTAGCGACCATATGGTGTGAGAGACTTTAGTAAGACACGCCCTCAAATTGGGTTGTTTTCGTTATTTTACTGTTGGAGTGGGGCCACAACAACATACGGATGTGATGAAATGAATAAGAAGGAATGGAATGATTGGCTTATGTCAATTTGGGGAGTATTACTCTCCAAGTTGCCAGCAGAAGGCGAACCCAAGAATGCTCTACTAAGGAGTCTCACAGGATGGGACTTTGAGGTAGGGATGGAGATGAAGGATTTCAGAGATTTGGAGATTTTCAAGACTAAGGATGATAGGATTGACTTTCAGAATACTATGAATTTCTACAAGGTCAAACCCCCTCGCGGGGATTGGGCGAAGTTGTCCGAATCCCAGAAAACTAAGATTCTGGACTTCCGAAGTCATATGGAGAAGTCCGGGGTTGCGAAATATCTCGATGACCATTATCCGGGATTCTTCGATTTGGTTCTGAGAAGAAATGGGGATGGATTCGGAAAGGGGCAGTCGTGGATTGACTCAATCGAGACTTCCATCATTCGGAGATGGGTTTCCGAGAAGAAAAAGAAGTCGGAGGGCAAAAAGTAGGTTGGTGGTGGCCCCACACCACACCTACCCTCCGATTTCGGAGTTTGTTAATACTAAAGTCCTACAAACCATATGGTTTGAGATTCATCTCATAGAGACTTTGTATTCGTAGACACCTTATGTTGGGACGTTTGTTTGTTAGAGTTGTGTCACGAACTAAGACAGTATGGATGTGTAGCCCCAATCTAGAACACCCCGAACCAATTAAAGTGTATGGAGATATAATACGAAGAGTGGAAGTATTTGAAACTCGTCAGCAAGCACAAGATTATGTTGATGAGCAACAGGATAGTTATGTTTACTCAAAACTAGTTGAGGCCGGAAAATTGACCGGAACTCAAAGAGGCGATGGTCGGAGAATCATCGAGGAAATGAGAGAATTGGTAAAAATCCGCAGATGGAAAATCGTAGACTCCACCATTACTAAAAGATGGTGAAATAGTTGGGTCTGGGGGCTTCGGCCCCCGACCCTTCTTGAAGACTCGATTTACGAAAGTCTTTCGACCCATATGGTGTTAGAGACTTTTGTAAGAAACAGCCTCAAAATGGGACTTTAGTTTACTTTAATCATGCCAAGAAAATGTGCTAAGTGTGGTTCGGACATGACCCTAAGAGTGTCAACCAAGAATGGATGCTGTAAGATTGTGGTGATGAGATGATTCAGCATAGTTTCATTTGTTATTGTGGATTTGAAACTCCACCAACTGATGACATTCCCTTCAAGCCTATGCTTGAAGTGTTAAAGGAGCATCAAGTGGTTTGTGAGTTTAAGCCGGATTGGTCTGATGAGACTGTGGCTCAATTATTAGCAGGGAGAAAGATAGTTCCTGTCTCCAAACTAATCAGAAA
>CEOU01052807.1_pt1 | contig 10734 bp, 13 predicted proteins | sample 530731 | NCBI WGS metagenome assembly CEOU01 (sample SAMEA2620894, study PRJEB7988) | marine metagenome | isolation source: saline water (ENVO:00002010), including
ACACTACGTATATATACAATTTCTTCTATTTTTTGAGTACGTAATAGTTGTAAAGCTACAAAAACTGCTAAGTATGTTTTAGCAGAACCCGCAGGCCCGTCTATCATACACATCTTACATGCTTCTTTAAAGCATATTTCTAAAAATTCATCATGCGCTTGGGTTAGAGTGTATTTTTGAGAAATATTAAATCTCAAAAATGTGTTTTTTTCAATACTCTCCGCAATTTCGGTATCATTAATCTTTGTCTTTTTTGAAATTTTTCTAGCACCAGCCTGTTGTGTTTTAGACATAGGCGTAACCCTTCCTTTTCTTGCCATACATTAATATTTATTTGATTTTTTCAATTATACTACTAAAATATATGTAATGAAGATATTACTAGCGTGTTTATCTTTTAGAGAATATACTGGCTCAGAACTATATTTTTATGAATTAAGCTCTGCCTTAAGGGATGCTGGTCATGATGTATCTATATATTCTCAATTTAACAACGGACCACTAGCAAACAAAACCAATAATATTTCTTTCCCTACACGAGACACTATCACAAAAGAGAATTATGATCTGCTTATATTTTCTCACGGTAGAGTAATATGGGAATATATTAAAAACGTAAAGGCTAAAAAGGTTATTAACGTCATACACTCTGAGGTTATAGATTTAGAGCGACCAGTAATAAATGATAAGATTGACTTATATGTAGGTATAAGACCTTCTATAGTAGCTTATGTAAATTCTATCGGTGTTAATAAACCAGTAAAACTAATATACAACCCGTTTGATTTTAAGAGGTTTAACGCTAAAAAATGCAAAAAGAAAAAGAGTATAAAAGACAAAGTAGTCTTATTTCCAGGTAGTCTAGACTATTTACGTTACCCGCCATTAAAATATTTGTTAGATTTATCTGAAAAACAAAATTTTAAAGTTTTACATGTAGGTAGAAATGATTATAGTACTGTGCACCCTAATTTCGTAACCCAGGAGCCGGTTTGGGATATAGAGAGGTATTATAAAGAATGTGATATTGTTTCTGGTATATTTTTAGGTCGTACTTCTATAGAAGGTTTATTAGGTGGAAAAAGAGTACTACAGTTTGATGTAGATAAAACTGGTAATATCAAAAAGGTTTACTGGCATACAGAGGATAATCTATCTAAGTTTGACAAACATATCGTAGCAAAAGAGTTTTTAAGTGCATAAACAGGTCCACATAGTTATGAGTTATTGTAATCGCAAAGCTCAAACTATTAATACATTACAGTCTATAAATAAATCTAAATTTGTTGACAACGTAAGTGTTATTATTGTTGACGATTGTAGTGTAGAAAGAGAACAACTGGATGACATTGTTGATAATTATAACTTCCCTATCTTCCTATTTACAATAACTAAAGACAGGAAAAACTGGTATAACCCGTGTGTTACTTATAATTATGGTTTCTTGCAATTAGATGCTAATGATGAAGATATAATTATTATACAGAACCCAGAGTGTACCCATAGAGGGGATGTTGTTGAATATTCTATTAACAACACTAATAATAAAAACTATGTTGTTTTTAATTGTGCGAGTTTAGATGAACAACAAACTAAAAAATATATTGAAAGTGGAGATTTCGATCCATCTAAAAAAGCTGATAGTGCAAGTGATTCTGACTCATATGATGGTTGTGTTACATGGTATGTACATAAGAAATACAGACCTAAACCTTATCATTTTTGTTCTAGTATTACTTATAAAAATTTAAAAAAACTTAATGGTTTTGATTTAGATTTTAGAACAGGTCATGGTTTTGATGATGATGAGTTACTTTTAAGAATAAAAAATCTAAAATTAGAAATTAATTATATAGATTACCCACATGTATATCATTTATGTCACCCCAGACCAGGTATTAATCAAAATATTATAAACAAATTACACTTTAACGCAAAGCTTTTTGATGAAAAAAAGAGTCTTACTGATTTTACAGCTAATAAAGGCTCTTTTTTTGGTAAAAAAATTAAATGAAAAATATTATTACTGTAACTGGTATTCGTCCAGATTTTATAAGAATGTCTCAAGTCTTTAAAAGACTTGATTCTGACCCTAATATAAATCATATTCTTATTCATACTGGTCAGCATTATGACAATTTATTATCTGATGTATTCTTCAAAGATCTTAATATTAGAACCCCAGATTATAATTTAAAAGTAGGTATAGATTCTAAGAATCATTATGAACAACAAGGCCTACTCGCAACTAGTCTTGTTAATTTAATTAAAAATAATAATCTTAGACCGGATTTAATTTTATTTCTAGGAGATAGTAATTCAGTATTAGCCTCTATACCTTTAAAAAAAGAAGGATATGTTATAGGTCATATAGAAGCAGGTATGAGAAGTTATGATGAGCGTATGTTAGAAGAAATCAACCGTAAAGCTTGTGACCATGTTAGTAATTTACTATTTGTTTATCACGACGACTACAAATATAATGTTTTAAAAGAGAATATAAACATAGATAAAATACATGTTGTAGGTAATACTATTATAGAACCTTTGCGAGAAATTGCAGATCTAAATTATACCGGTAATAAAGAACATATTTTACTAGATATACATCGTCCTGAAAATTTTAAGTATGAAGAAAGATTAAGATCTATTATTAATTATGGTAATTTTTGTAGTAAAACTACCAATACACCAGTTAAATTATTGCAATTTAATCGTACTCTTAGTTACATTAAAAAATTTAACATAAACTTAGGTAATATAGAGTTAATACCATTAATGGGATACAAAGACTTTATTAAATTTATGCAAGACTCGTTGTTTATTATTAGTGATAGCGGTACTGCTCAAGAAGAGCCTGGAATATTAGGAGTACCTGTTATTGTACCACGAGATTTTACTGAACGACCACAGTCAGTTAGTTATAATTGCTCATATATGTTGCCCGTGGAGGATAAGAATGAGTGGAAGAAATCTATTGATTGGATTACCGGCGATCCTAATTTAAATATTGATTGGTTAGGAGATGGTAATACGTCTTATAAAATTTTAGATATAATAAAGCAAAAAATATGAAGATATACGACTGTTTTACGTTTTTTAATGAGCTGGAACTTCTTGATTTACGTTTGAAAGAGCTCTATAATTATGTAGATTATTTTGTTTTAGTAGAAGCTACATTAACTCATACAGGCAAAACTAAAGATTTAATTTTTGAAAAAAACAAAAATAAATATTCTGCGTTTTTAGATAAAATTATACATGTTAAGGTAAACGATTTACCTGATTATAATAATTTTGAGGGTATATGGGAACCGGAAAACTTTCAAAGAAACTGTATTACGCGTGGATTAACAAACGCTTCCGAGGATGATGTAATACTAGTATCGGATATCGATGAAATACCTCGCCCGTCTGCGATTCCGGTAGGAGTTAAGAGCTTAGAAAAACATACGTGGGTGAGCTGCGAACAAAACCTATTTTATTATTATGTAAATTGTATACAAAACCAACTTTGGCGTGGAACGGTTTTTTCAAAAGTAAAAGACGCTTCTGTTCCTCAAGATCTACGTAATTCTAGAGATCAAGTACCACACTTAAAAAACGCAGGCTGGCATTATTCTTTTATGGGTGGTTCTGATAGAATAATTGAAAAGGTTAACAATATTGCAGAGTCGTCTTTAATAATAGATAAAATTAAAGGTAAGGATGATATAGAATATAAAATGAAAAATCAAATTGATCTATGGGACCGTACAGAGTCTCTAGCACAAAAGAAAATTATACCACTTAACGCTAGTGCTCCTAACCATATACATTGGTTCGTAGATAAATACCCTACGTTTTTTTATGATGAAAAAAGAAATTGAAATCATTGCTTTAATTTATAAATCTATTGATTATTTAAATTTTATTGAAAATCAATTACTTGGAGATTTTTGTAAAGTAACCGGTTGGGATGTAAATGTAAGGGTCGTTGCGAATAATGCTACTGAATCGGTCTTAACTGCCCTAAAAACAAAAAACATACCTTATAGTATATATAACGACCCTCACCCTAAAGATTTTTATCTTAATAGAGTATATAGGTGTTGGAATTACGCAGGAAAAACTAGTAATTATTCTAATATTTGCTTTGTTAACTCAGACATGGCATTTAGTAAAAATTGGTTAGACAACTTATTAAAATATCACGACGGTATTAATATACCGTGTGCTAGGTTAGTAGAAAGTAATAAAATGCCTAGCGGTACGTACGGTATAAGTCAGAATTTTGGTCGTACACCAAATACAATTAAGCTAGATAAATGGTACGAGTATGCAGATTCAATAAAAGAAAATATTACCCGCCCAGGTGGTTTATATATGCCTTGTGTATTTGAAACAAGTCGATTTAAAGAATCAAATATGTATCCACCTGGTAATGTATTTCGTTCTGATGACCGTGGCTTAGAGGTAGGTCACCCTAATGATCGCCCTGTTTACAAATCAGGAGATGATTATTATTTTAATAACGTTTTAACAAATAGATTTAATATGAAACATATTACAGTTTTTGATTCATTAGTCTATCATATTCAAGAAGGAGAAAAAGATGAATAAAATATATTCTAAAATAGAACCTAATAAATTATTACACTTTGTACACGCATTAACAGACTCTTCTGAACCGAGAACAGATTTAGTTAGCGAAGACAATTTTATACAATGTTCTTTTCTTAAATTAGAAAAAAATAAAACATTCAAACCACATATACACATAGAAAAAGAACGTCATTATAAAAAACAAATTGCTCAAGAATCGTGGGTTGTAATAAAAGGTAAAGTACAGCTGTTTTTTTATGATATTGACGGTACATTATTACGAGATGATTTAATTTTAAATGCAGGAGACGCGTCGTTTACTTTATATGGTGGTCATACTTATAAAATTTTAGAAGAAGATACAATTGTTTATGAATATAAAACCGGTCCTTATGAAGGTCAAAAATTAGATAAAAGATTTTTAACGTGAATGTAGTTTTTTTAGGTATTGATCGCCCGTATGCTATTGAAGCTTTAACAATAATAAAAAATTCTGGTGCTAGAATAGCTGCTACTCATTTAAATAAAAACAAATTTAAAGAATTTCCGCCAATTTATGATGTTGGAATATCTTTAGGTTACCTTCATAAAGTACCTCTCGATGAACTTAAAAAGAGTTTGTGGATTAACATTCATCCTGCTCCTCTTCCTGATTACGGAGGTCGAAATGTAGCATATCATGCTATAATAAATGGAGAAACTCATTTTGGCGCAACTATTCACTATATGAGCGAGGAGTTCGATAGTGGAGATATAATAGAAACCAGAAAATTTAAATTTACTTTAGGTACTACTGCAGAAGAATTATATAACTCCGCTGTTGCCATGTCATTAGATCTTTTAAAGGATTATATACCAAAGATTTTAAATAAAGAAAATCTCCTTTCTTTTAAACAGACTACTTCTACATATTACAAAAAAGAAACTATAAATGATTTCATCGACGTCGACGATAAAATAAAAAGAAAAATTACAGCATTATATTTTCCTCCGTATTTTCCTAAGATAAAAATCGGTAACAAGACATTCTTTATTAAAGAACAGACTTGATAAAACAATAGACACAGATATAATATATATTATATGGGATTTGAAGTAGTAACTGAGTTTGAAAATAAAATAGCAGAATATTTTGGCTCTAAACACGCAATAGCTATAGATAGTTGCACTCATGGAATAGAGTTGTGTTTAAGATATACTAAAGCTCAATCTATCAATTGCCCTAAAAGGACATATTTATCTATACCTTTTTTAGCAAGTAAACTAAACATAGAATTAAAATGGAAAGATGAAAATTGGGTAGATTATTATTACGTAACTGATAACATTATCGATGCAGCTGTTCTTTGGAAGAAAAATAGTTACATACCACGTACATTTATGGCAATAAGCTTTCAATTTCAAAAACATTTATCATTAGGTCGTGGTGGTGTTATTTTAACAGATGATAGTACAGCAGCTACAACTTTAAAAAAAATGTCTTACGATGGAAGAACTTCTAATACTCCTTGGCGAAATCAAAATATTGATTGTATAGGTTATCATTATTATATGACTCCAGAAACCGCCCTGCAAGGTATTAATAAACTAGAATATGCTATAAATACTACTCCAAGGAAATGGAATATTAACGACTGGCCTGATCTAACTCAGATGGAAATTTTTAAATCAAAATGAAAAAAGCATTTATTACCGGAATTAACGGACAAGATGGTTCGTACTTAACAGAATATCTCCTTTCTTTAGGATATGAAGTATCTGGAATAGTCCGAAGGAATTCTGTATCAGAGAATCAACAAAGTAGATTTACAGATGATATAAGATCAAAAGTTTCTATTGTTTATGGTGATTTGTTAGATCAAGGCAGCTTGGAAAATACATTAAAACAGGTTCAACCGGATGAAATTTATAATTTAGCAGCTCAAAGCCATGTAAGAATAAGCTATGATATTCCACAATTCACAGTCCAATCTAACGCATTAGGTGTCATAAACATTTTAGAAGCTTATAAAAGAAATTGCCCAACCGCAAAGTTTTACCAGGCTAGTTCTTCTGAAATGTTTGGTAATTCTGTTGATGAAGATGGTTTTCAGAGAGAGACTACCCCGTTCTCTCCAGTTAGTCCATATGGATGCTCAAAAGTTTTTGGTTTTAATATAGTTAGAAACTATAGAAATGCATTTAACTTACACGCATGCAATGGAATTTTATTTAATCATGAGTCTCCTAGAAGAGGCTCTAATTTTGTTACTACAAAAGTAGTAAAAACCGCTGTACAAATCAAATATGGGTTAGCAGATAAATTAATTTTAGGTAATATGGATAGTTATCGCGATTGGGGTCACTCAAAAGATTATATTAAAGCTATGCATAAAATTATAAATCATGACAAGCCAGATGATTTTGTTGTCTCTACTATGAAAACCCATTCTATAAGAGAAATGGTTGCTTATGTATTTAACAAATTAGATTTAGATTATAAACAATATGTAACTCAAGATAAAAAATTTATGAGAGCAGAAGAGTTAAAGTATTTGAAGGGAGATTCTACTAAAATTAGAGAAACTTTAAACTGGAAGCCTGATTATACTTTTGAAACATTATTAGATGATATGATTAAACATTGGTTAGAGGTATTAGCTGTATAATGAATAACAAAATAAACAATAAAAGAGGGTGGCTGGTTAACGACTGTTTAACTTGTATACCAAGAGTGCGAACGTTTTGGCATGATTTATTAGATTGGTTTCCCGGACTAGAAGACAAGTGCAGCGGGTATACAGATTATCGGGTTTTAGCTGAAAAAATAGAGGCTATTAAAGAGGTACCTGATTATATTATTAGAAATGGTAGCTATTTTAGAAAGCTTAATATTAATGTTCCAACATTTTGTCTTGTTCAAGATACAATGAACGATCCTATGCAGACCGAAGTATTAAATACAGTGACTTGTGTTGTTTTCGCTTCTAAACAGACTTATAATTTATATAAGGATAGAATTACTCCTAACAACGTACGAGTGATAGAACAATCTTCTGATTTTAATTTCTTTAAACCTATACAAGAAAGACATCCTGATGTTTTACCTAACTCTATACTTTTTATAGGAGATTCCTCTGATAAAAAGAAAGGGTTTCCTAGAGTATTAAAACTTATTGATGAGATGAAAGATTTTAATTTTTGTTTAGTTATGAAAGACGATACTACGTTAAATAGTATATCCCCGGAAAGCAGAAATAGAGTAAAAATCTTTAACAAAGTTAATAGAGAAACTGTACGACTTTTAATTAATTCTTCAGTGTGTGCTATATGTACTTCTGGTAACGAAGAAGGTCATTTTGCTGGTATAGAAATTGGTGCTTGTGATATACCTATGATTGCGCGACCTATGGGTTGTTATTTGGATAGAAAAGATGATAAAACATGGGGCGTTATTTCTAAAGATGAAGATTTTCCAGAAAGTATAAGATTTGTAGTAAACAATCTTAACACCTTTAGTCCACGAAATTACTATTCAAAAGAATATACACTTGATCGATGTAGAGAAAAGTGGACACAATTATTAGAAGATTTTGTATAAAATATGAAATTCACAGTTCAAATACTATCTGGATTATGTAACGTACTTAAATCTTTTGTTACGGCTTTAAGTATGGGAGAAACTAATATTGCCCCGAGATTAGATTTACATTTTGACGCTGATTGGAGAGAAATTGTAGATAGTAGTTTAATTTGCCATGGTCCACATCAATTTGGAGAGTCGTTTATTTCCGCTAGACTTCTTATTTTAAAGTCTGAAGAAGAAGACCAACCAGATCTTATAAATGATGCAAAAGCATTAGGAGATCACCCTAATATTACTAATAAAAAACTTGCACATTTATTTTCTACTCATTCTATTGATTGGTTTTATGATAGAAGTTTAATAAGCGATAAAGTATATAATAGAATAATGGATGGGGTGAGTAAGGTTAAGTGGAGAAAGGAAGTTTTATCTGAAGTCGATCGAATTTCGAAAGATTTCGATTCTTCTACTCTTGCTATTCAAATAAGAACATGGACTCACCAATTTGATCCTCCTAATTGTACGAGTATTAGAGATGGAGTTATTAGGGATTATAATTTCGAAACATATAAAAATGCAATTGATAGTTTTTTACCAGAGACAAAAACTGTTTTTCTTACATCAGATGATGATAGTGTTCTGCCAGAGTATATTGAATACTTAAATAAACACAATGTTAAAGTTATAACGTACACTCAACCATCTCATGTAACTCAAATGCAATATTCTGCTGCAACGATGCTCATCGGTTCTAAATGTGATATGTTAGTTTGTAGTAGACTTAGCACGTTTGCAGAATGTATGTGGTGGTTTGGTGGTTGTAAGGCAAAAGTTATCCCTGTATTTTAAAGGCAGTGGAGATATAATTTTAACCTGCTAAGTAATTAAGATTTTAATTTTATGAATGTATTAATTGTTGGTGGCGCCGGTTACATCGGAGGCTATATGACAGATTATTTAATAGACAATAATTACAATGTTACGGTTTATGATAATCTATTATATGAAACTAGATTTCTTAAAAATGTAAATTTTATAAATGGGGATATAAGAGAAAAAGATAGGCTATTAACTATAGCTAATGATTATGATGTAGTTATATGGTTAGCTGCGTTAGTAGGAGATGGTGCTTGTGCGATAAACCCTAAATTAACAACAGAGCTTAACTATGAATGTTTTAAATGGTTTGTAGATAGGTATAAAAAGAAAATAGTATTTACATCTACTTGTTCTGTATATGGTTTAAACAATGATTTAATTGATGAAGATGCTACTCCTAACCCGCTTTCCGTGTACGCAGAAACAAAGCTACAAGCAGAGCAATATCTCATCAATAATCATAATGATAATTTTATTTTTAGGTTGGGTACATTATATGGTATTGGAGATTTGTTTTCTAGAATACGGTTAGATTTAGTATTAAACGTTTTATCTAAAAAAGCAGCTCATAACGAGACTCTTTCTGTATTTGGTGGAGAACAATGGCGACCATTATTACATGTTAAAGATGTAACTCACGCTACGAAATACTTTCTAGAAAACAATATAACAGGGTTATATAATTTATCGTCTAAAAATTATACAATCAAACAACTCGCTGAAGAAATACAGAAAATAAAAACTGATACTGAAGTAGATTATTCAGATATTAAGTTCGAAGACTTAAGAAACTATAAAGTAAAAAATAACAGATTACTTGAAACTGGATATAATAGTTTTATTGATATTGATAAGGGTATTTCTGAGATAGTTAAACTTTTCGAAGAGAAACGAATTAATGACCCATCCGATCCGGTGTATTCTAATGTAGCTTTCTTAGAAAAATACCTATAATATAAAATATATGAGTGATCCTAAGGTAATTAACGGAGGTGTTGCTGTAGATGATAGAGGTTCGGTTACTTTTGTAAATGATTTTGATTTTTCAGGAGTTAAACGTTTTTATCAAGTACAAAACCATAGACGCGGATTTATAAGAGCATGGCATGGACATAAAAAAGAAGCTAAGTATGTCTATGTACCGCGCGGTACAGCCTTGATTGGAACTATACCTATGCCAAATTATGTGTATATGGATGAAATAGGCGGTGATGTAGAAATCATCCCCGGTAATGAAATTCCAAAAAAGTTTATTTTATCATCTAAATCTCCTAAAGTGCTGTATATACCAGCTAATTACGCAAACGGTTTTATGAATTTAGAAGATAATACAATCGTACAGTTTTTCTCTACTAGTACTTTAGAAGAAAGTCTAGGAGATGATATGCGTTTCGATTATGATAAGTGGAATATTTGGAAAGAAGACTTTAGATAATGAATATTTTTGTTTTAGGCTCAAACGGAATGTTAGGTAGATATGTTTCTACCTTTCTTAGTAAAGAAAATAATGTAATTAACCTTACTAGAAATGAATTAGACGCGGAAACTGTCGCAGAAGAAGATATTACTAATATATTAGTTGATAACAAGTATAGTTCTGGTGATGTAATTGTAAATTGCATTGGAATGATAAAACCACAGGTAGATAAGCTTGGTACTGTTGCTGCTATAAAAGTTAATTCTTTATTTCCTCATAGTTTAGCTAA
>CEOU01083919.1_pt1 | contig 10615 bp, 12 predicted proteins | sample 530731 | NCBI WGS metagenome assembly CEOU01 (sample SAMEA2620894, study PRJEB7988) | marine metagenome | isolation source: saline water (ENVO:00002010), including
CATATCGTCAATTAGTAGCATTTTAGCTCTTCAAGAGAACTCTCCTCAAGGAAGTGGTGGTGGAATCTCTTCTACTTCAACATAGGTGGCTTACAACGGGTACAAACAGCTTACTGACTGGTTCGACAGGATTTATGTAATAAATAGACCTGATAGAGAACAAAGACTCAAAAGTTTCTTAAACGATATAGAAGAAAGTAATTTAGCAGACCCAGAGGATATTGTAGTTTACCCTGCTATTATGGGAAATAGAACCTCCTTCCCAAGTTATTTTCAGGCAGGAGCTGGCGCATGGGGGTGTTTGAGGTCTCACATAAGGATTATCGAAGACGTTATAATGGAGCAGAACATCTTAAATAAAACCATTGGATCAATTCTAATACTTGAAGATGACGCTGAATTTATACCTGAAGCATTACCTATGTTAAATGCTTTTATGCATAATGTACCTACTAATTGGGATCAAATATACTTAGGTGGACAGCATAGGAGAGAGCCAGAACATATAGGTATTCAGAGAGTTATGAGAGCTATGTCAGTAAATAGGACTCACGCCTACGCTTTAAAACGTAAAATATATAAAAAAGTGTATGTTCACCTCAACCACGCTCCTGATTATATGGGTAGACAGAATCATCATGTAGATCATCAATACGAAGTAGCCCATAGACGTAAAGACTGGAACGTATATTGCCCTGCGACATGGTTAGCAGCACAGAAAGAAGGACATAGTGATATTTGTGATCAAGATTTAGGGCATCGGATATGGGAATAGTCAATAGTTGAAATCCCTGTTATTTCTTTTATATTAAAACGTGCCAGCTACTACCGTAAGTTATCTATACACAACGCATAGTCAATATCTTGACGCTGCAAACTTATCACATACAGGTTTTAGAAAAGCCTTGAATGAGGTTATGCCTCGTTTATATAAAATGGGTTATTGGCGTGATTTATACGTGGAGCATACTCAAGAGGCTTCTAAAGGATACATAGCTTTACCTCAAGATACAGACTCGATTGTAGCTGGTATAATAGATAATAGTGCAGTCCCTACTCGTTCTTTATGGCATGATTATAGAATTTATGGGACAAACGATGAGGATGATACAATTCTATCTTCGTTCATTGATGATGGTTATCACACGACTTTTAGAGATTTAGATGGTACTACTCAGTACACTTTAAATATTACTGATATAGGCCCAAATAGTAATGGAGAGATTTTTAATGATGCTTCCGCAGAGATAAAAATTATTTGCCGAAGAGCAACAACTACAGCACCAGACACCGTTACAATAACTTTGTCTAATAGTTCAGTAGGGGTAACATCTAAAAATTCTACTGAGACTAATGTAGTTCATATTGAAAGAATAATTTATAAAGACATTCCATCAGGACATCTTACAAGGCTAAAGGCAATACAGACTAGTGACAATAGCAAAGAGGTTATTCTTGCTGATATCCCAAGCGGGCAAGGCGAAATACGGTATAGAAGATATAGAATCGGAGGAACAGATAGTGAATCTTCAGCTCATATTTTAACAAAAAGAAGGTGGGTTCCTTTAAACATTGATATTAACACCGATTCTTCAGAAGACCCTATATACGTACCAGAAGATGCTATTGTGAAACACGCTTTATTAGGTAAATTATCAGAAGATAATGGAGATATACAAAGAGCAGAGTACCACTGGAACGTGTGTGAGAAACTATTAGAGAAAGATTCTGACTCCTTTAGAGGAGCGGCTAAACCTGCATTACATGTGGCTCCTAATGGAATAGGCTCTGGTATGCGGGGTATGTACTAAACAATTTAACAATAAAACAAATAATTATGGGAACAAACAACATAGAAAAACAATCCTTCGGACAAGCTGGAGCAACCTGTTTAAGTGGAACTGAAAGTGTAGTTAAGGACATTTGTGCTATCCTTGCGTTAGAAGATTCTGTTCTTCATGACTCTAACACAGCATGGCCTGAACTAACTGATTCTTCTACAAAGAATTTAATAGGTAACACAAGCTCAATTACTATCCCTGCTGGAGTTACAATCTTTGGACAGTTTACTAAGGTAGGCTTAGATAGTGGTACAGTCCTTTGCTATCACGCAGCATAAATAGATGCTAGGTTTAAGTTCAAAGTTAACGTCTTTACAGACGATCTTGAAGAAACTTTTCCTTGAGAAGTTTAAGTTGACCATTAGTACAACTGAACGACTCACGAACAATTTCTTTTCAGACGCTTCGGGGTGGAGTATACCCCCTTTTAATTCATCAACGACAAGTATAACTGGTGGACAAATGGTGTTAAATAATGCACCTAACACTGGAGCCTTTTATTTTGATAACGCTACTGAGGCAGGAAAGTCTTATCAAGTAAAATTTACAATAAGCGAATATTCTTCGGGAGGCATAAGAATTAGATTTCCAGAAGATGCGGATAGAGTTTATAACGCTGATGGAAACTACACAGCTATAATCACAGCCAACACTCCGACCAATGCCACTAGACTAACATTTACTATTGTGGGTACAACTACTTTGAAGGTTGATAACGTCTTCGTAAAAGAAATCACCAGTCCTCCACTAGCAGCCTTTTCTCTTAGGAAACTCGGAAAAGTTTCTCCATACGCCTGTAGGATAAGACGCTCAAGTGATAACACTGAAGCTCAAGTTGAGTTCGCAGGTTCGGCTGTTTCTGAATTCTCAAGAGTTCGCAATACATCACAAAATATTATTGCGTATAGTGAAGATTTTTCACATTCCGAATGGGTTAAATCTAACGCTTCTGTCCTAAAAAGCCTCATAACTGATCCCTTTGGGGGAACTAACGCTTGGAGGTTCAAGGAAGCTAACTCGTCCTCAAATTCAAAACTTTTAGTTGAATCCGTAGCTGTTTCTGATGCAACCTCTTATACTTATTCTGTTCATGCTAAAAAGGGGGAACTAGATGTTCTTCAAATGTTTCTTGGAAACATTAATTATAGAGGAGGAGCTAATCATGCTAACTTTGACTTAACAAATGGAACAGTTACAGCTACAGGTGGGGGTATATCCGCAAATATCGAGGCAGTAGGCACAGATGGATGGTATAGATGTTCAATTACCGCCACTACCGATCAAGCAGGAAATACAGAAGCCTCTTTAGTTCTTCAGAGTAGCACTACAGCGTCCAGAAACTTAGCTTATTCGGGCAATGGGTCTAATGGGATTTATTTGTTCGGAGCAATGTTGGAGGAAACACCTAACTACTCCAATGAAGGTACTGAAATTGTAAATGATGATTTTTCAGCTAATACGACAGGTTGGACTACAAGTGTAGGGGTAGGTATTGATAGCAGTGCTTCTATTATAGATGGCGTTCTTAAAGTTAATGTTGTTAACAATGGGTACGTTAGAGCCACTAAATCTATAACTTACGATCAAAATAAATACTATATTTTGACGGCTACAGTGAATGGAACGGCAGGGAAGGCTATAAGATTTAGAGACGATTCTGGAGATTTAGGAGGCTTAACTGATGGATTTGACCCTCCTACTGGAGCAGGAGGTAAAGTCGATGGTAGGGTTACGATGACTGGAAGTTCTCAACAAGTCTCTTTCACTTGGATACCTACTGCTCAATCAGATGAGATAATCATAGAGCGTCATTCCTCTGGAACTTATGAATTCACTGTCGATGATTTATTAATTAAAGAATACGACCCTCTTTATCAAGATGATTTCACAACCGACACTTCATGGATAACAAGTGAAAGCGGTAGTAGTACAGTCACAATCCCTTCAAATGGTAAAGCTCTACTTACGATAGATAGTGGGGATTACGCTAGTATGTCCAAAAATCTTACTTATAGTCAGGGTTGTAGGTACAGAGTAACAGCAACTATAAACGGATCTTCGGGAAACACAGTTCGATTTCGTGATACTTTTAATACTGGAGGAGGGTTACAAGCCAACGCTACAGGAAAGCAAACAGAAGGAAAGGTGACTTTAAATGGTTCAGATCAAGATATCTCTCTTGATTTTACGTCTACATCAGCTTCGGATAGAATTATTTTTGAGCGAGATGGCTTTTCTGGAAATGGAACCTGTACAATAGATAATTTAATTGTACAAAAATTGGTTCCGTCAACAAGCGATTACATTAGTACTCCAGTACTGAGCAATGATGGTTTGACCTTCACTGAAACAACGCTTGGTGATTTTGTTGGCGGTGAGAATTTGATACCTTACTCTGAAGATTTTAATAATAATGCTTGGAACCCTCACTTGTTTGGTGGAGCAGCACAGATTGTTGAAAGCAACATAACTGACCCGTTTGGGGGAACAGGCAGTCATATATTTACATCCCACGCTGATGGAATTGGTTCTAAAATTCAAGACAACATAACAACAACAGCAGGTAAGCATTTTATTTCTGTCTTTCTAAAAAAAGGAACAACAGACAGTGTGCAACTGGGAATGATTGATCAAGGAACAACATCGATACGAGTAGAAGCAAACTTAACTAATGGCACTACTTCTACTGCGCTAGGCTCACCATCTGATGTTTCTATAGAAGCAGTAGGCACAGATGGATGGTATCGTGTTAGCTTTGCTTATACATTTCCAGCAGGAGGATCGGATACGTTTCAACTGTACTCAGGCTCTTCAAGCTCAACTGGCGATAACTTTTATGTGTTTGGTTATCAAGTAAACACCAACTCACTCAAGACCTACCAAAAGACCACAGGCACAGCAAGAGACGGAAACGCTTCAGTAGTCGTTTTATACAACCAAACGGGAGGGGAAGATATTATTCAGCCAACGTCTTCAAAACAGCCCTTACTTTACAAGGGAGGGGTACTCGTAAAAGCAAACTCCTCACCTGCAATTCAATTTGATGGAACAGATGATGTGATGAAGTTTTCGCCTGATGAGTTTGGTAATGGTTTAAACTTAAATAGTCTTTCGAGCTTTTTAGTGTTCAAGGCAGACTACATTGCAGGATTCGATTATGTGTTTAATTTAGGTACAGCTACCAACGATAAGGACTGGTTCCTGCCATTTATAAATAGTGGTGATTTTGTCGTGCGTTACGGAACCAATTCAAATAGCGGAACAACAGGCAACACAAATGTTAATTTATTTAGTGGAGTTGCAGGGCTTCAATCAGGAAAATTTAAAGCATTTCTTAATGGCACTCAAACAGACATTCGTGACGTAGAAAATAATTCATCAGACACAGGGATCGCATCTTTAGGTGGTCTCGATGGAACTACAAACCAATTTGAGGGGAAAATTTTAGAACTTATCGTTTTTGATACAGAGCAGCACACTACTCGCCAAGAAATTGAAGCCGACATAGCAAAGCACCACAACATAACACTGTCTTAAATATGACTGATCCATTTTACATTATCTTTGATAGTGAAGAAGAAGCCCTTCTTCGTAGTGAGAGAGCAGGAGTTGACCGTAAACTTAGCTATTCAATTAACGGTACTGGAACGAGGTATTGGTTTTCAGTCGAGGTTGAAAGTAAGGAAGACCCAAGAGCAGCATTAATTTTACCAACAATAACGGAGGATGAAGTAAATCAGGATACAGGAGAAATTGTAAATAGTAGGATTGTTCCTGTAGATTCTGATATTCTTGATAGTGATGACTTTATTCAAATGGTTGAGACACTCCCTAATGATTGGGTTTATCCTCCACAAGAACCAGAGGAAATAATTCAGCCTGATTAACCACCCCTTATTATGCTTATTAAAGATAGAAAAACGTCATAAAAGTGTTATATTTTTAAAATTATGAGTAACAGTGAGATAATAACTAAAGGAGTTACAGGTGTAACGGGTTCACTTATAGCTGTTACTATACCTTATGCAGAGGTGATCCAATGGGGCATTCAGGTTATTGGAGGTCTTTTAGGTATTGCTGTTGCTATAATTACGTTATATAATTTAATAAAAAAGAAAAAATGAATAAAGATTCAATTTTAGGAATAATCCGTCACATCCTCACCTTCGGTGGTGGGTTCATGACTCAAAGTGGTCTCGCCACTGATAATGAAGTTACCACAGGTGTATCCGCTGCTGTCACACTTATAGGTGTCGTTTGGTCAATTTTGTCTAAAAAGAAGTAAAATGTATCACGGAAATTCGGCTAAAAAGAAAAAAAATTCTCCAAAAAAGAAGAATAAAAATTCTAAAAAAGCTATTTTAAAAGCAGCATATAGGAAAAAGAAAAATAAGTGACTTTCTTCAAATTAATTATAGCGGCACTTAGTTCATATGCTGCATACACTAAGTTGAAGTATAGGAGGCATATTTATGACATTGAAGATGAAATTGATCGTCTTGCTGGCGATGGTAGCCCTTCTGCCAAGCTGCGTCTTGAACGACTTAGCAGGAGACTCAGCCTTGAACGAAAGCGCAATATATGATCCCCCTACAATAACCCTTTTAAAAGGGTATGACTATCCTTTTAAAGAAGGAAACCTCATGGGTCGTGGTCAGAAGTTCCATAGTGATTATTCTTATAGGAGAGCTATAATTATTGGGGGAAATAAATAATGCCTGATAAAAAATCCGATAAGAAAAAAATACTAAAAAAATCCTTTAGGGATTTGAAAAAAAGCGCAGCGAACAAAACAAAAGAAGATAAAAAAAGAATCCCTGAAAAAAGAAAAGATGGTACTAAGAGACCAAAATCAGAGCATTCTGATTTATACACAGATGAAGACCCAAAAGGCACAATAAAAGGTCTTGGTTTTAAAGATGTTGGGACTGCTAAGAATAGTGTTGCGATTATTGAGAAAGCCAAAAGACCACATAAACACAAAGTGCAAGCTACTATGGCTATGGAGCAAAGATCTAGATTCGCAGCTAAAAACGCTAAAGACCCTGCGAAAAAGAAAAACCTATCTTCTGCAAATAAAATATATAAAGGTTATCTAGAAAAATTAAAAAAAAGAACGCAAGACAAAAACAAGAAGTGAGTGTAAAGAGTTTTATGAAGAAACTGATTAAGGCTGAATATTCTTGATATTGTGCTATATTTATAGCCTATGATAGCAATATGCGTAGGCCATAGCAGACCAAACGACTCAGGAGCAGCCTCAGTAACTGGAGTCACTGAGTGGGACTACAATTCCAAATTAGCTGATATGATCAGCCAAAGATTGAAGACGAAGCATAAAGTTTATTCAACATACAAAGGGAACAGTTATTGGAGTGCTATGAAATGGTTAGCTAAGACTCTACGTAATGATGGAGTGGAGGCAGCAATAGAGCTTCATTTCAATGCAGCTACTCCATCAGCAACAGGGCATGAGTGGTTATACTGGAACACTTCAGAGAAAGGGAGACTATTTGCTCGTGCTTTGAGAGACTCTTTCGAAGATTGCTTTCCTCAACTACGAAGCAGGGGCATTAGACCACGTAAAAAAGGAAGCAGAGGAGCAGGGTTTTTGAGGTTAACTCACTGTCCAGCGACTATCGCTGAACCTTTTTTTGGTAGTAATCAGGAGGATTGGGATCTCGCTTTAAAAAACATGGAGGGTATTGCTACGACTATAGCAGCAGGAATTGAGCTATATAAAGACCTTTCAGAAAGGTGGTAATGTGCAACTTCCAAAATCTATATCGATTGCAGGTCAGAGAATAAAACTTGAGTTAGTCCCATTCAATGGGGATAGCCCTGACTTCGGTATGTACTTGCACGATAAAAAGACTATCGAAATAAATAAAAATATAAAAGGTAAGACTCTTTTACATACAATCAGGCATGAAATGATGGAGGCGAGTTTACTTATAAGTGGAGTAGGGTGGCTTGAGAACTACGATCAAGAAGCCGTTGTTCGATGTATGGAGGAGATATTCTTTCCTGCTTGGGAATCTTTCACCAAAAAAATCAATCATGGCTAAGTTTATTGAGACGGATTCTTTTGCTTTATATAAACCATCTAGCGAAGACATATCTTTAGCCCATTCTAGAGCTACTGAAATGGGTGTTCTTCCTAACTCATTTACTAAAGGGATGGGTAGAATGACAGGGTGTTTAGGTGAGATAGCTGTTAACAGGTTTCTTAAAAAAAGCAAATACGTTGGGGATACTTCCTTTACTCACGACATCGAGCATAAGAAAAAGTTAATTGAGGTAAAGTCAAAAACATGTGCTTCAATCCCTAGACCTGAATATGTTGTCTCTGTTAATTGTGCTAAAGGAGAGATCCCTAATAATGATGTTTATTTTTTTACTCGTGTAAGAAAAGATTTAATGATTGTATGGATTTTAGGCTGGTTACCTACAACAAAGTATTTCAAAGTAGCTCAGTTTATGGACAGAGGACAGCAAGATGAACACGGATTCGTATACAAAGCTGCTGGATACCACACCACTATAGATAATCTTAATACCCCATTTGTATATAGATAAATTAGGTGTAGGGGCTATCTCCTTCTGCAATAGGTGTAGAGATATATAGAGGATAACCCTTACCACAAGACCCTGCTACATTATACCAAAAGTACTCTGATGCTTCGTCCGTAGACATTTCTTCAGACAGAATCTCAATACATTTATCTATTGAATACACGGCTCTCGGCTCTTCACTTTCAGTATCTACTCCTACAAAAGCAGCATCGAATCCGTCAGGCAATGCTATGCTACAATCAGGAGCTACTATCTCTATGTATTCTTCTATTTGCTCTCTAGTCATTTTATTTAGATTTAATTTTATCTATATCGTATTTATCTGTTATGTCAATCTCCCACACTTTACCTCCACCAAAACCTAAAGACTTCACGGGCCTTACATGTTTATTAGATTTGCACGACTCCTCAATTATTAACATACCTCTTCTCACGAACTCCAAATTGTGAGACATGCCAACACTTCTACCCCCATTGAATTCATGTAAGAGTACTTGAAATTCAGTTAAAGTTCCTCTCCATTTAGTATCTCCATCCCAATACTCTCTAGCTCTTTTCGAGAAGAATTCTACAAGTTCTGCAATACTACTTCTACTTGAGTTGTCGTACGCAGCCGACGCTATGGATTTATCTATATAGGACACAACCCCATATCGAGACCTACCTATAATATCTTTTGGCACGTCCCAATCGATTAGCCACTTAGCGTAGTAAGGAAGCTCTCTAGTTATAATATCCTCCAAATCTGCATTTGGCGGAAAGTTTTTTGTCGAGTCATCGCTAATACGCAAAGCCATTATTTTATCTCTGTTACTAGAGTCGAGAGCAGGAATAACACTCAAAGAGTTGGCATCCATATTAAGAGTCAAGACGATACGACCACTCCAAGGAATACTCATTTCATCACAATATTTAGCCATATAAGAGATATCTGGATTAGCTACAACCCGTTTAAATATCTCAGTAGCTTTTCTTTGATCTTGAAAACTTGCTGCACTTTTTGTGTCATCAACACACCAACACGGAACCCTTGCTAGTTCTTTATTAAATGATGTCTGCCCGCAAATGTATTCAGAAGCATCGGAGTATCCACCAACAAGAGCCCCTATAATCCTTCTCGCTATAAGCGTCTTACCTCTGCCAGTTGGCCCTACAAGAATCAAGCCCTGCCCTTGTTTAGGTACTCTATACAATACTGACTCATAGAATCTTTTCATATGAGCATGGAAGTACTCTATCGTAGGTCTTTTATCATTTACAAATAATTGATTTAACCATGCGTGAATAAAGGGCCAGTTTTTCGGGTCTCCGTTGTCAGCAGGTTCAACAGGATAAATGTTCTGAGAGTTAAGTATACGATGCGAGTTAACTTCGACTACTCTTTCTTTAGACCATATGATAGGAGCTATTTCGTGAATTCTATTTTCGTTAGATATTGTTAGTATAGCAGCGTCTACTTCTGATATGTGCTGTCCTTTCTTTGGTTTGTACAAGAATCCAGATTTCCTAAGTTCTAAAACTAGTTGGTCTTTTGGGATAGGTACGGCTGACCCATGAAGTAGTTTAAAGAAGTTTTTACCATTGAACCAATAGTTATCAAGCAAGTCTCCTAACTTAGTTGTTTCATAGTCTTCAACAAACTTCTTCCCAAGTATTTCTCGCCATGTTAGAAACCCCTTACCCGCTCTATCACTATAGCATATAACACCATCCTCAGTAAGTTGACATCCTTCTCTTTCAATACCGTCATCTATCCAAAACAATGGGCCTCTCTCACCTACAGCAAACTCACCCATCCATCTTTCAGGAAATCTTTTGAAGACCTCCTGACCAACTACCTCCATAGGAATTGAAGTTTCTGTAGTTTGAGGGGGCTTATCCATAGCTGCTTTTAGCAGCATTGTCTGCACTACGCTATCTTCTAAAGGATCTCCTATCTTCTTCCAATCCTCTCCTAATTCAAAGTATTGATTAGACTTCAGAGAAGACCTATCAAAACCCGCAAAGATTCTATCAAGTCTCAGATGTGTACACATCCTCTGCATAAAGGCAGCAAACATATCAGGAGATATAGGAATTTTTTTAAACTCCCAAACTAGTCTCATATATCCAGATTGAGTCTTACTAATCCATGTAGGAAGTAGTCCTTTGCATTGAGTTTGTATTATTCTCTCAACAATATCCCAATCAACAGGAGC
>CEOU01026632.1_pt1 | contig 10608 bp, 11 predicted proteins | sample 530731 | NCBI WGS metagenome assembly CEOU01 (sample SAMEA2620894, study PRJEB7988) | marine metagenome | isolation source: saline water (ENVO:00002010), including
GCCCATCTTTGCTGTAAGGCTACTGATTGGATCAACCCTGATATCCGTGGTCATCGGACCATGCTTTTAGAGGAGAAAAATAAAAAGGATAATATATTAGTATTTCGACTTTATCCAGCCTACAGAGAAGAGTATATAACCAGCGGTAGGAATACTTGGCTATACGAGTGGCTTGGCATACACCCCTATCAAAACCCTAAACTAGATCTTCCAAGATCACCAAGGCTATACAAATATGAAGATCCAAATGATGTGGTTCAGGATCAAATAGCCATACACATTGGTCGTGGGGTAAGCACAACTCAATACATACCTCATAACGTAGTAGAACAAATTAGAAAGAGATATTCTAATTACAAAATTATACAAGTTGGAGGGGAACAAGACAACGACTCTCCGTTTATAGACAAGAGAGGACAAAGTATTTGGGAAATGGTAGAAACTATAGCCAAAAGCGCAATTTTTATTGGCATTAATAGTGGACCAATGAATATAGCTAACTGTTATCCACATCTTAGTAAAAAAATTATTATAAATACAGCTTCTTGGACGAATTGTCATGCCGATTTAGCAAGATTTACTCCTTTGGGTGGCCATTTGAGTGGTAATTTTAGCTGGATAGATCATCATTGGCAGTATTATTCTACTGAAGAGCACGATATGGGGGTGGCCTATTCCTACAAAAGAATATAATTCTTCCCCTTAAATTTTCGGTTGTGTAATATAGAATATAATCATATAATTTATTATGGACACAATCATTCAATTGATTCAGGATAACCCTTGGTGGGGTGTAGTAGCTTCTGCTGTTGCCCTCGCCTCTGCCATTACCGCAGCAACCCCTACTCCTAAAAAGGGAACTTTTTGGGCTAAAATCTATGCACTTATTGATTGGGCTGCTTTAAATATCGGTAAGAGCAAAGATAAAGGAGAGTAATTTTATTCCTTGAATAATTCAGACAACAGGCTATAATACTCTAGATGAGTATTGAGCCTGTTTTTAGTCGTTTAGAAGTCCACTCAAAAGGTTGGGGAGAAGAACTTTGGATTACTAACAATAACAAATATTGTGGTAAAATCTTACAGTTCAAAAAGGACTCTTCTTTTTCTATGCATTACCATATTAAAAAAGAAGAAACATGGTGTGTTACTAGGGGAAGGCTTAAGTTAGAATATTTTGATTTAGAAAAAGCTACTAGGAAAGAAAAACTACTTGAAGAGGGAGATGTAGTTCACTTAAAACCTTGTGTTCCTCATAAATTAACAGCCCTTGAGGAGTCCAGTGTTTTTGAAGTAAGCACAGAGCATTTTAACGAAGACTCATATCGAGTTGAGAAAGGTTGTTCCCAATGAAGTTTTTAGTCATAGGAGAAACTTGCAATGATCGGTTTTGCTACGGAACTGCTAACAGACTTTGCCCAGAAGCCCCTGCTCCAGTTTTTGTCCCAGAAAGTGGAGTAAGTAACTCAGGCATGGCTAGTAATGTTTATTCAAATTTGGTAGCTATAGATAATGAGACCCATAAAGACATCCCACATAAAAATCAAATTGATTTGTTTACTAATGAATCTATGGGATACAAGACTAGGTATATAGACTCTATATCTAATCAAATGCTCTTGAGGGTAGATACGGATAGCTACACCTATTGTGGAACACTTCCAGAAAACATAGAGGAATATGATGCTGTTGTTGTTTCAGATTATAATAAGGGATTCTTAAAGGACTCAGACCTTGTGCAAATAGCTAGGAGAGCCAAACTATCCTTCTTGGATACTAAAAAAGAATTTAATGTCGATTGGGCAGATTGTTTTACGTTTATAAAAATTAACGAGAAAGAATACCTAGAGAATGGATGGAAACATAGAGCGGAAAACGTAATTGTAACAAAAGCAGAAAGAGGTTGCTCTTATAAAGATCAGGATTTTGAATTAAAAAACCCATCAGAGATAAGAGATGTTTCTGGTGCTGGAGATACTTTTTTGGCGGCTTTTTCTTACGGGTTCACATCTACACAAAACATAAAAACAGCTATTATTTTCGCCCAAGACTGTTGCCAAAAAGTAATAAGGAAGAAGGGGGTTTCTACAGTATGAAACATAAAAAAATCCTATCTTTTGAAGAAATCAAGCAAGAGAGGGAATTTGCTAGAACTTTAGAGGCTTGCGGTCTTAAAAAATTTTTTATTTTTGCTAACGGGTGTTTCGACTTATTTCATGCTGGTCACGCTAGTTTGCTAAATGCCATGAAGAATGCTTGTAGCTTGAATTCTAAATTGGTTGTAGGTATAAATGGAGACGCGAGCGTCAAGGCACTTAAAGGAGATGGTCGTCCAATCATTCCAGCCAAAGAAAGAGCATACATGGTAGCTTGTCACGAAGCGGTTGATTATGTATTTATCTTCAATACAAAAACTGTTTCTAAGCATTTAAAGGAGCTTCAACCAGACTTTTGGTGCAAAGGGGGCGACTATGACCCAGATTCCTTAAATAAAGCAGAGTTAAAAGCTAAAGGTAATGCTATTTTAAAAGTTATACCATTTATCAAAAACACAAGCACTAGTCGCATTATTAACAAAATAAAAAAATGACCGAAACTAAAATAAAAAGTTATGAAGATATTGATGGGTTCTTTGATTGGGAAGAACTATATGACAGTGTAGCTGAATCTATGCAAGAGGACTGGGTTCATGTAGAAGTCGGAGTTTGGAAGGGTAAGTCTATTTGCTATTTAGCTGAACGCCTTAAAAAATTAAACAAATCAAACCGACTTTTTGCCGTAGACTGGTTTAAAGGAACAACTAATGAGCAGGATCTTCTAGATGAGGCAGAGTCTAATGGCGGTTCTATTTTAGATATCTTTGAGAAAAATGTAAAAGATTTAGGATTAGAAGATTTAATAACTACGATAGAGTCAGATTCTGCTGAAGCTGCAAGACATTTTCCATACAATAGCATACCTAGTATTTTTATTGATGCTAATCATACTTACGAGGGGGTGACGAGAGACTTAGAAGCTTGGTGGCCTAAGCTAGCTCATGGAGGCTGGATGCTTGGCCATGACTTTTGCGCCGAACAAATAAAAAGAGCAGTTTATCATTTTGGTTACAGAGTCGATAAACATGCAGAAATTCACCAGATTACAGGAAATAGTTTTGGATTTCAAAAAAATCACAAATCATAATGAAAACATACATTGTAGATATTGACGGCACTATTTGCCGACATGAGGATGATACCGCACCTTACAGCAGAGGTAAACCTATAAAAGAAAGAATTGAATTCTTCAATAAGCTGTATGATGCTGGTCATACAATTATTTACTGGACAGCAAGAGGAGGGTGGTCTGGTAGAGATCACTCAGAACTAACTAAGCGCCAACTAGATGAATGGGGTGTGAAGAGAACAGAGCTAAGGATGGGTAAACCTCCTTATGATTACTGGATTGATGACAGGGCTTATAATGTAAATGATTTTTTTATGGTAGATACGAGGACAGGTGAAACAAAATCAATGACTTTATAATATTTAATAGAGTAAAGTATGCTCAAAAAAAAGATATTACTTTACGGTCTTTACAGGACTGGCACTAATTATTTACAGGCGCTTCTGTCTGATAATTTTCATATTGAACACCTTAACCACGCTCAGGAGAGAGAGGAGTATGACGTATGTCACAAACATGCCAGATTATATTGCAATAGTGATTTTGCGTCAGGGGGTTTTAAATGTTTTTGTATAAGAGACTTTGAAGACCTTAAAGCAAGAATAAAAAAAAATAACCCTTTCCCAGATTTTTTTGTCATCACATCAAAAGACCCTTATAGTTGGTTGTTAAGCTTTAGAGCCTTCTCGGAATGGGATAGAAGATATAAAAATTTAAAATTTCATCCTATTAAAGAATATAGTTTATATTATAAAAAACTAATATCTCTCTCAAAACAAGGTGGAAATTTTATTTTTGTAAGGTATATTGATATGATTTCAAATATAAACAATGTGGAAAGATTAGGTCAAATGATGAATCTGGAAAAAAAAGTTGAAAATATTACAAATATTAAAAAAAACCTTTACATGAATAATCGCGTTCCTTTTTCAGAGGATAGAAGACGTTTTTACATGGATAAGTTATACTTGGATAAGCTACGTCATGACGCTTCATGTAGTCCTGAGGGCTACTATTTCAGGCAAGATCACATAGAGGAAATAAATCGAAACTTAGACGAAGAAGTTGTTGAGTATCTAGGTTATAAAATAGAACAACCTTAAATAATATATGATATCAGACAAAGCTAAAAATATGTCATCTGCTGGGCATATTAAAAAATCAATAAATACTGGCCATGAAGGTCAACAAAGATTCTACGACTCTTGTAGAGCAGCAGGTAAAGAAATTAAAAAAACAAGTCAGCATGATGATATAAAAAATCATACGGACTTCGTAGTGGATGGTGTGGGATTTGACGTAAAAGGGCTAAAACAAACGCAAAAAGAAGGTAAGGTAGTATTAGAGATAAAGAACGTGCAGGGGAAAATGGGTTGGTGCAATGGCGAACAAAAGCCAGCTTGGATCGCGTTTGATTATGGGGCTTTCTTCTTATGTGTCAAAAATGACGATTTATTTGACCTTGCCCACACTTGTGACTGGACTAAAAAGGTCTCAAATTTCAAAGATTCTCTGTATAAAGGATATACGAGGAAGGGTAGAGAGGACTTAATGACCACTGTTTTACTGTATGATATACTAAATACATGCGAACATTGGTTCTTACCATACGAAGAATATCGTTCCCCTATGGAACTTTTATAGTGTAAACAAAAATATGCCATTGCCGACTCCAAGAAACAATGAGAAGCGCAGTGATTTTGTAGGTCGCTGCGTCTCAGACTTAACCGATAAAAAAGAATTTAACGACAATAAACAGCGAGTAGCTGTTTGTATGAATATATTTAAAGATGCTGAGTCCAAAGCATCTGTTGTTTTTGATGATGGGGAGGATACCACTCTTTTTTTTAGTGAGGCAGCTAACGAAAATAAAACTCTTAATAAACCCTTTAGAACCCCCAAAGGTCCGAAAAAATTCTCTGTTTATGTAAAAAACGAAAAAGGAAACGTGGTTAAGGTAAACTTCGGTGACCCCAATATGGAAATTAAGAGGGACGACCCAAAAAGAAGGAAGGCTTTTAGAAGTCGTCACAATTGCGATAACGCTGGTCCTAAATGGAAGGCTAGATACTGGTCTTGTAAAATGTGGAGCAAGAAGAGCGTTACAAATATGACAAAAGGCTCTGAAGATTATGAGTGGGATGGTGAGACCTTTTTTGACCATGAAGATTTGCTTAGAGAATGTCCCGCTTTAGCTGAGGTTTCTGAAGCTGCAAAAAGGAGGGGGCCAAAGAGTGGAGCACAAACCCCCGCAGAACCAAGCGAAAGAAAAAAGGGTTCTAAAAGAAACCCAAAAGGAAGCGCAAAAAAGGGTGGTGGTAAAATTACATTCAGTGAAAAAACTACAAATACTTTAAAAGAAAAAGTAAAAGCTCACAATGCCAAGTATTCCAAAAAGGTTACTTTAGGCCAACTCAAAAGAGTTTATAGGCGCGGTGCTGGTGCTTTTAGCACATCTCACCGTCCAAATATGTCTCGTCATGGTTGGGCTATGGCAAGGGTAAACACATTCCTCAAGATGATGAGGGGAGGAAAGGTAAAAGAATCATATAGAAAAGCAGACCAAGATATAGCGAAAGCTGCTTACGGAGATAAAAAGAAAAAGTCTTATGGATCTCCTGATATGAATGATCATTACTTCGACAGCAAAGAGAAAGCTATGAAAGATGCTGAAAAGATGGGTTTGAAAGGAGTTCATACTCATAAAACCGAGGATGGCAAGACTCTTTACATGGCTGGACCTAATCATGAAGCTTTCATGAAGCGCCATAAAGAGATTCTAAAAGAAAAAGAGAAATCTGATAGTAGTCTCTGGGAGAACATCAGAAAGAAAAGAGAGAGAATTAAGAGGGGTTCTGGGGAAAAAATGAGGAAAAAAGGGGAAAAAGGCGCTCCTACTGAGGAACAGGTTCAAAGAGCTAAAGGCTCAGAAACAGAGCCAGAGCCAGAACCAGAGCCTAAACCCAAGCCTAAACCTAAGGGTGGATGAGGCTCTTGTAAATAATCTGCGGTCTGTAGATAATTAAAAATAATTAAAAATGCATGTAATCAGTCAAGTAAGGGGATAATGAGGTGATCAAATCACTGACATATCTCAAGTTTTTAATATTACCTGTATTATTTTCTTCTGTATGCACCTCTCAGGTGCAGCAGACTTATTCTGTTTCTGATTATGTTGGTTTTCATGTAGAAACCATCAAGGCTAATAGCTTTACTCCAGTTGCCTTTAATGTTACCAGAAACCCTGATGGCAGACTCTATCAAAGTATCAATGAAACATTCGGGATCAATAACGAGATAGGTCTCAAATCTGCTCCATACTGGCGAGATGCAGATATTATTTGGATTAAAGATGGGTCTTACTGGACCCAAGTTTACTACAATGATCAAGATTTAAGAGACGAGCCTGAAAACATATCAATAGGCTGGAAGGCTGTAGGGTGGGGTGATGCTGACTATGGAGATTATTATATTCCAGAAAACAATGGTTTCTGGATAGAATCAAAAAAAGATGTAGATTGGGTAATAGGATTTGGCGGCTTTGTAAAACGCGGAGCTATGGTTTATAATCTAATAGAAGGTTTTAATTCTTTGAATAGAGGTTACCCTGTGCCTATTACTTTAAATGAATCGGGGATACAGAATTCAAGAGGTTTCCAAAAAGGAAGAAATGGAGACATCATCTGGATTTATAGAGAGCGAACTGGAGAATACGACCAATATTATTATTCAGATATTCGTGATTTCCCATTTATGCCAGATGCGTGGAGAAAAATAGGGAGTGATGGGGAAGATGCTGGATATGATTACATCCCATCATCTTTATCTATACAAAAAAAACGTCACGGTAAGGTTGTTATATTACCTCCTGCTGGGTTAGCTCAGAAAAAAATAGCGACTAGGTTGCTAAATGCCCCACCTAAAGTGCAAATATTTCCATATATAGAAATTTGGCAGGGTGATGGGCAACCATACTTTAACGCTGGGTGGTTTGTTAATCAAAAAGTGCAATATACAACTGAAGTATATGAACCTTGGTCGGGTTGGTTTACTATCAATCAAAGAACTCCCCCTTATACAGATTTATTCACTTATGATTTTGCTAGAATATTAGCTCTAAGATGGGGGGTGGCCAGAGTTATAGCTGAATGGCATAACCCCCCTTCATTTAATAAAAATTAATTTTAATTAGACTTATTTCAGATACCGAATAAAAATTGAAATAGGTGTAAGTATTTTATATTATTATTAAAGTGAAAACCATCGTCAAAAAGGTAGTAAGGCTAGAAACAAAGCGACATGACTTTGATAATGATTTTGCATATGTTGAGGTTTGGCGTAATAACACATTAACTGATTGTTATTTCGCTGAAAAACAATATTTGTGGCCAGATGGATCTGTTAAACGGGGAGGGATTAAATATTTTCATTCATCCCTTGACGACGAAATAGAGAAGGAGATTAAACCAATTAATTTTGATAATTTTAATTTGTTTAATAATTTATTTTACCTTGATGGAGATGGAAATGTGCATCAAATAGACTGTGATAATAGTTCTATTTCTCCGTCATCAAAAGATGAAGGGGGAGGCTGATGGGAATTGAAGAGAAAACCGAGGGTGATGCTTTTGGAAATAAGGACTGGACTCAAAATGAAGACAGGGATGGCTTTAATGTTGGTGAACCAACTCCGTTCTTACCCACAATAAATTACGCATACTTCGACAAGGACGATCATGAGGGTGATCTTCCATTAGCGCCTGATGGAGAGGAATGGCAAGATGGTGATGCCACTGGTTATCTAGTTGAGTTCAACCAAGCTTATATCTACAACAGGGTTTCCAGTAGCCAGCTACAAGAGCCTAGGCAGCAGGATATTGATAATATGCAGAAAATCCATACTTTGGATTTTGAAGATGATCTACACTATTTTGTAAAGGTTCAAATTTCTTCTAAAAACTTCTTAATAACCGAAGCATTATTCACGGGAGTTGAAAACCCTTACAAAGAGCCTGAAGTTCCTGAAGGAGAAGAAGCTGACCCTAATGACGAAAGACCGTTTACTACTCAGTTTCCCCACATTATATTTGAAGAATATGATACGGGTCATAATTGCTATACTGGATATTATCCTATTTGCAGAATTAAAAATGGCCATTTAATAGAATATCACCAAAGAGACGATATATTTGTTTCTGACAGACAATTTGAGCAAAGGGGTAATTTTGTTCAGGGAACCTCTGCTCATATATTAAAAACTGGAGACGGAGACGTAGATATGTCCACTGGTGTTGGACCTCATTACAGATCAGAAACTTATCCTGTCAATGTAAGAGCTATAAAAGCAGGAAGTGGAGTTAAAGTATACCAGAGAGAGAACTACATTGAAATTGAAGCTAGTGGAGCAGGAGGTTCAGGCGAGTGGTCTGGAGAGTGTATAGGTTTTGAGGGGACTGTTTCCTCACCATACAATCCCTCTCAAGGTTGTTGTGTCTATGATGAATATACTCTGATGCCATCGGAGTTTCATACAATTTATGGCAACCAAGGACCGAATGGTCTTAGCAATATATCTACCACATATGGGAATGCTGATGGTCAGGCAGGTAACAACGATACAATATTAATAAACTCTCATTTTGCTAACTGTGGAGATGATGAAGGGAGCGATCAAGATGCAGATCATTGGGCGTATAGAGCCATAGAAAATGGAACTGCAATTTTCAGAGGATTAAAAGCAGGAACTGGGGTTATCTTTAAAAAAGATGTAGATCATGACACTAATTATTGTGTCACAACAATACATTGCCCATCAGGAAACACGGGCTGGTCTGGGCAGAATGTAGGAGAACTAGGTGTCGGGGTGTATAACGAATACACTTTAATGCCAGCAGAGTTCCATAAAATTTATGGAGACAACATAGCCAGCAATGTCACCGTCCAGATGATTAATCACGGTGCTGATGCTAATAAAAGCAATGATTATATCCAAGTATCAGCAGAATATGGTGCCTGTAGCGACAGTTTAGCAGATGCTGACCACTGGGCTTATAAGGGTATAGCTGGTGGAAAAGCTAAATTTAGAGGACTAAGGGCGGGAGATAATATTGAGTTTGTTAAAGACGTAGATCATGCCACTAATTATTGTGTCACAACAATAAATGGAACGGGCTGGTCTGGTGAAAATATAGGGCAACAAGGTGTTGGGGTATATAACGAATACAGCACAATGCCAGCAGAGTTCCATAAAATTTATGGAGATAACGCGACCAGCAATATTACCGTAGCGTTGATTGATGGTGGTGGTGATGGTGATAAAGGCAATGATTATATCAACATTGATGCACAATATAATAACTGCAACAACTCAGCAGACTGGAAGGCTTACTCAGGTATAGCTGGTGGAGAAGCTATATTTAGAACTTTAAATGCTGGATCAGGTATTGTCTTCAATACTGATAATGACTGCACAACTACTATTCATTCTACAACTGGTTGGTCTGGGGAGAACATAGGAGGGGGCGCAGAGATATATGACGAATATAGCTTAATGCCCTCAAAGTTCAGAACGCTGACAGGAGAAGATAATATAACTGTTGCTGTTGACGGGGAGAAAGTTGATATAAGAGCTAAGTATATAAACTGCGGTTCCGCTGATTATATGCCATATTCAGGAATATCGTCTAATGATCCTAAAGAAGCATCTTTCCGAGTTTTAGATTTTGGATGTGGTTTAGGAACCACTACTCCCACAGATGACTGTAAAGTCACAATACGAACACAATTAAAGAATTGTGGTTCAGCGGGATACGCTCCATATAAAGATTGCACATCTGATTATGAAGAATTTCACAATCTGACTGTAGGCTCTTCTGATGAGCTAGGCTTAAGTATTACCCCTCAGGGTGATGGATGTGGTTATGAGATTCAAGGCACTTGTTGCACTTCCTCTGACGATTACTATATATCTGATTATTTAATCCATACTAGTGACTCAAACACTAAGATGGGTTACCCAGCGGATGATACAATAGATTTTCATACTGCGGGTTCTGCAAGAATGACCATCAAGTCAGATGGTAAAATAGGAATAGGTTCCACTAGTCCAGATTACACCCTCACAGTGGATGGTTCTATAGGAGGAAGTTCCTTTGGTATATCTGATGGCAAAGCTGTATTAATTGATGGTAGCCCAAGTGACGACGAGTATGCTCGCTTTACTGCTAACGGTCTTGAAGGACGTTCTGCAAGCGATGTTCGTAGCGATCTTTCTTTAGGATCGCTTGCCACTCTTAGCGCAGTTGATGCTGATAGCGTTACTGTCTCAAACTTAGAGGTCGATAACCTTAAAGCCTCCACACTGGTAACGGAGTCTGAAGGTATCGGGTCTAACGATAACGATACGACGATCCCGACTTCAGCGGCTGTTAAGGACTATGTTGA
>CEOU01031965.1_pt1 | contig 10603 bp, 11 predicted proteins | sample 530731 | NCBI WGS metagenome assembly CEOU01 (sample SAMEA2620894, study PRJEB7988) | marine metagenome | isolation source: saline water (ENVO:00002010), including
TTCAAGTAAACATGTTTTATCATCACAAGTCTTACAATCTTTGCTACATTCCCCACAATCTTCATCCTCTGAATATTCTTCAGAATCTGTCTCAGAATCTTCTTCAGAGTCGTAATCTGAATCCGATTCTGAATCCGAATCCGATTCTAGATATTCTAAATCAGATTCCGTTACCATTTCAAATTGTTCTTCTATGAAGCTTTCATTTTCATCTAGTTCAATTTCTTTGGTAAGAGGAGGGAATATAGTCTTGAGTGTTTCAAGAATCTCTTTTGATATCTTAGTTTTATTTACACATGTGAATTTAATATATAAATCCCCATATTCCTTTGTTTCTCCAGCCACTGGCATACCTAAACCGGGTATCTTTTTTAATAGCTCTTCGTCTAAGTTATTAAAAATCTCTATAGAAGGTCCTGTGATCTTATATTTTTTACCATTTAGATGTTTAATGTATACAACTGGGTCATATGCCTCAGAAAACGATATTTCTCTTTCTATGATTAAGTCATTGCCAATTCTAGTAAACTCTGGATGATCTTCTACATCTAATGTTACAACAACATCACCCGTTTCATAACCCTGTTTTTCATCTGCCATGTGATTAAATCTTATCACCTGTTCTTCTATCATACCAGGTTCTATTTTAATAGATAGTTTCTTCTTTTCTTCCTCGTAAGATCCGTCCTTGTCTAGTGTCTTACGCCTGAGGGCTAACTTTTTCTTTGCTCCTGTAAAAAGTTCATCTAGTGTTACTGATAGTGTAAATGTCATGTCTTTTGTTCTAGGAATTGTAGGATCTTCATCACTCTCTTCATCGGTTGAATCAATTTCTACATATCTCTTCTTTCTCTTTTCATCTGATTTCTTTTTCTCTTCGGGTTTCTTTTCATCTGATTTCTTTTTCTCTTCGGGCATTTCATCCGTGATGTCTTTTATATCAGATTCAGTAAAACTTATCTTAGATTTTCCATTCTTCTTTTTCTTAGGATTACATGTTGGTCTTTCTTTGATATTAAGTCCTCCTCCACCGGTTAACATTTCAGGTGTGATTATTTCTCCAACTGATTTACCAATTTTGGCTATGACGTCAGAAACATCCTCCTGATTTAACTGTCCTGTTTTTAAACTCTCAGGTGGTTCAATCTTACTAGCTACTTCTTGAGCCATCTTCATGATTTTAGCAAAGTCGGGAATCTCACGGTCCATTTTATATAATGTATATATTTTTAAACACCACTTTATCCGCACAATGTAAAATTTATTAAAATTTAGCATCAAGGTCTATTTTTACCTTTTTCTCAGAGCTATCTTCTGGCATAAATGTAACAGATCTATTGCCATAGCTTAAGGAATTTTTATTTCTTTTAGGGCCTTTATTTACTTTGATTTCTTCTATTTTATCATATGCTCTTTTTCCCTTGAATATTTGACTTATATCATTGTTTAAAATTATTAAGGGAATTTTGTCTATTTGTATATCACTTTCGAAAGAATCTTCTTTGATATTTATATAATCAATTTCTATATCAGTAAGTTCTTTAGTTTTAATTAAAAAATTCATAGATGCTTCACATTTGGGATGATAGACTACTGTTATGTTAGACACGTTCATTTATAATTTATAAATACAATTTATTTAAATTACAAACGTAATTTTAATTTTAATTTTAATTTATCTCCTACGTCTGGTGGGTACTAAATTATTTTTTACAACATTTTTTTGAGGAATCGGAACTTCAGGTAGTTTTGTTTCTGCTGTAGGTTCTTTAGGTTTATTATCTATTACCTCTTTAGCTTGTTTTAGAAGATCTTTAGGTAGATTATTTAATCTAGCTCTGTAATAATATGTAGCTAAGGTGTTATAATCATTTTCATCTATTGCCTTTTGTAATATTTCGGTTAATTGTTTTTTAGAAATAGATGGTTTTGGATACAAACTTTCATATTCCTGTATAACATCTGTTAATGTTATAAGAGCAACTCTACCCTTTATAGACCCATTTAAATCGATTCCGTGATCAACAGAAAACTTTATAGCAGACTGAGTAGCAAATGATGCCGGCGTTTTTACCTGATATATGTAATTGTCTTGAGTTTCTAATTCAGTAAAGGCGGTCTCATATATGGCGTTTAGTATATTTTGTTTCTGAATTAACGGCTTTCCATTTAATAAAACACCTGGTGTTGCTTTAATAAAAGATGTTGGTACAAATGTTTTACGTTCTATAGTAGTATTTTTAACAACAACTTCATTTAAAATTCTTTCATCGTATGTTTCGTATGATATATTCCAATAATAACCTGGATAATCAGTTAATAAACTTTTATCTTCCTTAGATATGTAACAAAAAGTAGATTCTCTTTCCCAAGATAATTTATTACCAGGTATTTTAAACTGAGACCTTAATAGTGTAATTTCAGTGTTATCTTCTCTATAACACTTATAACTATCTGTTTCTTTTATATACATATAGGGTCTTAACTTAATATCATCAATTGTATACTCTTTATCTAGTTCGATATTCATAATAGGGTACTTATGAAGTTTTGCAACGGAAGAGTGTATAGTAATAGTATCATACTTTTCATCAACCCAAATTTGTTTCCCTGTTATATTTTTAACTCCTCCCGTACCCGGTAGTTTTCTTCCTAGGACATCTTCGGGGATTTCTATATTAGTTTTAGAATTCATTGGAACTCCAACAGTTGGAGAATTGAATTTATTTTTTTCATCCCTAATTGCAATCAATTTTAAATAATAATCATAAAGTACCCTTTTCTCAATATAAGTTATTTCATCTATTTTATCCGATTCTAATTTATTCTTTATGATGTAATCTTCTATAGATTCCATAGATTTTTCAGTAGCCTTTTTCCATTCTTTATTTAACTCCTCGTCGTTAAAATCTACATCTAAAATAGCAAAATCATCAAGAGAATCATCAAATTTCTTAGATACACACACATTATCTTTCCAACCACACTTAAATTTAGCTCCCGAAGGATCTAGAGAATAAGAATAAGGGTCGTTACAAGATTCTTCTGTTTTAAAACGATCACAAGTGTCTAAATCCTCTATAAGCCGTGTTTGTATTGATTTTTCAGATACTCCTTCTCTAAACATTTTAGGCTTTCCCCTAGAATCTAAATATTCAACTAAGATGTAGTATTCCGATGACATATATTTACCAACTGGAAAAAGTTGGTCTTCATCTTCGAATATAGCAGGTCCTTCTATTGTTACAAAAGAATCGTCTACTAGTTGTTTTAATTCATTTGAATAAACGGGTATACCGTTGTTATATTTAAAAGGTATGCCATATTTTTTATCTAGGTCTTTAACAACACCATACACTTCACCGGGTTCTTTAACTCCAAGACGAGGTCTATATGTGTATTTGTACTTTTTTGTAGGCATTTTTAAATTTTCATAATAATCGCTCGCACCCTGTCCTCTACCATTTCCCGGTATATGTTCAGGTACTAATATTTCATTGGGTAATTTATTTTCTAGTAAAGACTTTTTATCCATTATGTTAATATACAACTGAAATGAATCATCCTGTATAGGAACTGCAAAAATATTAGCAAGCTGTACTAAGTTCTCGCGACTATAATTAATTACAACATCTCCTCCTATACGAGTTTCATAATTAGGATAATTTCCACCTGTTATATAAAATCCATTTATTTCTATATAATCAGGTACAAAATTAACTCCACCGCCTATTGATTCAGATTCTGGAGGTGAAGAAGATATCTTTGGAGAAATGTATGTATTTTGTCTTACAAATGTTTCTTCTTCTAATTTGTCTTTTAGTATTTTTTTTGTTCTATACTTTCTCATTTGATCTAAAATTTTATTAAGGCTTCTTTTTTTAATAAAATTTTGAACATTTTCATCGAGCTCGTCCATTAGTATACTATGATATATATCAATTTCAAACCCCCTCAAATTATTAATGTAAGATAATACACCATCACTTATTCCAGAATTTGTTATAAAATTAGCAAGCCTGATCTTATCTACATTAGAAAACTTCCCATTTGTTAATAAAAACTCTGTTATAACAGGGATCAACAAAAACGGATCGTCTGTTGAAATATTAAGTTCTGATAGATATTTACACAAACTGGAATATTCTTCCTTTATCAGATTTTTGTTTGAGTTGTATTCATTAGAACTTTTAGATGTTTTATATATAATAGTTTCTGTTATTCTAGAACACTTTTTTGGATTACTTAGTTCACATGTATCAAAAACGTACTCGAGATCTTTTTGAGTATTTATTCTATCAGAAATACTAGCTATTCTATAAATTCTCCTAGATGGTAATTTATTTCTTTGTTTAATAAGCCATCTCAGTTTTTTAACGTTATTAGTAAATTCTAAGGAAGTGTATGCATCAAGTGTATTATTCCATTGTAAATACTCCGAATATTCTTGAAATACTTGATCTACCTCTAGTAAACTTAATGATGTATTGTCTTTTTTAAACTTTTCTATGTCATCATTTTCATCAAGTTGTGATTTATATGTGTCATAATTTGAAGTATCTGGACTCCAACTTAAAAGATAATCTATTTTTTCTTGTTCTGTCTTCATTTCAAGATCATTCTCAGGAATTATTTTAGCCGTTTCCATTGTTAACAACTCCAAATTACTCATATTACCATTAATAAAAGAACGTAGAGCTTCTGGATAATTTTCAAATATAAATATTATTTTAGTTACATTGTATTCATAATTGGAACTCGAGTAATTAAATATGTAATTCTCTAGATCGTCTAATTTTTGAGAATCGTGTTCTATATATTCTAAAATATATTGTATTAATTTAGCTTTTCCATTCTTTCTAAGTTCGATGATCTCATCAGATTTATTAAAGATATCAGATATAGGAAGTTGACCAGTTTCTGTATAGATGTCAGGATCTTCTCCGGTATTTAAATAATGATTAATCTTTCTTATTTTATCAGCTAAAACTTCTTGAGACGCAACAGGGATCTTTTTTAAGTTTTCGTGAAGAATATCTTTAAAATCGGATAGATAATCATTAAAAGATTCATATCTTTTAACTACATTAATTTTTTCTTTAAAACTTGATTTTATTTCGGCTAAATAAACTCTTAATTCCCAAATGTCTACTACACTTGTATTATTACCTTCTCTTTCAGAAATTTCATTATAAAGTTCATCGTCTATAGGTTTAACAGTTATAAAATTAGATAAATCCCCAACATCATTTCTATCCACATTTTCTTTAAAAGCTAAATACTTTACTCTACCATTTTGGAGATACATTTGAGGTGAACCAGTTATCCTATGCTTGGCATCAGATGTCTTTCCATAACCTTTATCATATACAAATGGTCTATTGTACTTATAATTTCTAAATAATTTATTTGCTTCTATTCTGTAATATTTCGAATCTTCTTCTAGAATATTTCTTAATTCTTCGTAGTCTTTAGGATGTTCTCTAAATTTAAGCATTTTTTGTTTATTTTCCCTAAGTCTTTCTATATAAGACATATACTTAAATGTCCTATTAGGTATACAACTTAAAAGATCTTCTCTAGACATTTGTCTTAATTTATCTGTAATTTCTTTCCACATACCTGTTTGAAATTGAATTTGTTCATTTTCAGTCAATAAATTAAATCTTTTTTCATTACCTAATACCCTAGATAAATTAGTTCCTTCCTTTTTTATCATATTAAATTTGTAACTTGGTTCATTAGCTTTTGCATCGGAAGATTGTCCCCACACCCTGTCAACTATTACATAAGAAGGTGCTATAGACAATACCTTCTGTTTAAATGTATCATATGCTTTTATATAATTATCAATACTTCTATTGTAAGGTAATTCAAGATCGGTATTTAATTTATCAGAATAGTCTTGTATATCTTCTCCTGTATAACCTTCTGGTAGAGTAGGAGGGTATATATTATACTTATCTCCTATCTTTTTCATGTATTTTACTTCCTCCATGTGATACATTTCTAAATCATTCATTAACATAGCTACTCGTTCTGCTTCGTTTTCCGGGGGAGGTATGTATTCTTTTTTATCAGAAGTAATTTGTTCAGAAACTCTTAATATATTGTATTCCAATCTTATAAACTCATCATATTTGTCATTAAATACTTGCTCTGTTATTTCCCCATTATTAAATTTTAACTTAATTTCTTCTATATTTCTCCTTACTTTATCTATAATTTCCTTATCTTCATCGCTAACGATGTATTTTCTACTTCTTTTCATATTCCAATAATTAGTTCTTAACATTTCTCTTCTATATTCTTCGGTTGTAACGTTTTTTTCAGCTAAAGAATTAGATAATTCATCCATTTTAGACTTTAATTGATTATCCCAGTCTAGTATATGATAAGTACCCAACTCATCTTCATCAAGATCTTCTAACTCTTGTAATTCTTCTAAACTTGTTTCACTGCTTGTTTCACTGCTTATTTCACTACCATCGCTCTCAGAAGAAGATTCTTCACCAGATAAATTTGATTCTAAGTAATCCTCATCATCGGACATGTCGATATACTATATGTTAAATATAATATTTTATAATTTAGACCTGGTAAAATTAAATATGGAAATTATAATGTTATGATATTATTAGTGTAAAAAGATGCAAACAGTATACATTTTAAAAAACTGTTTAAAATCTTACAGGGCATTGATGTTATTATATAAAAACCCTGACATCTCTACGAATATAATTATAGTAGACGAATTTTACTATAAAGTATTAAAACTTGATAGTCGAGTAACAAGATTCCCTTTTATAATAAATACAGCCCCTACTAATACAGGTTTAATACCTAGTGTAGCTAGAGTTTTACCGCTCGATCTTTTTATAGATTTATCACAACCAGAAAATAGTTTTAATTTTCCTAAGAAAAAGAAAAAAACTAAAAAGACATACAGTTTACCTACACAAGTAGTACCTGATAAACAAAAAAGACTTAGAGATTTATATAGAACTAAGATTCAACCAAAAGGAGTTCCTTTAATAAGAAAAACATCAGATGGCGGTGTAAATATAGTATTAAATTAAAATGTTTATATTCATTATATGAGATCCATTTGGGATTTTAATGAAACTAAAAATTACACTAATGTAAATAATTATAAAGTTCTTATTTCTCCATTAGCCGAATCTGCTGCGATATTATTAGAAATATTAGACACACTCGTGAGGACATTACAATATAAAATAAAAGCTACCAAGATAAATATGTATGATAAGTATCTTGATTTATTATCAAAAACTCCTCACATTTTACAGGAAATGCAACTACATAAAGACCAGGGAAGTATTATATTTAATGGATTAAATAAACCTAAGGACATCTATCTAACAAGAGATATTCCCATTGGAGAAGATAAAAGACTTAGGGCTAAATATAGAAAGATATTTCTAACTCTTAAGACTAAAAATGGAAGACTAAAAACTATTAATGAAATGAAAAGTCTTTTAGCACATGAGTTAACTCATACAGCGTTAAATCATGTTACATGGAAAGATGATAATCATCCAAAACTTTTCAAAGAATACAATAAAGTTATACTTTCTATGATTAATTCGATTCTTTCTGCTTCTTCCATTCAATAGCAGCCTGTTTAAATGCTTCGGCGTGATTGTATTTATCTCCTAGTTCCTTTTTTTGTTCATTTAGATATCTCTGGACAAATAAGTTGTATGGGGAAGGCGTTTTCTTTGTATCATCGTTTCTCTTTCGCCTAGGTTTCTTACCAAATGAAGCTAATGCACTCTTTAGTTCACTAACTTCGTTTTCTAGAGTTTTAATCCTTGCCTCGTTATCGGTCATCTTTTATTTAATTGGAATATTATTTAACTATTGCTTTAAACGTGTTATTTCTATGTTTATCACATAAAGGGTAATTACCATGGTAATTTTTATTGAAAAATTGTAACTTACATTTTTTACAAATTAGTAAATCTTCACATTTTTTTTCTTTTTCATTATTTATTTCTCTGAATTTAGAAATAATTGTGTCCCATTGTTCTTCAGTTATTGTAGTCATTTAAAGTTACATTTGTTTTATTTTTCCTAGGAAAAAAATATTTAATTACAATAAATGGCAGAAAAAGATAAAAAATCAAACGACATAAAGAATGGTATTATATTCTCCAGTGTCGCGCTTGCCTTGATTATAGGTATTTTTATACTCAATAAGAAGACGCGGCTTTTTCGATGAGTCTTAGGTCCAAATGTTTAAAAAAAATATTCCATTACAATAAATGGCTAAAGAAGAGAACAAAAGATCTACAATGACTAATGTTTTATTGGTCCTTGCATTTATAGGAGTTATAGGCGCTTTAGGCTACATTGGAGCTAAATTTAATCTTTGGGCACTTTTTATGGTTGCGCAATAATTTAAATAAAAAAACATTTCATTAAAATAAATGGCTGAAGAGGAGAAAAAGAAATCAAGTCCTCCATATGGATTAATTATCGCGCTTATACTTATGGTTATAGCTTTTTTTGTATTTCAATCCGGAATTTTATGGAAACAAAAAGCTCCAGCTACACCCATGATAGGCAGTGCTTAATTTAATTAATAACTCCGTAGTTGTCTTTGAAAGTATCATCATTACTACTCAAAAAAATAGATGAATCTTTATAATTTTTATTATTGTATTTAAATTTTTGATAATGTGTCATTTGCCACGGCCAAAGAAGGATAGATTCAGTTGGAGACAATTGATATACAATCTTATCATTGTACAACTTGTAATTAACCTTTATCATTAATTTTTGCCAATTTGGAATAGCTTTGGATTCTTTTTTTTCCAAAGGACCATACAAAACGGGTATACCATTGTATTTAACAGGTCCGGGGTCTTCCCTTTTTGTATGTTTAATTTTACTCCAATTGAATTCTCTACAATCCTTTCTTTTATGACAGATACAGCAGTATATTCCTTCTTTGTAATCAGGGAATTGAATATTTTCTTGTGTAGGATCCTGTTCACATATAAAATTTGAAATCAATTCATTTTTTTTCCAAACACACACATGAACACCTAATGTATCTCTGTAAGGACCTTCTGATTTATCGGCAAATGATGTGTATGTTTTTTTAATTGGACCTTCTCCTCTCTTTTTAATTTCTATATAATTAAGAGCTTCAATAGAACATCTTTTACTGTTGTATAGATTATTCCATTCCTGCTCGTCTGTAAATTCCATTTTTCTATAAATGTCTATAGGAACTGTAAATGATGAATCTGTTTCAGAATCTGTTAAACTAAACGTCTCAAGTGTGTCAGTTTCATTTTTATTTTCTTTTTTAATGTATTTATCAAGACTTGAAAGATTGCTTAAGATCTTATCAATCCGTGTAGTCATCTAAATTATATTAATTTAATTTTAATTTTAAGTTTTAGTATGATTATTTTTTTGTAAAATATAATGTATATAAAATATAAATGAGCGGTGCTGTTGCAATAATGTTGGTGATATTGGTTTCTATTGTCGTTGGGGGTATAGTCTTTCTTCTTAATAAATTACTCCCAGGTGGTGTATTTGGAGCGTTTGCTTCAGGTGAAGATACTCAAATAGCTGTAACGGGGGCTAGTGATGATCGAGATGCCCAACTTTATAAAATAAAACAAGCAGAGGATAGCCCAGGTGATTATCAGTTAGTACCTGCAGATTCTGTTGAAATTGAACTCCCAGAAGATCAGGAAGCAGAAGGCGAAGAAGAAGATCTAGAAACAACGGATGCAGTTGCTGGTGGCGATGAAGACGCGGATGCCACCGCTTAAACATTTGAAAAAAAAACATATTGTTAAATTAAATACAAATGGGTACAAAAGAACAAATTGTAATGTGGGGATCTGTACTTCTGGTAATCATCGTTATTGGATTAATAGTTACATCAGGTGGTGAAAACAATTATTTAAATCCTTCTGGGAATCGTAATCCAGCAAATCAGAAATTAATGGTTGTTGATCAGGATACTGGAGAAATATCGTTTATTCAAAAGAGTTTACAGGGTGTTAATGAACAAATCGTAGCCGATGATTCAGTAATTTTAAACATTCTAAAAGAATTAACAGGTGACAATCTGAATAATTACGGGGGATACACAAAGGGTAGCGACGCTGCGGGCGTACTAGCTAAAATATCCCACCAAATCGAGACGATAGGGGGCAAGGTAAATAAATTAGATGGTCATATGAAGACTATATTAGGAAATGACTATTCTGGAACTGCAGCTGGGCATCAGCAAAAGCATATTGATTCTACGAAACATATAGGAAATGAAGGTATATTAGGAAGACTTAGAAAGAAATTAGATGATGTCGACTACTGGCACTACACGAACGAGATTAGAAACGGGCACCGCATTGGTATAAAAGTGGTCAATCCTGCGGGTAAAAATGTTGGCGATAGTGGGGCGGGAGGAGACAGGGATCACTGGCTCAACGACCAGGGGTGTGACAATCGGTATGGACACAATGATAAGGCTTCTTGGTGTATAGATAATGCCGCTGACCGAATGTACATACACAGTATGGAGTGAGGAATAAACATTTGAAAAAAAAAA
>CEOU01001237.1_pt1 | contig 10598 bp, 3 predicted proteins | sample 530731 | NCBI WGS metagenome assembly CEOU01 (sample SAMEA2620894, study PRJEB7988) | marine metagenome | isolation source: saline water (ENVO:00002010), including
TTTGGGGTTAGCTCAGACTTAGCCCAAGAGATTACCAGCCGTAATTATGACATGGTAAAGAGTGGGACTTTGCGGGTAAAAATTGAATCTAAACCTGAGTTCAAAGCCCGCTTCGGACGCAGCCCCGACCTTGCTGATGCGGCATTTCTGGCGCTAGATTGCGCCCGCCAAAGGTTAGGGCTTGTTGCCGTTGATCCCCCTGAAAAAGGCACAAACAACAGCCCACCTAAAAGACGGACTATTAAACAGTTAGGTCGGGCGTTACAGAACCAAAATGCGGTTTTGCTGGATTGACAGTTCAGCCCTTAACTCATATTCTTAACGCGCATTTTAGTCGTTTGGGATGTCTAGTTTTAGGTTTTTTCAACCCCCAAAAGGAAGCCCGCCTTCTGTTTTTACAAGTAGTGTTCAGTCTCTCGCGGGATATAACACCCCTTCCGCACCGTCAGGGCCAGAAGTTTCAATTCCTTTAGACCCTAAAAAACAGCGGACAAAAGAACGTCGGAAACTATTTGACCTTGTAATGGGTAAGGCCAAAGAAGGTGACCTTTCTTTTGGAGAGTATCGCGATCTCCAAAGCCGTGAGCGTGAGGGAGTAGGACTTTCTTCCGAGCAATTTGATAAGGCTTTTGTAGACGCGGGGTTAGTCATGGATGACAAGACTTTAACCTCACTAAAGGAAGGGCAAGATGAGTATGATGTCCCAATGGTTTTTAAAGACCCTACTGAACAAGCGCGTAATGATGCGTTAAAAACCGCAGCGGACAAAACAAAACCACTTGAAGACACGGGACTCGAAACTGGCGGACTTGACTCTGCTCAAGGCCTTGACTCAGCTCAAGGGCTTGGCACTGGTGCAGCCGGAACAGGGCTGCAAACTTATGGGCGAGGCGGGGTAGTTAGTTCTGACAAAGGGTTTGGGAACCGCAGACCAGTAGGTAGCCGCCGCCGATCTAAAGTCCCTAAAAATAAAAAAGAATAAGAGGCATGACTGACGCAGAAAGAAGAGCAGCCATCAAGGCCGCACAAAGAGCGGCTATGATGCGTGAAGCCGCTAGAATCCAAGCTGGGCTTCCCCGCTCCGCTCCCCCTGCTGGTGGAGGTAGCCCATTTCCTGTAGGCAGCCCGTCTAGCCCCCGCCCTGCCACGCCTGCTCCTGCCCCTCGGCCTGTGTCGGCTCCGTCTCCCGCTGGAGCTGCTGGTTCTCTTGGTCGTCCTCGCCCATTGCCGCGAGCTACTTCTTCCGCGCAGCCCCGAGTTATGGGGCAGCCTACTACTGCAAAAGCACCTGTTAAGACCCCTGAAGATATCGGACGCGAAAGGCGTGACGCCTTAAAAAAATCCCAAGCCGACGCCGAAGCTAAGAAGGAAACACGCAAAGAAGAAAAGCCGAAGGAAGAAAAGCCGAAGGAAGAAAAGCCGAAGGAAGAAAAGCCCAAGAAAGAAAAGACCAAGAAACCCCGAGGTTTATTGCGGCGAGCTTTGGGGGCTGCAACCAAGCTGGGTGGGGTTGTATCAGCAGGCCAAGCTGCCGTGGGGACCACAGGACGATTTGTTGATTTTGGTGGGGAACAATTTTTCAGGCCCGCCGATTCTACTTATCGTGACGCGACTCAAGCAGACGTTGACGCAGGCTTAACGAAGGTTAATGCCCAAGGACAAGAAGTTGCGGTAGAATTAGGAGACCGGATCTTGGTTCAGAAAGGCCAAAGGGATATTCTTGAAGAAGACATAAGAGCTATCACAGGGGGTAACGAGTATATAGGCGACCCCCGAACTGCTTTCCTTGACCCCACTGCTGCGAGCGGAGCTGTGTATGCCGCCACTAAAGGTTTGATGGGGACAAAAGAAGACCTTGAGCGGGTTACCCGAACCCCTGCTGTTTACCCTAAAACAAAAACTGATTTCGGGTTTAGCGCGCCAACGGTATTGCGTATTGCTCAAGCTAGGGGCAAGGAAGGTAGAGACAAATACCTGAAGGGGCTTGAATACAAACCTGTTGGCTCAGACGACCGTTATTTTTTAGGGCGGGCAGACGACCCTGAATTTTCAGAAGTTGAAAAAGGAGTCCTCGTTACGGGTCTCCAAGACAAGTATTCTCCTTTTGTAGAGCAACGGGCTGCCCAGCAAGCGCAAATTGCTGAAGACAAAAACAAAGTTTTCTTTGACCAAGAAGATCGGAAAGCCTTTCTCAAGGCCGCTAAGTCGGGGGACTTAGTCAAAATGTTTGACACCGACAACGACGAAGCTCTTTCAAAAGAAGAACGCTCGTTATTCTTTGACCGAGAGCAAGGATTCCTTGCGGGTGGCCCAAACAAGATGATGCCCGAAACCCCTGACACAGGGGCTGCTGATTACGGCAAGTCGATTGCGCGAGACGCCATATACGGCGAAACGTCTCCCGTTATGTTGGACCCGTCTTATCTTGAAGACGATCCGCCAACTACAATGGATTACGCGAACATGATGCGGCAGGCGATTGGGAATGACTCAATCACTGTTGATGAGCGGAATGATGTTATGCGGTCAATCAGGGAGTCTATGGTTGACCAAGGTCTCACTACCCCTGCCCAGTTCAATCGTATCGGGAGGCAGATGTTGCAAGACGCTGCAAAGCGTAAAGAGCAAGACCGCATAGACTATCTTCGGTCTCCTGAAGCTAGTGAATACATAGCTACACCGGGCCTCGATGCACTTGCAGAGATGCAGTCCCGACCTTTCGGAACCAACACGGCCCTGAGTGGTTCTGTAGGGTCTTTAAAAGACGCCCCCCGTCAACTGGGAACCAGAGCCGGAGCCGCCCGTCGCAGAGCGCGAGAGCTTGAAGGAATGGGCTACCGACGAGAAGCGGGTGCGCTTCGATCCGCCGCCGCCATGAGCACAGAGCCTCGACTAAAGTCACAAGCTGATGTCTTGCAAGAAGAACGCAAAAAACGAGAAATGGCTGCTTTTTTTGAGCGGAGAAGGAAATCAGCAATGATGGAACAAGAAGGAGAAAAAGCAATCGGGTCGTAATATCATGGCTACGCTATCTTATAATGACGATATTGCTCCTCTGAAGGGGGATCATTTTGGGCGTCCGATATCGACCCGCATGTCTGAATATCTGTATGAAGAATACGATAAGCCGATGATGCAAATGCAGGCCCAAGAACTTGCTGCCCGCACAGCTAATCTTAGATATCAACAGGCCGCTGAAGAAAATCGCAGGCGTCGGCAAGAAGCCGACCACATTGCAGAAGTGTCTTCCACTTTGTCTGAAGGGATTAACTCTGATATGAGTTCCTTTGATAAGGTGCAGTTTATCAATCGGACCAGACAAAGCCTCTTTAGTAAGGCCCCGCTTGTAGCCGGAAGTTCTCTATTTAACGGACTGTTTAACAGTGCGCTACAATCAGTTCAAGGAACTCAAGCACAGCAAGACAGGTTAATGCCACAAATGACGGAAGCAGCCCGACTCGGGAACGTCCCTGCGGCAAAGGAGATTGCGGGAATGGACGGGATTGTTACCCCAAAAGAGGAAGCTACTATTGTTCAGGCTGAAGCCCAGAGTCAATCTGACAGCCAAAGGCTAAGAACGACATTAGCCACCAAGAAAAGGGCTGCCGAGGCCGCTCTCTTGAAAGACGATATTAGCCAAGTTCGCGGTTTTGGAGACATGACTAGCGCGGGCATTAGTGACGACGCCGAAATAGGGTCAGCCTCTATGGAAGACGTTTTCTTCCTTAATAAGAGCGAAATTATGCGTATGCAGGGTATTGCCGACCGTCAGTTGGCAGGGACAAAAGAACTGGAGACGTATAACACGACTGACTTTTTTGACGCGGCCTCACGGAAAAGTTTTCTCCTTAACGCGCTCGGAATAAAAGCGGCTAATTACCTTGCCGATATGCCCGAGATGACTACACCTGCCCCCGCAGGAGGCCACGCTGGAAGCCCCGCAGGAGGCCACGCTGGAAGCCATTTTCTAAAGTAAGCAGTTTTTCATAAACACATATCCCATCGCATCTGCTATGACAGAGCAATCTGATACCCCACCTGTTACGCCACTTGGTTTTTCTGAATGGTCCTCCGAGAATCCCTATGATGATCCTCTCGAAAGCCGCTTGAAATACGGAGACTATCTTCGGGAAGAATACATTAAGGCAAGAGCTTACAACCCAACAGTGGAGGGTCAGATCAAAGAAGGGTTTACCCTTTCTTTGCAACAAGAAGGGATTCTTTCTTCTGACGGGGAGAACGCAGAAGAAATTGAGCAGAGGATTTCTGACCTCGAAAAAGGCAGTTCGTTTGACCAACGGGCGAGATCGTTTTACCAGTCGCTTTCTCCCAACGACCCAGACCAGCAGTCTTTTAAGGACTACTTGCAAGCGTCTTCCGTAGAAGCCCCGTCTGCGGAATATCTGGAAGAACTCCAGCCCCTAAAAGAAAAAGTAGAATCCACGTTAAACACGCGGCAAGACGAAAATTTCCGGTCACAGGTCGAGTCAGGAGAACTCCCCATTGCGAGGCTATCTGATGGGGAGATCCTTGTAGGAGAGAACGCCGAAAAAATGGGCCTTGTCAGCGCCCTGAAGGCTTCGTCCAGAGCAAACATTTCCATGCGGGATGCGCTCTCGGTTATGCCACAGCTAGAAACCCCTGACGGGCATAAGCTACCGCTTTACAAATTAAAAAAGATAGTAAGCGCCGTTAACTTACTTGAGGAAGAGCGGGAACAGAACCCCGATTTTGCAATTCAGCTTGATGGCTTATCGACTGCACAAGCCGAAAAAGAATTTGATACGGGGGATAAAATTCTAAAGACGCTGGAAGCTGTTCCTAGATTTGGAAGAAGCCTACTAAGCCGGATCATGGGGCAAGAGGAAGCCTTTGATAAAGCTGAACAACGGAGAAAGGCAGTCGAAGAAGCCCGAGGCATAGACCATAGCCAACTCGCGGCTAAGTATGCGCTTAAATTTAATATGCGTCCCGAAGACATGGAGGCTGCGATGAAGCAGATTATCCATGATAACGCGATGCAGAAACAAATGTTTAAGTCCTACGACAAGGACGACGAAGTGGGTAAGAACTTGAGGTTCGGTGGTTTCGGACTTCCGTCCATGCCGCTACCCGCGATGTTAAACAAAGACGTTTATGACAAGACACTAGCAGCGCACCCCAACCTTAGCCCGAGCGTTAAGGATATGCTCGATAAACAGCGTGTGAATGTCCTCAAGTCTGAGTTCACAACTATGGACAAATTCCTGTCGTCACAAGACAGTGTGTCCGAGGACTGGAACCAATCTCTTATGATTGGTCGTAGGGCGGGAGTTCCCGACTACAAGATTCTTGAGGGTTTCGTAGCGGACGAAGACAACTATAATGTTTTCAAAGAACGGGCAGCAGGCGTGAAGGCATCCATTGTTAATGGGTTCTTGCTCCCCTTTGCTGGAGTGGCTGCGGCTTTTGGACTCGATCCGGCTAAAGATTATCTGGCTTCTGTGTCTCAGAAAAATGCCGACCGCAGGCAACTGGCGTCTGTGTTCGGGGAGGATTTTCCATTCCTTCAAGACGTAGCCGAAACAGCTTTCCCCATGCTTATGGATGTAGCGGCTACTGGTCTTTTGGCGGTCGGAACCGCTCCCATAGGTGGAACTGGCGCACTTGCTTATGCTTCGTTGAAAGCGGGTGGGAAAACGTCGGCAAGCCTCGCGGCTAAGGGCGTTGTAAAAGCAATTACGTCTAACCAATTCAGACGCCAAGCAGGGAAATCCGCCTTTGAACAAGCTGAAGATCTTATTCAAAAAGGCTTAGTCAAAGGTTCTCCCGAGGGAGCAGTCCAATTACTGAAGACATACAACGGAACCCTCGCCCAAAAACTAGGTATTGCTCCCGCTGTATTTATTCCTGCGGCTACTAGGTCAGGGTCGGCTACTTACGGGGCCGTGTATAACCAGTTAAAGCAGAACCCCGACATCACCGAAGAAGAAGCGCACGACAGGTCTTTAGGGGCCATGCTTATGGCAGGAACATTTACTGGCGTCCTTACGTCGGCGTTTTCTCTTATAGGTAAGGGGGGCCTTGAAGATGCCCTTCTTAAAGGACTGACTCCAAAAGATATGCGGGTTGTAGCCAGAGGCATCACTGGGCGTCTGGACGGTGACCTCCTTAGCTCTGCCCAGAAAGCTATCAAAGCTACTATGAAGAAGTATGCTTTTGGTGGTCTCAAAGGTGTAGCCAAGAATGTTGTAGACGAAGGAGTTGAGGAAGGGATTGATGAGTTTGTCAACGGCATGATAACCGATGTCGCTCTCCATGAAGACACCCCCATGTTAGAGCGGATGCAGCAAACGTGGCATGCGGTTGCCTTGGGAGGAGTAATGGGTGGTTCTGTTCCGGCGGTTCAACTCGGCCTTAAATCTATCCGGCCAGCCATAACTAGGTCCAACCAAATGGCTCAGTTTTATGACGACATCATCAATGAGGCCGTCGCTGATCTCAACGCGAACGGGTCACCAATAACGGCTAAGGCATTTCAAGAAGCCGTGTCCGACATGAAACGGAAGGACGCTAGGGCAGACATCGCTCCCAACGACCTGCTCCAGTTGACTGTCGAGGAAGAGCCTGCGGCGGAAGAAACTGAAACTCCGCTCCCCTCCGGTATTACTTCGGACCCTCAAATGGAGTTGGCTTTGCAGGATAAGGTCAACCCCGATTCCGTAGCGTCAGCTATTGCTGATGTCATGGCAGACAAGGCCAGCGTAGCTACGAACGCCAACCCAGCCACGATGGAAATTAAAGGCGCTCTGATGAACCGGATGAATATGCCTGCTGGTTCATCTAGCTATGTAGAAAATGCAGACCACCAATCTGTAAGGGATCTTATTTCTCCAACCCCCGCGCCACCTGTTATCGAAGAAGCCTTGCCCCCGCAGCGGTCTAAAATACTAGACCCCCGCAGGGTGGGCGAAGCAGGAGCAATCGAAGCAAGATTCGGGAAGCGGGTTGCCGAAATAAATCGGGCAAAAGATCTTTACGTTAAGATGAACCGTGAGGCTTCTTCCGCTGAAGTTGCTGGCGAATCATCGGTCGGTCGGGCTTTGCGGAAACGTGTCCAAGAAGGAAAAGCGGTGAGTCCAGAACAAGCTGAAGAGTTGATCGGGCAAGCGTTCAAAGACCGAGTCAAAGCCCTTTCAAATCTCAAGATTGATTCGGACGTTACCTTGGACGAAGTCACTGAGGCCCCTGATGAAATCGAAGCGATTGACAATCTTATAGCAAGCGGGTTCCGACATGTCATTACGCCTGCTAAACTAAAAAGACTGGGGATTCCCGTTAATCAGCGGACCACTTCGGATGCGTTTATCCGCTCGGCAAATGCAAAGATTGCTGAAGGAATCAAAAGTAAGTTCCTTCGTATTTCTTATTCACCGTTGGAAGGGGACATCCCCATGAACTCTGCCTATGGGGACGGGAAAATTTTCGTAAATCGGTTCGGCGTCGGCATGTTTAACAACGACCCCTTGGATATGCTCACTTTCCTTGAGCGTGGGATTCCTGTTGTTGTCGATAAAAACGTAAGGTCTTTTATTAAAAACCAGATAAACCCCTCATTCAGGTTTACTGAGTTTAACGACAAGATTTTTGTTTCTGATATAGTTATCCCTGAGTCAGGGGGCCTTGTGTCTGCGGTTACACCTATGGACCGCGTGTTGTCGTTGCAACCAGATTACACAAGGTTGGTCAAGTTGACTGAGCGCGTAGTTAATCTTCGGGCTAAGGGATTAGCAGACCCAGAAGGCATGGTGACCTCCCCGTTTAACCCAGACGAAAAAATTTCCAATCAGGATATCTTGGACCGTCTGGAATCTAACGAGTCAGTCGCCCCGTTTCTCGCACCCTCTAAAGGAGAACTTGCTCCCGAGTTTACTGAAGCTGCGCTGTTAGAACTTCGATTGAGTTCAATGGAGGCGTTGTTTGAAGGGGCAGATTTTTCTGGTTACTCATCATTACCAAGTGCCGGACGCCGCATTGCTGATGCATATGTGTCGGAACAGGAGTCTAGGTTGGCGCACCAGAAAGAATCTTTTGTGTCTACGTTATCTGTTGACGAAGTTTCTGAGTTAGAAGGTGACCCAGACTTTAACCCAGAGGTAGAAGCAGAAGACACATACGTTCCGCCTCAAGAAGAGATAGCCCCTCCGTTCGCCCCAGCGAGGATCACAGCCGCGTATAAAGAAGTTCAAGCTAATGCCGTCGCAGCTATGACTGCTGACTCGGCACTTCGTCGTCGGATTGTAGGGATTGTTCAGAACGAAGTCTTCCAGACAACTAACATTGATTTTAACCGGACGACTAATAAAACCCTTTGGGGTCATCTTGTGAACTGGATGGCTCAGGGCAACGCTAAGTCCAACTCTATCAGCCTCCTGTTTCAAAAAGAACTAAGGACACGCCAATTCGACATGGCTGCTCCAGTCAGGGATGCGCTCCGTCTGATGGGGCTTACTTCTAATTCTATTGAAGGGACTCCTAAGTCTGACGCGGATTACCTGTCCCTGATTAAAGATACAGTTGAGAACATTAAGGGTGAACCCGCTACCGATTTAGAAACGCTTAACTTCTTTAATTACGTTAAGCAATCTGTTCGCACTCTTTTTCTTCGGTCACAGCCCCACAACATGGGCAAGGGGTATGTCCAGATGCTCAACAATGACGCGATAGCCGCGTTGGGCTTAGAGAGCGGAAACCCCGACTCTATCATTGAGGCCCTCAACAGAATTGCTGGGCTTTCGCAACGCGCTCAGAAAGAATACGACACGCATCTTGTATCGCTGGCGCGGCTCCTTCTTCAGTCTCCTAATTTTATTAAGACTATTGAGTTGTCGATTGACGAAACAAATCAACCTTACGCGGGCAAGTTTGACAGACTCTCCGATGGAACTCCGGCTATCTCCTTGAATATAAATGGCCATAATCCGAGGGGGCTGGCAGACACTCTTCTGCATGAGCTTATCCACGCTTATGTAACTAACATTACAGGGAAGCCCGAATCGGCTAGAACCCCACAGGAAACGGCTGCGATCCAAACTTTGGAGGCCACTATTTCTGAACTCAAGAAAGACTACGCTGCGATGGGTTCAGAGTATGCCATAAGGAATGTGATCACTACTCCGTCGAGCAGACTGCCAAACCTTGGAGTGTTCTCGTTTAACGATTCACGGATCAATGATGCATTGGCAAACGTAGATGAGTTCGTTGCCCACTTCCTTACGTCAACTGACTTCCAACAGTTTGTAAAAACAATGACGGGGGATCGCGGACCCGCTGTTTACAGCGCGTTCCAAAGAATCATCATGGCCATCCGCTCGTTTTTTCGGGGGGCAACCCCTAGATTCGATGCCGCGTTCTCTGCCGTTCTGGATCTTTCGCATTCTTCTGTTTTGGAAGCAGGCGCTCGCCGTCGTAAAAAGAAAGATTTAATTACGGTTAACGAGTTCCTCGCACTGCCCAACAAAAAGTCCAAGCAAGCCGTAGACTTTATCGAGGAAAGCGTTTTCCCGTTTACCCCTGTGTCGGAAAACACGATCCCAAAAGAGCCGATCACTCCCGACACGGTAGTCCATACGATTACCAAGGGGGTCTCGACTGCCCAGCAAGAGCAAGCGGATTTGTCTTCTGCGATTCAAGAAGCAACCGGAGTTGACGCTACGGCTAAGAAAGAAGAAGGGGACGCTTATGAGCGGATAGTCAGGTATCTTAAAGGAGCCGTCATTCCACCTGAAGTAAGGACAGAGGTGAGCGAGACTATCCCTCAGATGGCCAAGATGGACAACGATACCGGAGTCCTGACCATAAACCCTAAAAAATTAAACGGGCTAATGGTGGACCTACAGCGTCGGAACGCGGGGAGAAAAGTTCCCCCCGAAACACTTCGGGGGATTATCTCGGTCGTCATTAACGAAGAGATTGCCCACGCCGCATCAGTAGCTGCGATTACTCGCACAGAGCAACAGGAGATTATCGGCGCGATGACTATTGCCGATGCATACAAAGCGATTGATGAGTATGGCGATGACTCTGCGGGAGCTGCCTCGATGAGAGAGAAGATGAAGGAGAAGTGGCGGGCTGGAGACCCAACCACTCAGATCCAAGTAATGGAGGAAATGCTTCGCCAACACGCGGATCGGGCCACGAACGGATTTTCTACTGAAGAAGACGTAGCTTTCCTTCGGACTAACCCCAGCATTCTCCAGTATGTTATCCGTTATTTCCAACGGTTCCTGAAGAAATTGGGTTACTACCGTTCCCGTAAGAACATATCTCCAGAACTTAACACGGCGATAAACAGAGTAGTTAATGAACTGAGGGCGCTGAAGCTCGGCTTTAGAAGCCTCAGTAACATTAAAACATTTGACGCGGATAACCCCCTAGCTGTCCTTGAGCTGCTCAAGAAACAAGCGGGGATGAATAAGTCCGTCGATCAACCTGACGAACAAGAGCTTGCAGTTGCATCGGGCATAACGCTGACGGGTCGGGATCTAAATCTCGAAGCCGTCAAGGGTGCCGAATCATTGGGAGTGCAGGAACGGGATAAGTTTACTGGTCTTGTCTAC
>CEOU01030225.1_pt1 | contig 10597 bp, 2 predicted proteins | sample 530731 | NCBI WGS metagenome assembly CEOU01 (sample SAMEA2620894, study PRJEB7988) | marine metagenome | isolation source: saline water (ENVO:00002010), including
GAAAAGGTTCATGCAATGCCACATGATGGTAGAAGTTCTTTGTTTAAGTTTGGAGTAAATTATGGAGCATGGCTTGGTATACTTGCTTCTAAACAAATACCAACAATAGAAGTATCACCACAAAAATGGATGAAATTTTGGCAAGATAAAATAGAAGAAAAACTTCCTAAAATAAAGAAAGATAGAAAAAATAAACTAAAGGAAATAGCTTCTATTTATACAGAAAAACCAGCGACGTTATGGAACGCTGATGCAGTTTTAATAACAATGTACGGAGTACATAAAGAAGAGGAGATTAAAAATGATAGAAGATAAAGATAGTATAGATATGTGGATTAATACTTGCAAAGGTATGTCAAAATCTGTATTAATAACAGCAGAACAAAACAACGTAGATAAGTTGTTAGAAATGTTAAAATTATTTAGAAGAGCAACTAAAAAGTTAGAATTAATTATTGAAATGAGTAAAAAAGAAAGATTTACAGCATAATCTCCTTTGCTGGCTGAGAATGGAGGGGTAGGATTTACCTACCTCTTCGTTCTAATTCTTTTAATGAGTTTTGTATTTCTATAGGTAACCCAGTATATCTTTTCTTTTTAGATTTAGTCTTTCTTTCCAATCTATCAAAATAATATGTAGGGAATGCTTCTTTAGTTGTTGGTTCTATAATATCCCTATATATAGTTCTTTCATCTTTTTTCTTAGGATATAATGTAAGTTCTTGCATAGCAGCTGCACCAAGACCATAAGGAGTTTTAGCAGTCATAGGTATATATCTATCATATGTTCTTCCACCCATTTGATTCAATAACCTAGCATATCTACCATAAGTTTCCATAGTATCATCATTAGCATAATCGCCAACAGTAAATAATATATTATCTAAATATTCACTATCTGCATTTATCAATTCCATCATTACACCTACATCCATCATAGTTGCAAATGTAGGGCCAAGTTTAGAACCTACAATACCTTTACCATAAAATTCTCTGTTTATTTTTTCTATAGCATCTGGGTCATCATAGTCTGATGTAAACAATAACCATAAGTCATCTAAAAATTCTTTTCCTGTATGCTCGATAAGAGTTTGGTTATATCCAGAAACGTAACTTATTAATAATGGAGCCATGAAATATGCAACAGATACATTCATTGCTTTATGTACACCTCTAGCATCTTTAACCCAATTAGAAAAACTATCTTCACCTCTTACAACATTTTCCATAAATGCTCTTCTATCACCTTGAGCTTCTTTATATATAGACCAATTCCTTTCTAAAAATTCCATACCATAATGTTGGAATTGAAACAAAAATTGACCTACACCTTCTCTCATATTTCTTGCTTTTGCATAACCCTCATAATCAAAGTGATTAAGAATAACCATATTTTTTGCATAGTTTTTAGTAATACTTCTTCTTAAACTTTGTACTGTAAGTTTTGATTCTGGATTATTTTCTTTATCAACTCTTACTTTGTTTTCTAAATACTGTTGAAATTTAGGATTGTTATCCATTATCTTTTGTATCTGAGCAAATGCAATTTCAGCAGTTAGTTTTCTATTAGCATTTTCTACGCCTCTATGTAAACCAGCGCTTATGTTTGCAATTTGACCCATCTTAGTAGCAAATATCTTAGAACCTTTATATAAAAAACTTTCTTCATCTGCATAAACTATCTTACCATTTTCATCCATTCTTCTTATTCTATTAAAAGAAGCAGACTCACTACTTATACCAGATTCTATAAGAGCTTCTGATGTATCCATAAAAAGATTTTCTTTTTTCATAAAATCATCTAAATCACCACCAAATATTTCTGTAGCTCTTTTTTCATTTAAATATTTTCTTGATTCTCTAACTGCTGAGTAACCAAATGTTGCATAGTTCATTAAATACTGAGTAGCGTTTCTAGCTGCAGAACGTACGCTAAAACCTAGTTTATTAGTAAATTGATAAGAGAGTAAGGCTTTTTTTATTTCGTGCATTGAACCAGTATTTTTTACTCTACCATTTACAGAACCATACAGACTATTTATTATATCAACAATTTTACCTGCATATTGAGATTCTTTATTATACATTGACCTTGCTTTATTCAAGGAATCAATTAACCCACTTTTTACAAATACCTGAGTATTAAATTTATTAACGTCATTAATATATGTATTTACAACATCAATAAAATTCATACTGTATTCATTATAACCATCTCTTTGTCTAGACTTACCATAATCTGGTATTGCTACATTAATACCTCTAATAATTTCATCTATAGACTTACTGTCATGTTTCATATCTATTAATGCTGTATCTAATTCATCAAAGTGCTTCATCATTCCATCCATCATCTTAGCATTAAATTGTTTTGTAAAATGAGGAAAGTAACCTTCTGAATATCTAGGCATTAGTCTAGAACGTAAATTTTCTTTTAATGCATTTAAATTATCTACAGTAAGTTTAAAACCTTTTTTATTTTCTATTTGTTTAATAACAATATTTATTTTTTCATCAATACCATTTCTTAGTATTCTATAAGAATCTTCCATTAAAGAATTATATTTTATTAATGGACTGATTACGTCAGGTGATACTCCTAGTTGTTCTAGGTATTGACGAGTTTCAGAATCAGTTAGTCTTACAAGTTTTTTACCACTATCATACTGTTCAACTCTATTGATAGCATCTTTATCTCCGCCTTCTGCTAATGCCTTTTCTGCTTTGTATTTAATATCTATAGCTTTAGGCATCTTATCTTCTACTACTCTAATAAAATCAACAAAAGTTTTTACAGAACCACTATTTTCAAAATCTTGCAATACCTTTCTTGCTTCATTTTGTTCTGTTTCTGTGCCACTATCTAATGTTTTTATATAATCTATTTCTAATTGTCTGTGTTTCTTTAATGCAGAATTAAGTTTTGAAGTGCTAAATGCACCAGTTATCCCACCAGATGCTCTTATTTGGTCAACTACATCTTTAAACTGTTTATTAATATTGTCTCTTCTTTTGTTGTCGTTATCAACTATCTTTCTAAGATTTTTTAAACTTTCTGCTAATACTGGGTCTCGTTTACCCAATACTGTTCCAACCATAAATCCTTCAGTAGTTTCAAACTGTGTAAACTTTCCACTATCAACTCTTTGGGCATATCTATTCAAGTCTCTTATAAAAGAATTGATATTACCACTAGTAAGAAATGCACCACCTTGTTCTGGACTTAGCAACATAGCATATTCCATTTCTATATTAAATCTTGATTCAAACATTGACATAGCTGCTTGGTATGGAGATTGTATATTACGAGCAACCATATCTGTACTCGCCCATTTTTCTATACCATCAAGTAACTTTAATGCTTTTCTATTGTATGTTTTATTGCAATCTACTTGCATTTTGCATACTCCTTCATCATTCTAAATGCTTCATATCCAGAGTCTCTCATAGGATTTTGCCTAGCTCCTGTCATTAAATCCTCATGTACTTGATTAACACTTTTAAGCATACTGAGTAAAGTTTTTGAAGATTTAACTTGTTTAGGTTTAAACTTTAAATATTTTAAATGAGTATACATAGGATTATCTTTAGTATGTCTAGGCAATCCATTTTCATCAGCTCTTGTAAATATATCTTTTTTAATTAATTCTAAAAATTGTTCATCATTATCCAATCTTTGTTTTAAATACTTCATAGGATTTAAGTAATCTTTTCTAGATGAAATTTCTTCTAATTCATTTATAGATTCTAAAAACTTTTTATATTCACCTTTATCTTTATCTGGTATTGATTCTGCGTAACTTGCATAAAATTGTGTTACTGATTTATTTATAGTTGATAATGGATTAGATGGTAGCATTTGAGATAACCAATCAAAATCAGAATTGTCTTGCCTCATTCTATTTTCTACTTCTTTAGTAAAAGGCATTAATCCAAATCGTTCCATATTAGAATCAGTTAAATTCATCATAGAAATATCTTTATCAAAAAATCTTCTATAATGTTCATTTGATTCTATCATTCCATTTAACAACCATTCACCCCATCTTTGTGATTTCTCTTTGTCATTAGCAGTTAATCCTAATTCTAATTTCCCATTTGCTAATCCAACTATAGTTTGTAATCCATGTCTATACCTAGCACTTTCTTTATAAGGCATTGCAACTGGTCTGTTATTAAATATTCCTATATCATCTCTATTTCTGATTGGCTCCATGTATGCATAAAGAAAATTAACTCCGTGTTTTTCTATCATTGATATTAAATAATTTTGTCTTAATTCATAAACACTACCTATATCTCCTTTATGTTCTTCAACATATTTAAATATTTCTTTACTTGTTATAAGAGATTTTTTTCCGTATGGAAATATTTCATCAAGCAATGTGTTAGAACCATAAGTCTGTTTGTTAAATTCTTTTATAGCTTTTAAATCTGCCAGAGGGCTGCCTTTTCCCGTATCTTGACCCAATGTTTCAGTCCAACTATCATATCGAGTTCCATAAAAGTTTCTTAACATTGCGTTCATTGTATTTGCATGAATAATGCTTGTTTTTAAATCACTATCTTCTATAGCAACATAATTTTTGTACTTTAAATCTTTAGGATGTATCTTTCTTTTAACAGATTCTGGATGTTTTTCTCTAAGTTCATTAGTTAATTTGTTTATAACCCAATCTATATTTGATATTTTTTTCTTCTTCCACTTCCAAGAATAATTAGTTTTTTCTATCTGTTTCTTTTTCTTATCTAAGTTTTTAATTATTGCTACTTGCCTATTAAATCTTTGAGTATCGTTCTTTATTCCTTGCGATATTTCATCGGACCTCTCAACAAAAGCATCCTGTTCTTTCTGTGTATTTCCTGTAGGTTCTTCTTGGTCAAATGGGTCTTGCAATCTTTTATAGTCTTCAAATCTAGAAGGACTAGATACTAATCTATTATACCAATTATCTATCTCTTGGAATGTTTCTATATCTAAATTGTATTCTTTTTTATTTTCTAATAAATCTCTTGTACCTATCTGAACAGCGATTCTATCTAGATAATTACCTCCATCGCCTTTAGCAACATTTTGAACTGCATCTGCTATTGGTTGAAATCTATTTTGTTTTTTATCTAATAATGTTTCTAAATACTCTTTATTTTTTATATCAGTTTTTTTATACGCTAAAAATCTATTTAATCCTTCATACACATCTTCATGAAAACTCTTAAATACTTTACTAGCCATATTCATATCATAAAAACTAGTTTTTCTTTTTTCACCAGCAACATACTTACTATCACCAAAAGCATTAAGAAGTTTATTCTGTTGATTTAAAAACTCTTTTATAATCAATTTATCTGCATCATTTAAATCTTTTGTGCTTTCTCGATACTTACCATCTACTAATTCATATTTAGAAAATATCCTTATTCTTTGACCATTAGCAGTTCTTCCATTTTTAAGTATTGCTTTTAAGTCTTCAGAATCAGCTTGTTTAGGAGACATTGAATCATCTATTTTTGGAAATAAAAAGTTATCCACCCATTCATATATATTCCCTGCTATATTTTTATTTAATTCATTTGAACCATCAATAATATATTGAACTTCTAAAGCTGCTCTTTGATAATAAGCAAGAGACTCTGTGTCTATCGTAACAACCTCTGTTGGGTTTCCTTTATCATTAACTTGTGAGTTATAAAGTATAGAAGGGCCTATTAAGTTTCCTTCTTCATCTGGCCTAACTACGCCTTCCCACTCTTCTGACCTTTGAGCAAGATGGTTTCTATTCGCTAGGTTTTGTAAATAATTTAATTTTCTAGGAGTTTTCTGCGCTAATCCAATTGCTTTTTTAAATGCTATACTTTGACCCATCTTTTTTAATGTAGCATTTCTAGAATCTGTAGCATTCATTTGAAATGTAAAAGAAGGTTTTTCTTGTAAGTCGTTAGGGTCTATTCCTTGAACATAAAATGCTTGGTTTCTTTTAATATAATCAAACATATAATCACTATGCGCAAAAAAATAATCTACTTTGTCAGCATCATAATCACCTTCATATACATTAGCAATATCATAACTATTAATCTCTACGCCTATTCCCTGTTCTTCATCTAGAAAACCTTTTAATCCTAATAAGGTTATATCGTTAGGTCGAGTTCTTGGATTTCTTCTAGAAACTATACCTAGTTCATATCTTCTGTTTACAAGTTTAGAGTATGATTCTAAAAAGTTATGCACACTACCAATGGTTGCATTATTTAATATATCATCAACACTTTCAATTGTATTATTATCAGCATCTTTTAATGCAGTTAGGTTGGGTATTTCTTGAATATCTTCAATTGTATTTTTTATTTCATTTTTAAAATCTTCTAAAGACAAAACTCTTTCATTTTGTACAATTCGTATATTTTTATCATTTGGTAATTCAGATAAACTAGTATCCCTTTCTTTATGTGGAAGGGCTATTTGACCTCTTAATATCATTTTATTATTAGAATCAAACAATGTAGGAAACAATCTAGTTTTTAATCCTTCACCTAAAAATGATTTAGCAGATTGAACTAGTGGAGCTTGTCCTCCATATCTATTAGATTGCAATGCTAGGTTTTTATCTTTTTCAGAATAAACTCTATTAGTAATAGACCTTCTCGTACTAAACAATGTATCTATATATTCTTGTGCTAAATATTTTTGAACTTGACTTGAACTATAATCATATGGATTAGCTGAGTCATTTAATTGCAAGTAATACATCATATTACTAAGGTTAGATAACGCTCCCTGTTCTGGAGAATCTGGTATGTTATTTTTTTCCAATTGTTCCCTCATAAAAAAGTTCATTTTATAAGGGTCTGCCATTATAGATTCCATTTGATTTAGATTAGCAGTTAACTCACCTATCAATCCTTTAAATGCATTCCTATGTTCATCTCTATTCATATAGTTATAATCAGCATCAGACTCACTTGCAGATAAAAGGTCAGCATCTTTTTCTGGTCTAAAACCTATAGCATCTAAATCTATTTCTCTTATAAATGTATTCCTGTCTGTTATCCTGTAATCTTTTAAATCATTCCATTCTAATCCTTTAAGAATACTATCTTGCTCCTCTCCATTAACTATCTTAGGGTCGTATATTTTTGCACCAGAATCGCTTAATAATATATCTACAGGGTTTTTATCAAAGAAACCATCTAATGCTGGGCTATAGACAAAAAGAGTTTTACCATATAGCAATGTTTTGCCTTCTCCTTGAGATGATATTATTGGTTTAATTGGATTTTTAGAATCTGGACTGTGACCCATCATTGTATGATATTCAGACATAGCACCTTTAGATAAAAATGCTATACTATCAAATCCAGAAACTTTTTCATGCGCTCTTCCTACAATATTTTTTCTATCGTATCCTTCTAGTTCTGGTATTTGGTCTTTAAATTCATTAACAACATCGTCAACAATTTTCGCCATATTTTCTGTACTGTCATCCCATATAACTACTCTATGTTTCCCATCTCTTAATCTTTGTTTTAATAATTTAGAAACTGGGTCTGCCTCAATAGCAGTTCTAGATTGTATAATAGACCTTAAGTAATCTTCGTTTGGTCTTATAAAGTTTTTAGTAGTTACTAGTTTAATTCTTTTAATATACTTGTCTACTTCTACTGCATCTTTTGAATTAAGAACTCTTAATAATTCAGTATCACTATCACTTTTTAATGCAGTTTCAAGTATTAAATATTTCATAGCAGTTTCAACACTTGCTTCATCATAAGAATGTTCGTTTTTAGTTACGTCAAAAGTATCTTTTAATGTCTGTATTGGTTTTTTATCTTCAAGTAAATCTTTATATTGATTGTAGAATCTTTCAAAATCTTTAACAATCTTATCCATATCAGTACGATTAATTACTATACTATCCATCCCATCATAAATATCTAATTTTACTATACCAGTTTCAACACTAGACAATCCTTTTTCATTTAAACCACTATCTAGGTTAGCCATTGAAATATTTACATTCTTTAATTGATTAGCAACTCTACTTCTTACTTTATTTATTTTTTCTATTTCTAAGTCACTTAATCCTTCCGTACTTAATATATTATAAGTTCTTTCTTGTATGTAATCTTTAAAATCTGTATAAACTACATTGTTATCAAAAATTGAATAATTTAATTGTAAACTATTAAGTTTTTGAAATACTGGATTATTTTGAAAAAATTCTTTTTCTTTATCTGGATTATATTTAATAGTTGAGTTTCTAATAGACATTACAGGAACTTCTATCCTGTCTTTTAAACTAAATACTATTTGAGTTACATCTTCTATTACTGCACTTCTTTTTTTATTATCTAAGTCTTTAAACTCTACTCCGTCTAATGATATATCCCTTTGAAGCCTGTTTATAGATTGTTGATTAAGATTACCAAAATCATCTAACATATACTGCTGACTTCTAAATCTATTTGATTTTTCTAAAGGAGTTTGATAAGAATAGTCAACATATTGAACAGTTCCATTTTTATTTTCTAATCTAAACTTGTACTTTCTATAAAAGTCATCTATCCCAATCGAAGGATTTTTTACTTCATCTCTTGCTTCTTTAACATATCTTCTATCAATCTTTTGTCTTTCTTCTATCTCTCTTAATATAAACTCATCTGTATACCCTGTTTTCATTAATTTTTGATTAATAGGGTCTAATGCCTCTGTTAATGATGTAATATTTTTTCTACCTTCCGTCTCATCTAATACTTTTTCTAATGTAAATTTTTTATCAATCTCTAACTCATTATCTACATTTCTTTTTACTATTCCCTGACTTCTCAACATTCCCATTAAATCATTTTTAGCAGTAACGCCAAGAACCTTCATATATTCTAGCATCCTACCTTTAACACTATCCAATTGTGAATTGCTCATTACTTCAAACAATTCTTGAAATACGACATTGTCTTTTCCACTACTTTGACTATATATATCAAGCATCCTCATTTTTAGTTGATTAGCTTGAGTTTCATTTAAAGTAACTACTTTATCTGATATTTTTACAAAACCTTCTGTTTGTTCATTTAAATCTTTTAATATTTTATTGTATTCATACTCTAATGTATTTTTTTCATTTATACCTTTTACTTTGTGAGGTATGTTTAATTCATATAATCTAAAACCACTAATACCCTCATCTGACAACAACTTACTATCGCTAAACATTGCACTTTTAGATTGAGATAGTAAAAATGCCATATGTTGTTCATTAGTAACTTTGCCTTGCATCCTTCTTCTATTTATATCAGATAATGTCATTTGATATAAAAATCTCATAGAAGGTTTATTAAAAAGGTTTATATCTACATTGTTATCTTGTAATATATTTTTTAATGATTCAACATCAGTTGAGGTTATTTTTCTACTAGGAGTAGTATCTGTTATTTTGTAATCACCTAATGCCATTAAGACACCATGCAATCTACCTAAATCTTTTGCCTTATTTTTATAGTCACTATCTATATTAGATATATCATCTATCAACCTTAATCCATCATCTGTATCAACTAACAAACCAGCGTTTTTAAAATAAGACTCTAAGTTTTCTGGCATTTTTTCTCTAGATAATGTATCTGATAATCTTTGAGTAAATAACTTACCTTTGTTCTGAATAAGAGGTATTAAATATGATTCTGTATCTTGAAAACTAAACTTCTTCCTACCATCTTTAACATTAGCTCCATCATTAACAGATGTTTCAGAATCGTTTATAATATTATAAAAATCTTTTAATGAATCTTCTGTTTTAATTCGACTACTTTTAGCTCTATCTACTTCAGCTCTATCTATTCCAATAGAAACATCTTTTATAGTATGATAACTTCTATTTATATCTAATATTGCTTCTTCAGCTTCTACTCCAGTCTTACCTAACCAAGATTCAAAATCACCATTTCTTGCTTTTTTAAGTAACTCAGGACTAATATCTAATGTATTAGGAAGTACAATTCTATTATTGTTAGTAGACATTGTAATCCCTTCTAGATTTGCATTTCTTATCGTACTTAATACATTTACAATTCTATCTTCCATGTTAGCAGTTGCTTGTTCTACTCTTTCTGTAAATGCTTTATCTAAATCTTCAGATGTTTCAAATCCTTGCCTTTGCAATATTTCATTTATTCTATTTGCTTGAGTTTCTGTTATCTGTGTAATAGGTCTTGCATATTCAAAGTCTTCATCCATTATTTGATAAAGTTTATTTATCTTACCATCATGTGGGTCAAATGGAGCACCAGATTCCAAATCAAGAAATGTTTTTTCTCCCTCACCAACTTTTTCACTTGTTACAGTCTCATCATCATCACTAACTATTCTTTGTTCTATTAAGTAGTTTTTAAGTTCTTCATTCTCTCTAGATAAACCTACTCCATGAATATTATTAGGTCTAGAAAATGTAGATGCAAAAAATGTTTGAGAATTATCAACACCTAAATGGTCTAAAGTAAGTCTTAATTTGTTAATATTTTCACCTAAATCCATACTCTTAGCAAAGTTACCTCTACGTTGAGTCCATGCACCAATTAACATACTAGATATAAAATCTTCTGC
>CEOU01061911.1_pt1 | contig 10559 bp, 17 predicted proteins | sample 530731 | NCBI WGS metagenome assembly CEOU01 (sample SAMEA2620894, study PRJEB7988) | marine metagenome | isolation source: saline water (ENVO:00002010), including
TTTTCTAAACTTTTGCGTGTAGGAAGAAGTTTTCGTTTTTTGGCCTTTGTCCGTCTTAAATTTTCCATAGTCTTTTTTGAGCATCTTCTTGTAACGAGTCTCAACCTCTGCCAACGTTTTGAGTCCTCTGAAGTATTTAAGTGGTGCATAAATTTTGCCTTTAGTTCGTCGAAGTTCACCAACTTTTTTAGTAATCTGATCATCACTGAGAGGCATCTTATTTTTTACTGAGATTTTTTAGGTGTTCCATGAAAGTTTCACCCTTGTGTGCCTCGGGGAATCTTTTAAAATACAACTCGTAAACATTTGTACCATTCAAATTTACATAGAATAGGTATACCATAGTTATCATAGTAGTAATCATCAGATCTGTCGTATCAAAAATAGACCTGGACGAATAACTCATCACTGTAAACAAAAGTTCTAAAGACATGATGACTACCTTCTTTGTCCAGTGATATTCACGACGGAACTTATATAACACCAAGTATGTTGCAACGACGAGTGCAATCAATAATGGCAAGAACGGTGAATAAGATGTAAACCCTAATCTAAAAAGGATTGCTAAAACCCATAACCACCAACTGAAAACAAGAGTTTTGTCGTTCATCTATAATAGATATAGAGAAAAGATCAGAAATATCTATATGAATCGGGTGGCTATAAATGTAGATGAAGTTTTAGTTGAGTTCCTTAAACCAATGGCTCAACATAATAATTTGAAACTTCCTTCAAAACCAAGATATTCGTATGTGTATAGAAATATCTTCGATTTGTCCCAAAAAGAATCAACAAAAATGGTACGCGACTTTTATAACTCGTGTACCTTTGATAACTTAGAACCCATACACGGATCTCGTGCAATTGTTCAGATGATGCGACCAAAAACATCCAAACTATATGCAATTACGGGTCGTCAGGAGTGTGTACGATACAAAACAGAAAAATGGTTAGACGACAATTTTCCCAGACTTTTCGACGACTTGATTCTGACAAACAGTTACACTTCCCAAGAAGTTTGTAAAGCCGATGTGTGTACTTCTTTAAATATAGATACTATGATAGACGATAGTAACATAGACTGTGGTATATGTAGATATATGGGTATAGAACCCATACATTTTGGAGGATACGATGAGAAAATGTACCCTTGGTGTTATGAAGATGAGACCACCGTCACGAGTTGGGTGGAATTATACAAAAAGAATCTACTTTAGACTCTTGATGGCAGATACAATGTTGGGAAATATTTTCCCCTGGAATTTGACACGACCCGTCTTGGCGTTAAAATAACCCTCGTGTCCATTGAAAACTGCTCGGTGAATGTCGAGACCCATATAAAAAATACAATATTATATTTAGTAGATATGAGTCTTTCCATCATCATGGGAAATATGTTTTCGGGTAAGACCTCCGAACTTATCCGAAGACTCAAACGTTTGAAAGTTCTTGGAAAGGAAATCATCGTGGTAAACTCAGCAAAAGATACGCGATCACCAGATGAAGTGTTGAAAACACATGATAATGTAAAATTCAGTTGTCACAAAGTTCATGATCTTTTTAGCCTCTTAGATAGGGAGGCGTTTGAAAACGCAGATATCGTAGCCATCGATGAAGCACAGTTTTTTCCTAGACTGAAAAAATTTGTGGAACATTGTCTGTATCAGAAGAAACAAATCATACTAACAGGTTTGGATGCCGACTCTTTCCAAAGAAAGTTTGGTGAACTCATCGATTGTATTCCACTTGCATGTGAGGTTGTAAAGTTGTCAGCATTGTGTATGGTGTGTAAAGATGGAACATGCGGTCCGTTTACCAAACGAATTGTACCGGATAAACAACTGGAATTAATTGGAGGAAGTGACATGTATGTGGCGGTTTGCAGGAATCATCTTTACCCAGATGAACTCACACCATCCGATTTGTGGTGGACAGGTAGATGATTATTAATACTTAAACCCTAGCATTCTCTTCTGCTTGTTTGTAGATCTAGTAGGTATAGGAACACAAATATTATCGTTACTGTGTACCCATTTATACCCATCATGTGCCGTCCACTTTATCCCATGCTTTGATAGAGTTTTACGACACAATACACAGGGTAAGGATATTGCATCTCCAAGTGTATTCTTTCTCTCGACTACCAATTGGCCATATTTTCGATGAAGCCAATCTGTAAATTGATGAGGCTTTTTGCCACTCTTAATGCACTTAATGTACAGGCTACGTATAAGTCTTCTTTCTGCACACAATAAGTTATCACTTAGGACGCCTGGACCCCGTGACATATAACTTGTCACCGTGCAATACTTCATAAATAATATCAAGGTATTATAAATATGATGTTCACCCAGGTGCAAGTTATCCTTATTGCATTGTTTCTGTTCATTCTTGTCTCGACGAAGAACTTAGGTAACCGTCCAGCTATTATTATTTTTGTGGCGACGACTCTTCTCCACATGTACGATCATCTCTTCCTACTCAAGCGTGGCAAGGAGAAGAAGCTTGTCGAAAACTACACCTGCCCTTCCTGCAGCGGTGCTTAATTTCTAAGTATATAGAAATGCCCCACTGTTACGAAAAATACCAGCCCGAGACTGAGGCTGAGGCTGAGGCCGAACCCGTCGAGAAGAAGCTTCTCATTATCCCCAAGATGCCTTTTGGTCTCACTGTTTTCCAGGTTGTCCAGGTACTCATGCTCTCTTACATCATTCTCAAGCAGAATAAACTTGTCTAATTATAGTAATGAAGGTCAGACTCATCAAGAGTCCCAACCCCCAAAAGAAATTCAGAGCGATCTTCGAAAATGGTCGTAAAGTAGACTTTGGTGGTCGAGGCTATACTGACTATACAATCCACAAAGATCCAATGCGGATGCGTTTATATGTTCAACGTCACGGAGGAAACGTTCCAGACGGCGATCAAGATGTACACAGGCGTATGTTGAGCGTCGACAGGAGTGATAAAGAACGTTGGTCTAAAAACGGTATGTATACCGCCGGTTTCTGGTCTAGGTGGTTACTTTGGAGTCAACCGTCTATGACAAAAGCTAAGCGACTGATGTCCTCGCGTTTCGGTTTGCGATTTGTTTAAGACCTCTACGATTTAAAGCACCTTGAAGATTTTTGAGTAAATTTCTTGGCATCACAGGTCGCACGTTACCACCACGAGAGGGAACAACACGCTTCATAGGAGGAGGTGGTGGAGGTGGGAGAGGAACTCTGGTACCCATGTTTAACAGAGATTTGCACATACCAACTGTCTGTTTTGCATTTTTAACACGGTTTTCCATGTTTCTACGAACTTTTTTACGCAACTCTTTAATGGTTAATTTCATACGTCTACCATTCACATCTTTTGTGACACGCTGACCAGTTGCCTTAACTTTTTCCTTCAACTGCTTGTAGTCCATTAATATTGATAAAGAAAATGTTTGAAATATAATTATGTCATATAAAGAAGATCTAACAGAGACGAACCGACTCATACGAGAAGTACTTCTTCCTGAGATGGCAAATTTAAGAGGGGAACTTAACGAGTTGCGGCGATATACCTGGCCATATATACAAGCTCTAAAAGAGAACAATCAACTTGACGACATTCAAGCGAAGCGGAATTTTTCGCATCACTTGGATGATGAAACATTACTTCAGTTACTGAAGATCAAGGCTCTTCATCATCAAAGACGAGGAGAGAATGGAACTTTGACACTAAGAGAATTTGATTTGATTAGAAAAAATTGTCCGTCCGGTACGTCTTAACAGTGTAAACACCATCCTGTCCGTATACTGTTACCTGTTCACCACCATACAGCTCGGGGCAACCGATGTCTTCTGTGCATTCGCGACCATCGATGGAAACTGGGATGGGATAAATTTGGTCACCGAGGGTGGTTGTGTGATAGTGATAGCGGTCACGCCTGTTACGAACTTCGCGGCCATAGAGGGGTAAAGTTTCACCAGCCTCGTTTGAAAGAAGACCAATCTGCTGGAAATATCCGGGTTTGTATTTCTTGATGGGTGGACCCCTGTACTCTGGTGGCATCCGCTGACTTTCCACCTTTACGGGAACTGGTACCTTCACTGGGACGGGAACCTCCACTTCGATTGGATTCCTCACCAAGGCGTAAATCATGATCACGGGAATAGACAGAAGAACTATAGAATTGACAAGCTTATAGTTAATCTTCATCTTTATAATAAGCCATGAAAATATTGGGGATCGATATCGGATATACAAACATGGGCCTGGTCATGGCATTATGTCACGGACATAGAATAGAAATTGAATACCTAAAAAAGGTTGATTTGGGAGACTACAAATATTCTGGTAAAAGTAATGATACCGCCGTTTTGATATCTTTATTTGTGGAAGAATATGAACATATATTTAAAGAAGCTGATGTGATTCTCATAGAACGACAACCACCATCTGGGATGAATAATATAGAAGCATTACTACATTACATCTTCATGGATAAAGTAGTTTTGATATCCCCTCTTAGTGTCCATAAACACTTTGGTATGGATGGTTTAAACTACGAAGAACGAAAAGAAAGAAGTGTAAGAATAGCCAGACAATACATAGAGGAAATACCATATGATCGTGAACACGATATAGCAGATGCTCTATGTATGATTATACATTACAACTGGAAAGTGACTATTCATTTTTTCGACTCATTTAGATTTAAACCCCATGATCGTATTAATGCGGCCAAGTCTTATCTGAACCAACATCCAAAGGGCAAAAGCGGATAACTTAATAATCTTACCAGACGCGTCATCTGAAACATTATACACTGGGTCAAGAACTCGTGACATAAAAGTTTTCGATTTTTCCTGACCAGTTAAGTATACCTCAAGTTGTGTCAGACAGCATGTGTCATCATTGGTTATCCAGTGGAAAAATACGAATGGTATGAACAGAGAGTACATCTCAAGCCATCGAACATCTTTGACAAACATGGGGACGATCACCGCCGCCACCAGCATAAGTAAGTGAATCACAAAGATTATGTTCATATATAGTAGACGATGAAAAAATCGTGGAACGATCAACATGAAAATATATTGAGACAATGGGGTGAGGCCTCGGCCTGTTATAGGTACATGAACCACCGAGCCTTCCTCATGTACAAAACTCTTTCGATGCGTTTTACATTACCAGTCATCGTTCTTTCGACAATCACGGGTACGGCCAATTTTGCCCAGGATCAGTTTCCAGAATCGATACAGGGAAGTGTTCCTGCTATGATTGGTGGTCTAAATCTTATTGCCGGACTTATAGCGACCGTGATGCAATTCTTAAAAATTAATGAATTAATGGAGAATCATCGAACTGCTGCACTGTATTACGGTCTATTGTCGCGTAATATTAGGTTAATGTTAGCTCTTCCACGCGAAGAACGTAAAAAGGATGGTCTCAAGTTTGTCGAAGAATGTAAAGCTGAGTACGATCGCCTCATTGAGCAATCACCACCCGTTCCAATAAACATCATCAAGAATTTTGAACTGACGTACCCAGATGATGATTGTGATTTCATTAAACCGGAAATACTTGATGTTCGACCCATTCATGTCATAACTGCTATCACCGAAGATACACCATTCTCTAAGGTGGGGAAAGCTTTCCAATCTGATGAAGAGAAGTCTGAAGAATCGACAGACGTCGAACAAGGTGAACGACGAGAATGAATAAGATGAGGTTGAATATAGTTATAGATAGAGCGTAAGGGAACACTTTCTGTTTTAAAGGTTTGACTACCCTCTCATGTAGTGCGTCATTTTCCAGCACCAAATCTATGGCCTGATTAGTAAGATCATCCATGGACCGCTTCATTAAAATAATTCCACAAAAAAACAATGACAAAGGGGACACGGTTCACGTCGAAGAATTCAAACGCATTAAACACCTGATTAACGAGAATCAAAATGTATTTATATGCGGTCCAACCGGTGTGGGTAAAACACATTTACTTAGACAAGTTGTTGATTTGAACAGATGTATAGAAATACATAAGAAGACAACAATCGAATATTTGAGTGATACATGTGCACCGATTATTGTGGAAGATTATGATGCCGAACCACTGCTATACAAAAATTTAGTAGATCATGTGGTTGACAATGGGACAGTGAATAATAAATCACTGATTGTGACATCTATCAATGGGTACCTACTTCCAAACTTTCAAACAGTTTTTATTAAACCCCTCACCGTAGATCAACTATTGACTATAAAGAATGGTAAAGATGCTGAAGAAGCAGCAAGAAAATCAAAAGGGTCCGTTCGAAATTATCTCAACTACATGGAAAATTATGATGACATAGATGATTTTAAAACGTCAAAGGAATTCGTGAAAGAAATTCTGTGTACAACCGACCCGTTCCCATGGTATGATAGTATACCCGAACATGGTCATATATGCGACACCCTACAAGAAAACTTTGTTGAATCAAAGGGTGCAGACATTATACGTATATCAAACTCCCTCTCAGAAGCCGACGTCTTTGATACATATATTTATAATGGACAATGGAACCTACTCCCTTATTATACTCACACGGGTATACGAATTCCAAAAGCGTATCTTGAAACTCCACTCAATCCAGATACCATCAGATCTGGTAGTGCATGGACAAAGTATGGAAATTTTAAAATGCGTTTCAAAAAGTTCAGTGAAATCAGACGAAAATCCGGAAACCGCCTCGGAGTGGAAGAGATGTGCCTATTAAAGAGATATGCAGAGCTTGGACGCTATGATAGGTTAATAGACTATGGAATAACTCCACAAGATTTTGACGTGATGAACCACCTAGCAGTGACAAGTAAGTTAAAACAAAGAGACGTCACAAATATAAAAAAGGCTCTCAAAAATGTCATCGAAAGACGAGAGTGAAGATACCCCGACGACCGTCAAGACCATCGGTAACGAGATGTTCTTTTACGGAGAGATTACCCAAGAAAGTATTCTAGAATTTACCGAATGCTTCAAGAAACTTGAGATTGAAGTACTCAAGAAAGCAGCTGATATGTATGGGTACACACCTATGATTCGTGTTCACATTATGAGTGAAGGTGGTGATCTATTTGCAGGTATCGCTGCCATGAACGTCCTAGAGAAGTCTCGTGTGAAGGTTACTACAATTGCTCAAGGGTCGTGTTGCAGTTCTGCCACCTTCATGCTACTTGGTGGATCGGAGAGACTCATGGGTATGAATGCCCATATCCTCATTCATCAGATTAGTACAGGTGAATTTTGGGGTAATTACGAAGAAATGAAGGATGAAGTGAAATCATGTGGCAAGTTCATGAAGGCCATCAAAGACATCTACATGAAAAAGACGAAAATTCCAGATAAAAATTTCAAGAAAATGATGAAGAAGGACGTATACCTCCCTTCGTCTAAATGTTTAAAATATAAGATCGTTCACGGGATTGCCTAATGTCGACCGATCGTTTATACAATCCCAAGATGACGAGACATATAAAAATTATACACAACGTGTTTAAATTAAAATTGTCCTCATCTGGCAACCTAAGTCGCTCCATCCTACCATAATTGACAACTGGTAATTCAGACATCTATTTAAAACGTACATTTTATTATCGTATAATGGAACGCCTTATCCGCCAAGACAAGCACGATCGTCAGCGATACATTGACATCCGGGTTGAAGACCTGAAGAATGGAACTGCTGACATTGTGAAGACTTCTGGTATCGTGGGGAGTGACAAGTTTACTGAATCACGAACCAATGTGAAGACTGGTTATGAGAAAGCTCTCAAGCGAGCTCAAACCATGTGGAATAATGAGCATGCAAAGTGTAATCAGGTGTTGCCCATGCTTGCGAACAAATGGGAAGATCGTAAAAAATACATCTCTCAACCTTTTTACGTTCAACCCAAACTCGACGGGGTTCGTCTCTTGGTATCCAAGGATGGTGGTATTTCAAGAACTGGTAAAATCATTCCTGGAACTGAAATTCTGGGTAAAGGTCTCAAGGAAGGTCAATACGTTGACGGTGAAGCGTTTGACCCTAATCTCTCATTCGAGGATCTCACGAGCACCTTCAAAACAGATCCTTTGAAGCTCAAGTTCCACGTGTTTGATTACTTTGATATGAATGCACTGGATATGACATTTGAGCAGCGTTGGGAAACTGTAAAGTCTCTCAAGAACAAACACTACGAATACGTCAAGACGACACTCGTTATGCTGCGAGAACATGTTCCCATGGTACACAAACAGCACGTCGAGGAGGGTCATGAGGGTACTATGATCCGTGACAAGGACAGTGTATATGAAGTTGGTCAGCGAAGCAATTACCTCCTCAAGCACAAGGATTTTCAAACCGAGGAGTATGAGATTGTTGGCGCCAAGACTGGCCATGGTCGTGATGCAGACGCAGTTGTTTGGGTCTGTAAGACACAAGATGGTCATCAGTTTACTGTTCGACCCGAAGGCACCATCGTCCAGAGAGAAGAGGATTACAAGAATCGTGAGAAGTTTATGGGAAAGATGCTTACCGTGCGTTTTCAGAACCTGACTGCACAAAACGTGCCACGATTCCCTGTTGGTGTGACAGTTAGAGATTATGAGTGATACGTATGCATGGATACTATCATAGAAGGAATAGGTCTTTCGAGTTCTGTGTTAATAACAATAATGTTTGTTCCTCAAGTTGTCCACGTATATGTGACTAAAGATACACACGCAATCAATTATACATTCTTAAATATAAATCTTCTCGCAAGTGCTTTAGGTTTGGTATACTCTATATACTTCACTGTCATACCAATGATGGTAGCAAATACTTCAGCCGGACTTTTTTCAGTTTCGCTCATAAGTATGAAATACTTAAACAATAATCCCCCAGTTATAGTAAATGAACCGGATCGCTGTTGACGTTGACGAAGTACTCGTTCCCTTTTTGTTTCCGATGGCCAAATGGCGTGGCCTCAGTATGCCTAGGAAAGAAAAATACCCATACCTCTATCGTGACATCTTTTCAATTCCAGAAGAGGAATCTCAAAAGATGGTACGAGCGTTTTACAGCAGTCAGGCCTTCAAAAATTTGAAACCCATTCCAGGTGCTCGTAAGAAACTTACTCTACTTCGTGAGCGAACAGACAAGATTTATGTCGTTACTGGTAGACAAGATATTGCACGAGAGACAACTGAATGGTGGCTTGATAAGTATTTTCCGGATATTTTTGATGATCTCATTTTGACAAATAGTTTTACCCCGTTTGAAATTAAGAAAGTAGATGTTTGTCGTTCTCTTGCCCTTGACACAATTATTGATGATAGCATAGGCATTTGCACCGATTGTATCAGTAATGGAATCAATGCCATTCATTTTGTTGGTGAAGATGTATACCCTTGGTGTGAAGAGACTAATATCAGTGTTAAAAAGTGGGATGAAATTTAATGTTCGATTAATTTAATGTTCGCACTCCTTTGTAAACCAGTTGTTGTACCAACACAGGCCGGTGGTAATCCTATTCTTAGAGCGAACGATTGTCGTATAGCTTATGTAAAACCATCTCAAACTCAAGAAGGTAAACTTGAACTTGAGATACTTGAAGCACCTCCGGTGTATATAGGCCCAGATCATGAAAGTGAAAAGTTCTAAAAGAAAGGATTCGTAAGATTAATTAGTTTTCCGTTTTCCGTTGTTTTCATAAAAATTACTTCATCGCATTCACCCCCTTTCATTGTCATTTCTGGTTCTCCACATGTTGTGCCAGGTGTTTTATGTCTATCACATGCAAATTTAGTTCGAGTTGTAATATCCATGTTCTGGCTATAGCCTATAAAGGTTCTATCTACCTTTCCGTTTTTATCCAGAGCTTCGACCGTAGCCTTCCATGAGTAAGGTCCAAAACTCCATTCATTGTTAACATCTATAGGAGGAGGTGGGTGATCCAGGAGGGAGGACTTGTTTACCCATTTCTTACCACTCTTAATCCTAAAGGGTGTGAGTAACCAACTGGTGATTGTTGACATTTTAGATATAGCACACTTCCTTTTTAAATCATTAACATGTACGAATAACAATTTATTTTATCACCTTCCTATAAGGTAGCATGTCTTCTAAGAATTTCTACGGACTGACAGGAGACGTCACCATTGATGGTGGTATTCTAAATGTTGCAAATACAAACGTATCTGGTAACGTGACTTCCACATCTTTATTAGTGAGCAATGTAGCTACACTAGGAACTACAAAAACATTTGTGGTCACTGTAGATAATAGCAAATATGTGATAGACGGTGACTCACAAGCTTCTCTTGAACTCCACGAAGGTCAAACCTATATATTTGACGTAACGGTTGCCAACGCGGGTAGTCACCCTTTCAAAATATCCCAAAGTCAAGAGGCTGGCCAACCGTATCAAAATGGTGTAGAAGGTTACAATACTAATTACATAAAGTTCACAGTTCCATTCGGAGCTCCTACAACTTTATACTACTATTGTCAATCTCATACGGGTATGGGTGGTCAAATAAACATCTCACCGGCCGCAGAACTCGTCGTTTCTGGGCGTAT
>CEOU01016708.1_pt1 | contig 10491 bp, 10 predicted proteins | sample 530731 | NCBI WGS metagenome assembly CEOU01 (sample SAMEA2620894, study PRJEB7988) | marine metagenome | isolation source: saline water (ENVO:00002010), including
TGGGTAAGACCACGCCCAACAGTCGCACACATACGAGCCGATACGCCACTAATTTTTCCTGTATCTGTATGATAGTTCAAGATACTTTCAGACGCCCTCTTGGTCATTCCGTATATAGAAGTTGGTTCTGTTTTGTCTTCTTCTATATACAAATCACCCCAATCGCCATACACGATTACAGATGAAGCAAGAATCACTTTAGCGCCTTTCGGCGCCCATTGACAGATTTTCTGCGTGCTTAAAATATTATCCTGAATAATATCGAATGGATCATCGCCTTCCATCTTTACTGTTGCTTTGCTTGCAAGATGAAATATATGAGAGGGTTCATGCTTTTTGAGCATGTAATGAAGGCAAGAAAATTGAGCATCTGTTGTATCTGAAAAACCCAGATCGCATCTATAATGCTGATGTGAATAGGGAGACTTAAAATGCTTGCGACTGGTGGTTATAATTTCACCAAAAATTTGCCTATAGGAATGTAGCTTTTTTATTAAGTGTCTTCCAATAAAGCCATTCGCTCCGGTTACTAAAACTGTCATTATTCTACCTCAAAAAAGTCGTTCTTAACTTCAAGACATTTTTTTGCTTCAGACTCCCAACCTACATTTTCTAGTATAGTAGCTACTCTCTCAAAGTAGGTGTGTTTTTCTATAACAGACTCATATCCAGCTTTCATATGCTTAATTCTCTCATCTGGATTTTTAATATAAAAATCAATTAATTTTTTAAATTCTTCAGGCGTTCTAGCAAAAACAATTTCATTATTAGTAAACACATCGTTGACCATAGACTCTACATAGTCTGAAATACAGAAACCGCCAGACATTAATATTTTGAATGGTCTCTCGATAATGTCATATCCAAAATCTTGAGAGTGAGGTTCGCTAATATTTGGAGATATTGTAGCGGAGGAGAATAATGCTCCTATATTATCCGATGAAATCGCTCCTAAGTATTGAGTAACAGGCCAGTGGGATGTTCCAAATATCTTTATGTTGTAATCGCCAACTGGATGACACAAATTGACTAAGTATTTGTCTAGATTTATTGCTTTATAAGGCCAATAACCTCCAACAAATCCGATGTCACACTTTAACTCCTTTATGGCAGGACGAAGGTAGAAGTCGAATATATCCGCCCCATGTATTAAAGAAATAGGCTTAATTCCTATTTCCTTCCACTTGTTATGCGTTACGTCAATCCAGTTTTGAGTGTAGTGATTGTGGACAAAATCCGGCTTTCCTGTTTCTGCTTTTAATTTTTCCATCAGCCGCTTTTCTTCGTCTTGAGCAACTAATATAGGATATTTATCAAGGTTTATTTCTTTCTGCATGTCTCCCCAATCGGAAGCACGCATAACCACTTTCATATGTGGTCTTTGTTTAATACATTTTATAAGCGCTTCATTTATATGATATGTTTGGCCCATAAACAGGTCAGGTTCAAACTCATCAAAAGCATCGAACGCAGGCTTCTGATCTTTATGCCAGAATGCTACTTCATGCCCTATAGCTTGGTAAACTTTAGCCCAAGACATTCTTATGTAATAATGAGCGTGAGGTCCATCGCTACTTATTAGAATCTTCATATTCTTCTGCCGCCTCTTGAGCTTCTTCTATAGTATAAAATGGACCAAGCTTAACTTTGACCTTATTTTCTACATACTTCCAAGCGTACCATTTATAATTGTTTTTAATCCAACCCCAATAATTTCCCATTATAAATCCTTTAGAGAGTCTATCTCTTTTATAGTCATTCTTTTTGGTTCTACTGCTTTTATTTTGACTCCAGATTCGATCATCATATTGAATATTTCAAATGGATATAATCTAGATCGTTTTTTGTTAGAGCATAACTTTTTCAGCATGTCAAAATCTTCACCTTCAAAGTACGCTATCTGAGACCATTTTTTTTCTAGTCCATATGCAAATGTCGTAACTTTGTCTTTTACAATCGTTACGCCAACTTCATCGTCTTTGAATCTAGACTTAGAATCAATTATGACACAAGTACCATTATTGGTTAAGTCTCTTATAGAGTACACATTGAATATCAAATCTCCATAAACTATTAAAAGTTTTTTGTTAGCGGCAGCGTTTATTCCTAGTCTAATACTTTCAACTATATTTGTTTCTTCAAAGCTTGAATTTTCAACTATTCTTACATAATGAGGAAGTGAGCTTATAACCTTGTTTGATTCAAATCCCGCAACCACTATTATGTCTGAAAAAGGATACTCTCTTTTTATGTTGGATATGGTTTTTTCAAGTATTGTTTCTTTTTGGTTTGCTTGAAGTAAACATTTTGGTCCATAGGATTTCATCCTGTGACCCATACCAGCTACTGGTATTATCACAGTGATATCTAGATCTTTTTTTTCTTTAGATCTATCATTTTTTACAGTTGTTGTGAACCTATCCATTTGCTCTTTGTTGCATTTTTTCGATTACTCTAGCCCAATTTTTTTGCCAAACATTTTGGTTTACAATAAAAGATGAGTTGTCTCCGGTTACTCTAACCTTTGTAAGCGATTTAGGAACGTGAGCTATGATATATCTCTCACTAATTCTCATCCATAAATCGTAGTCTTCGCACGTCCTCATTGTTTCATCATAATACCCAGTATCTTCGAGAACATCTTGCAAAGCTTCTTTTAGGATTAAAGCCCCGCTATGAACAATACATTCTCTAATAAGTTTTTTTCTGCTATATGGTTCTTTAAATTCTCTAATTATTTTGCCAGTTTGTACATTTATGGTATCGTAATCTGCATACACGACACCTATCATTCCTTCTCCTTTGCGAAATAGATCAACGCAAGAACTTATTTTATTTTCATACATTTCATCGTCTGAGTCTAAAATAGCATAAATATCAGTATGTTCTATTGTTTGTTCAATTCCAAGATTTCTGGCAGAGCTTGGTCCACCGTTTTCACTTTTTATTGCTATCAGACTTGTGTTTCCAAACCTTCCAGCGTTATTTTTTTGCAGCAAGTCTCCTTCTTTTTCTGCGAAGTATGACTGTATTATTTCCCAAGAATTATCAGTAGAACCATCGTCAACAATACAAATATTCAGTTTTCCGGGATAGTCTTGATTTATAGCACTTTCTATACAACGGTCTATATACTCTTGGTCATTGTAGTTCGCTATTAAAATCGTAACTTCAGATAGGCTCATTTTATTTCTTCCCAGTCAAAGATCATTTGATTTTCGTTTTGGTCAGCCTCAAGTCCCTCTTCTAATTTTTGTTCAAGAGAGGCTCCATTATGTCCATACAAAAAAGAGTGTATCAGAGTCTGACATGTCATTCCATTTATACCTTCAATAGGTCTTATATAACATACCTGTTTTCTGTCCGTGTTTATAGCTTTGTTTATTTTTTCAGACCAGTCTTCTGGTATGTCGTATCCAGTTTCAAAAACTGAGTAGTGGCCAGTCTTCAACCTCCTAAAGGCATCATCTATAAGATTCCTTTCATCTTTTTGGAATTCATCTACAAATGCTGCATGTAGAAGCATTTCAGTAGAAAATTTTTGCGAAAGATTTCTTATTTCTTCGACTACTGCCAAATGATCAATTTCTTGGTCACAATAAGTAAGAACTATTCTTTTAGGAGGTGGATTTTGACTGTTTAACTTTTCGATACTTTTAGCTATATCTTTGATATTTCTGACAATTAATATAAAGGAAATGTTTAAAGCAGTTTCTTCTTCGACTATGCTTTTCAAGTCTTTTCCTTGATGTGCGGTTTTCCAAATTTCAGGTCGAAAGTTTTTGCAAAATCCTTCTATAGCATAATGTTCTTGGTTATCTTCTTCCCTTAAGGTGCGAAGCTGTTTTTCAGAAACCTTGCTTGGTATATCAAAGTCGCATTGCTTAGGAAGCAATTCAAAAACGCAGTCCACACAATGTGTTAGTATTTCCTCCTGCTCATTTTGCTTTTCTTCATAGTCAAGATTAAACTCTATGTTCATATCTTCTTTTTTCATAGTCTCGTGGCTCCAATCGTAGCTTTTAATCCATCTAGTGTTTTTTTATTTACAACCAAGCCTCTTGATTGTAAAAATTTTGATATTTCTTCTACAGTCGTATGACTCAATCTTACATCCCAAGGAGCAGAAAAGGTTCCATGTACTATTTTGTTAAATTCGTCCAAATTAATTTTACCCCTAAAAAAAGCTTTTGCTATTTGCCTAGTGTCATAGAAAGATATGAATATGTTACCTTTATGTCTAAGCTTGCTTATCCAGTGGTCTAATATTGGGTAAACCTCTTCTTGTCGAATAAAATCAATAACTTCATCAGCTAGGATTTCGGAACATTCTGCATCTGAAGCAATCTCGTCTAAATTTCTAAGGTCTGCATTTAAGCCATCAAAATGACTTATTGGATCTATGTTCGTATACCCGTTAAGCTTTTCTTCAGATCCAACTGTTATTCTTATTTTCATATTAACCTCTAAATGGTATATCGGCTGCAATCCTGAGAGTTTTATCCCAGTTTGAAACAAATGTGTCCATTGAATAGTTCTCTACTATAGTCTTTCTTGCATTTTGACCAATCTCTTTACACATGGCTTCATCATTTAATAAATCCACTAAATATTGTTTCATTTGATTTTCGTCGTTAGTTATAAAGCCATTCACTCCATGCTCTACTACTTCAGGAATCATGCAAGTGTCTGTGGAGACGACTGCGCATCCGCAAGACATAGCTTCCATTAAAGCAGTTGGAACTGGAGATATGGTTGAAGTATTTAAAAATATTCTATTGTTTTGGTAGGTGGCGACAAGCTCTTCAGTTGAAGCAGCTGGCTCAGACAAGCCCGGAGTGTCGCCAACCACCTTGTATGGTAGACCGTCTATCACTCTTTGCCATATACCAAAGCCACAACACCAGTCTCTATTTATCCAGTCATTTACAACAGACAAAATCTGTTGATCTCTATCTTCATCCGTTGTGCAAAACAAGTCTGTATCTATACCGTGTGTAATGACAGCGGTATCTTGTTTATCCTCCCATCCCCATTCGCCTATGCTAAAAGCTGATATAAATATATTAACATTACCTCTCATGTTTTGAACTGCGTTCATTATATTGTCTCCCCATTCTGGAACGGGAAGTGTATGCTCTAAACTCACCAACGGTAAGTGAAGAAGCGCTGCAAGTTCTTGAGCTTTTTGGAACTGTCCAAACTTGTTTTGAGACAAAACTAAGTCAAAGTCAATATGTGTTGGAAGTTGAGCATTTCCCATGTTGGGATTTAGAAGAGTGTAATTTTCTGGAAGAGGAGCATATGTTTCATTCCAATCTTTTATTCCTTCTGCTCTGTACGCATAAAAGTTGTGTCCAGTTTTCGCTAGTCCAGTTTCATATCTTTCATGTGTAGGAAAGGTCAACACGTTCAGTTTTTCATTTGAACCTCTAGTCGAAGCTCTTAATATGGAAGACATTGCGTTAGGCATTCATAGTCTCCTTCATCAAAGCTCCAATTTTTTCATAACGATATTCATAAGCCTGTTTTAACCCAGTTTGCTTCATGTTTTTTAATTCTTCGGAATTTTCGTACACATGTCTCATTGCAGACATTAAACCTTGCACGTCAATGGAACACCAATTTTCATTTGGTGTAAAAAGGTTTGGAAGAGTATCCATCATGCCATATACAGACTCCATTCTTCCTTCAACTAAAAATCCAGCATTTCCTATGAAGTCAGACATTCCACCTATGTTTGTGCAGATAGGAGTTTTTCCAAATCCCATTGCGTCAAAAGCTGGTATGCACCATGCTTCACCGAAGCTTGGCATTACAAAACAATCACAAGAATTATGCAATCTGTATAATTCATTTTCAGAAGTAAAATCTGTTACTATCAGATCTTCCTTATATTCATCTATCGTATTGTATTTTTTTACTTTTGTTTTTACAGCGTTGCACATGTCTCGAACTTTTATTGCTAACTGTTCAGGCTCTACGCCTTGTTGACTAGTTTTTATTAAAAGAGAGACTGGTTCATCAGCTTCAAATTCAGTATGAAAGGCTCTAATAAAGGTTTCAATATTTTTTCTTTTATTCCAGTCTGCAACTGTATAAAATACAAAATTGTTCTTTGATGATGGGAATTCCAACTTATTGTAGGTTCTTTCAAACTTTGAAAAATTGGTAGCGTGAGGAATGACTTTTATAGGAATTGTCACGCCGCTCTTGCTCGACGCTTCGGCCATTTGATTGTTGATGACCCAAGCTTCGTCCATCATATTTATTCTTCTTGCCCAGTCAGAGTCTATAAAGTTGTCTGTCTCGGTTGCATACAGGGCTATATTTTTTTTGAATGCGTTACTGTATTCCATGAAGTGAGGAAGAGTATGTTGTATGCAAATATCGCAACCTTGTGAACTTTTGTTTTCAAGTTCAAGAATTCTATTAGGTAATTCTACCTGCTTGTTATTTAGCTTAATTGCACGGGGTACAACATCTACTCCAGCAGCGTCCAGAGACAAGATGTAATCAATTGCTGCATTTCCCCATCCTGTACCGTCTCTGTAACAGCCTACATATAAGACTTTCATCGTATAATTTCTTTTCTCTTGTTTTCCCAAAAGTTTTTTAGTTCGCAAATGTCGGCCATCATATCATACGCTTTTTCTCTATCGAATGGCTCATACAAAGGCTTTAGAAACTTAAATGAATCTTCGTTCAAATAAGCATCCCCCATACCATTAATAAACATTTGATAGTTTAAGTCCCTTATCAACCTAGACTCAAAGTAGGTATTGAGCTTGCTTGTGTCTCCTAGAACATTTGTTATCAACCATCTAGCATATTCTGAGTTTGTCATATTGTCAGTATTTGTCTGCTTAGGCTTATGTATTCTAATTGGAGATAGCCAAGTTTTTTCTATTGGTTCTACTTCTACTGAATCAAAGTAGTCTTCCCACTTTTTAGCTGTCCTGTCCCATTGGTAATACTTCTCAAAGTTGAGTCTAGTATTTTTTGAAAGAGTTTGCCTTTCAGTTTCCTGCATGTTAAAAAATTCTTCAATTTGTCTTGCTGTATTTTCATTGTCAGGAACAGCTCTGTCACAACCTGTTTCTAGCTCATTGTATAAAGCTTTTGGTTTTAGAGGAGTGCCTCCTAGTTTTCTTATTACGCTACTCATAGCAGAATAATCAACACTCATAACAGGAATGCCACATGCAGCAGCTTCTACTTGTGGAAGACCAAAGCCTTCGCTATTTGAATATTGTATATACAAATCAAAGATATTCATCACTTTTGAAAGGTATTCATAAGATACACCTTTTTGAACGTTTGAGAAAGAAGCACTAAGTTTTCCACACTTTGGGCATTTAGTCCTTGCGTCACAAAAAAAGTTAGGAAAGCTATGACCACATTCTCCGCAAGAATAGGTAAATAAAACCTTGTTTGCTATTTTATATTTGTTAAGTAGCTTTGGTATATCCCATCCAAGATCTGGATAACTAGTGTGGCAGTACAGATATACATTTTTTTTACCACTAGATTGTAAAAACTTGCTAAAAGAATCAAACAAATCTGGAAATAGCTTTCTCCTTTGATTCCTCATCACAGTTCCGATTATTTGTGAATCTGGGTCAAACCCCATTTCAGACTTATGTACTTTTTTATCTTCTACAGGTTTATAGGCTTCGTCCGCAGAAGGAGGAGCGGAACCTAGACAATTAATTGCACCATTAGATTCCTTCTTTAGGACTTCCGCTCCCCAATCGGAATATGCAAATACGGCGTCAGCATTAGAAAAGGTAGACAACCATTGTTCGTTTTGTGGGCTTGCGTCTACTGTTGGCATAACAACCCAATTAAAAAAGGGTCTAAAGGGAGACCTTTCTTGGTACTCAAACATCCAAAAGTCTCTTATGTCACAAACAATATCTGGCAAAAAACTCAAGACAACAGACTCAAATTTCCAAGCTCCGAATTGGTTTATTGGATTTGAATCATACTTTTCTTGATCTACTGGGTTTTCTTTATCAGGGAGATTGCCAAAAAAATGCCAAGGTATACCAGATCTTTTAGGATCTGAATCAGATCCATAACTAGCAAACTCTGCTAATTCATATTTTCCTGTCGCGTGCAACCTCTTCATAACTTCTCTTAGGTACGTTGCATACCCAGTGTTTAGATATGTTGCTTCTCCGCAGAATAATATTCTTTTTTTTCTCATGAATTAGCGTCTCTCAACATTTGTATTATGAGTCTTATCTTTTCAGATATTTGTTTTTTTGTACTAGATGTGTACTCAGAAATTTCTTTGTTCGTATAGCCTTCAATTCTCATTTTGACTATGAACTTGTATTCTTCGGGAAAGGATTCTGGTAAATAGTCTAGAATTGCATCTCTATTATTATAGAGGAATTCTACGTTAAATTCCTCCATTTTATTTGTTACGCTTGGCCTATGTAGCTTTTTTCTCAATTTTGATATTGAGTTTTTTATGCACGTATTAGCATATGCACTAAAAGGAGCTTTATCTTTGTCATGAGTTCTTATCGCTCTTAAAAGCCCAATAAGACCAGCCTGTATGTAATCTTCAAAACTTGAATCGTCCAAAAAACAAAGAGCTTGAGAGACAACCAGTCCGTAATACTCACGGATTAGACTGTCTTCTACAAGCTCTTCCTGTTTAGCCGTCTTCTGGTTATTGTCCGACTGCCTGTCGCTCTTTTGTTTGATTGAAGAGTTTGAATTCTTTGACTCTGAATTTTGTCGAATATCTTTTTTGTCCACTTTTGTCAATCCAAGAGTTGTTTCTTGCAGAAGCGACTAAATCAATTATGTCTCCTTTAGAACAGTATCGACTAATCGTCTCTCCGCCAGAATCCCAAGCTTCAAAATCAAAATAGTTGACAGTCTTCTTCTTCTCTCCGTTCTTTTCTTTTCTATATTCATTAATAGCTAAAGTAAAAGTACAAAGATTTGTATTTTCAAATTCAACGACTTTAGGATCGTCTGTTAATCTTCCGATAAATCTGCAATAGTTTGAAATCGTATTCATTTAAATGTCTCGCATTTATATTGTTACTAAATATAGTTATAGTCTCAAAGCACTTGAGAGTCAACGTAACTCAATGACTTCATTAACTATGAAGCCATCGTCTAATTGGTATCTTCTCTTTTTTGAATCTTGTCCAATCAAGATAACGTTATTCCCTTCGTATAAAATGTTTTTGTATTTGTCCCATTGGTCACTAAAGACGGTAACACTGTCCATAGTACCTGTTGTATCTTCAACGCATAAAAATGCCATTTCAAGACCAATCGCCTTACCTTTTTTAGCGGTATATCTCTTTACCTCGTTTATGGTAACAGCCATTTTAACATTGCCTCTTTTACCATTAATAAACTCTTTGATAGTTGTGTTGGCCAAGCTCGTGTCATAAGCTTCTACTCTTGAGTATGTAAGCCCTATTCCTAAATAGTTCTCTTCGGTTCTGATAACCCATTCAGGATCGTCTTTTAGCGAATAAGATGGATTTTCACATTGGATTACTAAATCAGAAATTATTTGAGAACGTTTTGAGTTAAATGCTGCTCCTCCATCTTTTTTGACAGGAGCCATAGCTTTGAGCAAGTCTACTAAATTTGCATAATTTTCAAAGTTGTCTTCTGCCCATTCAGCTTCTTTCTTAGTTATGTTTGACCAAGTATCAAATTCATCTAACATTTGCTGTCTACTCTCTGGAAGATCTGCAAAGAATCCTACTGATATTAAAGCTGTCAACATTCTTGAATTAATTTTCTGTGAAGCTAAAATTAGGAACTCATACCAACTAACTTCACAAAGCTGCTTACCCATAGTTTGTTCTAGATACACTATCGCATCTCTAAACTTATCAATTTGCCTTGCTCCAACAGATTTTATATCTATTAGACCGAAATGTATTCGATCTTCGATTATATCTGTTTGTGTGTTCAAAGCTTTTATTGATGGTGGATTTACATATATTTCTAGATTCTTAGCGTCGTTGACTAATTCTCTTACTTCTTGTTGCGGATCTGGTTTACCAGAAGAATGAATAAGGTAATTGCAATAGAATTCTAGTGGAAAGTGAGCCTTAGCATAAGCGCTCCAATATGCACATATTGCGTAAGATACAGCATGGGACTTATTGAAAGCATAGCGACTAGACTTCTCAATCCAACTAAAAATCTCTTCGGCTTCTTCCGTTGTGATAATCCCTTGTTCAGAGGCTCCTTTTAGAAAATCCTCTTTGACCTTAGCCATAAGGTCTGCTTTTTTCTTACCGATAGCTTTACGTAGATTGTCGGCTTCTTGAAGGTTAAAACCTGCTAACTGTTGTGCAATCTGCATAGATTGTTCTTGGTATACAAGAACTCCTTGAGTCCTTTTAAGGATTGGCTCAAGGGATGGGTGAAGATAAGTTATTTCTTGCACCCCATTCTTCCTATCAACATAGTGCTGAGTCATTGATTTACCATCTA
>CEOU01015821.1_pt1 | contig 10471 bp, 9 predicted proteins | sample 530731 | NCBI WGS metagenome assembly CEOU01 (sample SAMEA2620894, study PRJEB7988) | marine metagenome | isolation source: saline water (ENVO:00002010), including
GTAGCACCACCACCACCAACAGCAGTGAAAGCAGAACCGTCATAAATCTCAGCAGCAGCAGTAGTCGTATTAAACCTTAAATCCCCTTGTGATGGAGATGCTGGTCTTTGTCCTGTTGTACCAGCAGGCAATGTCAAGGCAGAAGTGTAATTATGAGTAACAGCACCTGTAAACGTACCGCCAGCTAAAGGCATTTTTGTGGCATCTGCAACTGTTATATTCGCGGTACCATCAAAACTTACACCATTAATATCTCTTGCCGTTGCTAATTGTGTTGCAGTTGCGGCATTACCAGAGGTGTTTTGATTTCCAGCAGTGTTGACACCTGCCAAATCAATATTTGCAGTACCGTCGAAAGAAACACCTCCTATTGTTCGTGCGTTTTGCAATGCCGTAGCGGTAGCAGCGTTACCCGTGGTCGAACCAGATGTTCCAGAAACATTACCTGTTACGTTTCCTGTAACATTTCCTGTAACATTTCCTGTAACATCACCAACAAAACTTGTTGCAGTTAAAGCTCCTGAAGAAGAGTTGAAAGTAAGGTTTGTTCCTGTTTTAGGTGGTAAGTTTCCAGTTGCAGCCGTTGTAAACAGCACATTACAAGAAGTGTCAGACGACTCGTCAGCAACCGTTACATTTGTTGCGATTGCAGAAGTACCAGTAAAGTTTGTTGCAGATAAAATTTGAGTTCCGTTAGCTTTTAAAACTTTTCCTGATGCAAGATCAATATTTTCAGAACTTGTCCAAGAATCTGTTGAATCTACCCAATTCCATGTCTTGTCTGTAGCCCCACGTAATGTTAAGCCCCCACCATCGGCAGTGGTATCCGTTGGGGTTGAAACCTTACCAATTTCAATATTTTTATCAGTAACAGTAATTGTTGTACTAGAAACCGTAGTGGTCGTACCTTGAACTGTAAAATTACCAGAAACTGTTAAATTACCTGATATTGTACCGCCAGCCGCGGGTAACAAACCTAAATTTGCAGCCCCAATCTGACCAACCCCAGAAACATTTATATATGCGTTATTTGCAGCGTTACGAATTTTTAAAGTGTTGGTGTTTGTATCAGCAAAAAATTGAAAAGGATAAGTTGTAGATGGGGCAGAACTACCACTTTGATTCGTGGCACTTGCTTGCATTGCAGTATTAATAGCTTGCCTGACGGCAACACCCGTTCCGTTTTGTACTGATAAAGAATCTTGTGCCACAGCTAAAACTCGTTTACATACATACTATCGCAATCCTGTGGCTTGGTAAACAAAATTTCGATTCACAAAATTTCCTGAAGAATCTTTTACATCTGCGTTATATCCAGATTTTGTAATTGAAGATATTGCAATCGTATCTCCAGTTTGGATATTAAGAATATTCGCATTTACTATTGGCGTAAATCCACCGACACCACCTATGGTTGCACTTACTCCTGTAAAGAACTTATTAGGGAATGTAACTGCTTTTTGTGACGTTCCACTTGCAATCGGAGCCGTTGGGAATTGGGTAGAGGGTGTCATAAACATTCTAAAACCTAGTTCAGTAACACAAATATTAGATGTCGTATTAGATGAAGTCAGAACAGTTTTAAATTTAAATGCTCTTGCGCTTAATATTGTTGTTGTAAATTCTTGAAAAGCTGTAAATGTAGCTGAACCACTTGTAGGGTCGTCATCAGTAGTGCTTACAAAAACTTTTGCATCAACATCTGTAACAGCTGCGCCAGTCGTTACATTAAATCCAGTAAATGCAAATCTTCTTTCAAGCAAGATTGTATATTTATCTTCTAAATCAAGAGTGTTTGCAAATTCATACGTTCCACTTGATAGCACATTATTAGGAAAGTCCCAACTCACAAGATTATCAACATTAGAAACTGAATCCCATAAAATATCTCCTTTTAAAACAATTCCAGTTAAAGGTGTCGGGTAATTTGGTGGACTATATTTTTCTACATCTGTAAAAGTACCTTGAAATGTTGGATTATCAGTATCTTCTTTTCTATCAATGATAAGAATTTGGTTGCCAGAGCTAAGAGTAAAAGCAACACTAGCTGGTGTAGAACTTTGAACACCAAGGATATTTTCAAAAACCGCAAAATATTTTCCTGTTATTGCAGGTACATTTGCACTTGTAGCACTACCAACGACTGTTGTTAATGAAGCTGCTGTCGCAAAAGTAGCATTAGGATTTGCACTGTGTTTTATAACAACTTTTCCTCCTGTTAAAACATCACGAGATGTTGAAGCTGGCCAGTTTAAAACCGCTTGTGTTTGACTTATTTGATTAGCAGTAAGACTTTGTACATCATCAGGTGGATTTGTATTCTGTGAAATTGTATGTGTTTCAGAATAAGTAGGACTTCTACCACCTGTGAAATTAAATGCTGTTACCCTTACAGTTAAAGTTCCAACCCTTAAACTTTTAAGAGTCGCATTAGGTGACGTTGTTATTATTTGTTGGAAATTATCGTTATCAATTTTATATTCGACAAAATATTGCACTGTTCTAAGTCCATCGTGTGTCCAACTAATATCAGTACCAATAAGAACAGTTGCACCTGATTGATAATAAAAAGTGGTAAATGCAATATCAGTTACAGCATTAGGGGCTGCACCTATTGGATTAGGTGTAGGTGTAGTGACTATTGGAGAGTCAGCCCTTGCATAAATAGATCCATCATATTGAATTGCAGTAATAGAAAATGTTTGATCCTCTTCCTCAGTAACCCTTAAAATTCTAAACTTTTCTAATGTTATGTTATCTGTTTCTATTGCGTAAAAACCTCCAGAACTAGGGACTTGTGAAAAGTTAGAACTAACAGTAAATTTTTTCTTTGTCGTATCCTCTCCACCTGAAGCTGTAGTAGGTGATGCAATCGCAGAAACTGTTTTTTGTTGCAATAAACCATTGCTTAAAACAACTATGATTTTTGGGTTCTGTGCTAAAGTAATTGTTCCGATATCCTCTGTGCTATCAACAGTTATAGAATTTATCGTTGCTGCATGAATACGGCCACCTCTACGAGAAATTGTTTTAAGTGGGTCTGCAATAGATACAACCATACTTGGAGCAAGAATTACTCCCGCATCTTGTGATACAGAAAAACTTACAGTTTGTGTTAAATATCTTTCAGTCTCTAATATCCATCTGCCTAATCTTTGTGCTTGTCCTTGAGAATAACAACCAATACTTCTAACTTCTTTATGATTTACACCATATACTCTTACAGCGTCAGCATCCTCTACCCTTTCAAAAAGTACCTCACCTAACATATCGTAATTTTGGTAAGCCACAGTAACGCAAGTATGCCTTGATTTTAAAGAAGTGCCATTATATTCAAAAAAGCCATCAACAACCATACTTGGATTGATAACGTATGTAGAATCAGTTGGTTTATCCTGTTTTACAACAAAACTCCCCGCAGTAAAATATGCAAGTCCTCTAAAAACATTTGTAAGTTCTTTAATAACTGTAAAAACTTCTTTTCTAGTATTGAGAACACAATTTAGTGAAAACCTTGGCTCCTGTCCTCCTTTTCCATCACTTACCAACTCATTGCAATATTGGGAAATCGCAAAGAAATCAAATTTATCTAAATGAGAATCGGGTATCGAACATCCGTACCTAGTGTTTTTTAAAAGATCATACAAACACCATGCAGGGTCGTTAGTCCAAGTTGCAGCCCCTAATGTGCCATTAAATAAACCAGCATATGTGATACGGCCAAGATAAGTTGTCGTGTCAACAGAGGCATTATGAGGAATTTGGACTTTGATACCTCTTATTAAAAAGCGTCTTTCTGGTATATTATTGAAATTTTGTGCATTAAATTCTAAAAAATGTATGGCACTGTTGGGATATCTTAAAACTTCATCAATGATTGTTGTGAAACTTGTCCAATTCAAACTGTTCTGACGTTTTGCACTTGTCTCATCTGCGCTTGTTCTTGTAATCCTTATATCTACAGGGAATGATGCCCCTGCAAGCGAAACATTGTAAGTTCTTGAATATGGATTGCTTGTTTTTCCACTAATAGTTTCTTGAGAGTAAACAAAAAAACCACCGCTATTAAATTGCAAAGATATGTTGAAACTTACAGAATGTCCGACAATGTCACCATCACCTTCAATTATTTGCAAAGTAGGAATTTGTACAGTTACCGAAACTCTATCAATATCACTATTAGTTACTGTTCGTGTTATTGGACCTCCTGACTGCGTAACAGCAACACCAACAGCAGTAGTCGCTTCTAAAGTTCCAGATTCTATAAGAATTGCAGTTTGGTTTTGTGTTCCTAATCTGAAATCTCTAGCAAATCCCGAAAAATTACTTAATGAAGTTTTTTCTAGAAAAACATCTTCATATTGGTCAATTTCTCCCTCTGAAACAAGATCCAGCACTCTAGCAAATTGTGTGCTTGATAAGGTGTCAGGTGCTTCAGTAGGGGTTCTATCTCCTCCTCCTTTCTTACTACCTCTAATAATTATTTTATCTTCTGTCATTTTTAACCTCCTTGAGGTAATACTATAGGCTCAGAATTAAGACCCGCACTGATAACCACACTTCCAGTCACAACACGACCATAGCAAATTGGCACTGGCAGACCTTGTTCAGAAACGTTAACGATACCGCTAAAACTAAAAGATTGTAATTTTGAAGCCTCATTAAAACTTGGTGGTGCTGGACTAAGTAATTGACTTACACCTCCTAAAACCAAAGCAGTACCAATATAACCTAAAGCTTTTGAAGCTGCAGCTCCTAACAGACCAGTACCAGAACTACCCATAAAACCAAAACCAGTGGGTCCAAGTGGGGCAGCAAAAACAGCCAGACCAATAAGTAAAGCTCCAGCTAATATTTGTCCAAAACCTCTACCAGCACCTTTTATAACAGGAACTATGTGCATTACATCTTTTTCTGACCAAGGTTCTATCATTGGCTTTAAATTCGTTTTATAAATTTTTTGTTTACCTACAGTTATTTTAAATCCATTTCCTTGCTCATCATTACTTAAAAACCAATTACTTAATTCAGGGAAGTTAACACACAAAGCTTTGATAGCGTGAGAAGGATTATCAACCTCTAGTTCAAAAGTTGCTTGACCTAATTTTTTTCTTAAATCACCATAAACTTTAATAATTTTCATAATGACTTGTGCCTAGCTGCAAAAGCAATGTTTTTTATATAATACTCTCCTAAAATATCTCTGCTACTCAATCGACCTTGAACATGATGTAAAACTTGTTGATCTCCTAAATAAATTGCTGCGTGATTTGGCAGATTTGCCTCTAAGTGCATGAACAGTAAATCATGTTTTTTTATTTCGTCTAAAGGAATTTTTACAAAACCTTCTTTCATAAAATTATCTTCATACAAACTTTGACCTTTTTTCCAAAACTCATCAGCCCTGTAATAATCACGTAATTGTAAATTAAACTCTTTTTTAAAGTAATCTCTTACAAGCGTATAACAATCAATAATTCCAAACTGAAATTTTCTACCAACGTAAGGTAATTCAAATCCAGATGGTTCATAATAGCCCCATCTTTCTGTCTGTGGATTGACTATATACCAAGGAACTCCAGATTTTTCACAAGCGACTTTATCACCATCACTAGGAATAGGTGGTTCGTGTGGATGTGAATGTGCTACTCCAACAATTTCACCTTCATCTTCTGCCTTAATATAATCATCACTTGCCAATACAAAAGTATGTTTTGGAAGTTCTGCTATGTTTTTGCATCTTATATATTTTGTTCTACCTTTTCTGATTATAATTAAACCACAACATTCTTTAGGTGTTTCCTCTTTTGCATGATCTAATATTTTTTGTTTAATATCTTCTGTAAGATTCATTTCAACATACCTATACTTGGAAATGATCCATAAGGTAAAGGAGCAAATTGACCAAATCTAGCTTTACAAGAACTTAATCTTTTACCGCAGACATCTAACGCAGCACTACCAACGGCTTGATCATTTATATCAAAATAATTTGTTCCTGTGTAACTACATTCTGAACTCCTGTAAACCCACTGGCAAATATTAGATACACATTGTCTCTTAGGTAGCATTTCACCTTGCTTATCAACAGGCATTAGTAACTCAAATTGAACTATATCTCTGTTTTCAGATACTTTTCTATCAATACTAAAAGTCTGATCTGCATATCTTGCATTTGGATCAGCATCAGGTTGTCCATCAAGATATTTTCTTAAGGTTTGGATCCTTCTAACTGTAGTTCCAGTAAGATCATTACCATTAAAAAGTGCAGTCTGGCTAGGATTTGTAGCACGTTGAACATTATTTACAGTTTTAATTAGTGCTGTAATTGCACCATCTAAATTAGCAACAGTAAGCGTTGGTCTAGGCAAAGTACCTTGAGTTGTCTGTTCAAAACCCTCGCTTTTTATTGGTATTGCTGTATAAGTGTTACTGTTAAAAACTATATTTCCAGTAAATCCTTCATTTAATCCATTATGAAAATAATATTTACTTACACCTAAAGCAGTTGCTACTTCGTCTACAAATTCAAGTTCAAATAATTCAATAATTTTATCAGGAGCAAAACTATTTAAATCTTCAAAAATACTACTTATAGCAGTCCAAACAACAGTATTGTCATTAACAGTAGAGCCTATATCTGTGCCAAAGGGTGGTTCTGAACCTCCTGTAGTCCCTGCTGTGGTACATTCAAAAACAAGACCAGTAGGTACAATACCAGCAGCGGATCTTACAACAGTTCCGAGAGTAACAACTGTATTTGCAGTCCAAGCAGAATAAGCCATTAAGTTTCAAATACCTCTCTAAATGTACATTGAATTACTGCACGATTTAAAGATGGAATTGTCTTTGTAAAACTATCACAAACAAATTTACGCTGCCCTGACATTGTTAAATCTACATTTCCATTGGTCGTTCCACTTGCAGTTGTTAAGACAGTAAAGGTGTTTTGGTTTACAGCGGAAGTAACAATATAGTCACCATCAGCGGCTAAACCACTTGTAAAATCTAATGTTACTTTATCTCCAATAGCTACACCATGATTTGTAATCGTGATTGTAACTGTGCTTCCTGATCTTGCGTAAGTACCTGTTTTTGAAATGCCTTCAGCAGGTGGAGTGAAATTAAAACTTTCATTATCAAAAGCTCTGCTATTTAAGAAAGCTTCAATAATGTCAGATTCAGTTTCAGAAACCCTAAACTCTAAGCTATATGTTTTAGGGTTTTGGTTTATGCCAAAAGATAAACGTTGTTCAAATCCATCTCCAAAAACAACAGTGCGAACTCGTGGTGCTGTGTTTTTAGCAAAACTATAAGTTGGTGTGATACTTGGAAAAGTTGACATAATTATGCTCTAGATAAAAGCCCTCCAGCCCTTGATTGTTTTACAAGTTCTTGTTGCACTGCTAATCCAATAAGTTTACCTAACTGACTAGAAGTAGCCTCATCACCCTCTGCTTGCGTTCCAGAGGCATCAACGGAAACATTGATAACATTTGTAGTGCCTCCGCCTAATTGATTATTAGGAACGATTGTACCTGATGTAGTAGGAACAAAAACCTCACGGCCTCGTTCACCAACCATATAAGGTTGATTTGCACTTACTCGACCACCATTGGCACGACCAAACAAACTACCAAAAAATCCACCGATAGGACCACCGATACCAGCAAAGGCTTTTTGTATTGCAAGTTCAACTAATTTTCGCTTCATTTGGTCAAGTACTTTGATTGCAGCTTCAGCTAAAGTCTGTGTACCCATAACAGCATCAGTAAGATTTTGTACAATTCCATCTTCGATTTCTTGTCCCATCGCTGCAAACTTACCTTTTAATTCTTCTGCGGCTTCAGCATTTTTATCAATTTCTGTTTTTTGATCCCTTAGAAGCTGGTTGGCGGTAAGTTGATCTGTTATTTTTTGTCTATTATGTTCACCATGAATTGCTACGGCATTGTTTATGTCGTGTTGCAGTTGCACTTCTTTTTGATTTCCATCAATCGCTGCCTGTAACAACTCACCTGATTGTTCTTGTCTAGCTATATATTTATCAAAAGCTTCTTTTTTCTTTTTTTCTTCTTTCTTACGTTTTTCTTCAGCTTTAATTTCTTCTTCAGTAAGTTCTTTGCCTTTTTCTGTTTTTTTATTTGCTTCTTCTTTAAGTTTTACAATTTTGTTAGCTGACTCTTCAATTAATTTATCTGATTGTATAGTTGTTAATCTTCCTTCCAACATTTTCTTTTCAAGTTCTGCCTCTTTAAGTTTTCTTGCTAAAGCTTTCTTATCTCTTCCTGTGGCTTCTTTATGTTGCCTTGATAACTCATTAACGATATCAGATTGTGCTTCTAGAGCTGCTGTTACTTCTTCTTCCCCACCTTTATTTACTAATTCATTGAATTTTTTCTGTTCTTCATTGGCTTTTATTAGTGCAGTAGTTAACAATCCTGCACCTGTAGCTAAAGCAACGAAAGGTATTGCATTTAAGGCAATAGTCGCTAATCCACCTGCATAAGCAATTTTCTGCAAACCTATACTTATAGCAGTAAAGAGAACTGGTAAGCCTTTTGCTGCGGCTGCTATTCCAGTAAATATTCCAATAGTTTTACCTAGTGGTGAAGTTATTAACCCTTCAGCAGCTTTTATAAGCTGAGTAAGACCTTTAACTGATGCAATTAATGCTGGTTCAAGTGCTTCCCCTAAAGTTTCACTAAAATCACGGAAAGTTTCACCCAAAGAATCTAGATTACCAGCTAATCCCTGTGAAGCAGCTTGTGCAAGACCATTATAACTTTCTTCAACAATTTCTAAAATCATTGCATGTGCTTCAGCAGTTTTATTTGTTTTCATTAATTCTTTAATCACATCTTGTTGTTGTTTTGTAAATGCAATACCAGAACGATTTAAGTTTGATAAATTTCTCTCTGGGTCTTGTAATGCTTTTGCTAATTGCATAAATGATGTACTGACATCGACTTGGTTAACCTGTGCAATGTCTGCAGCAGCTTGAGCAACTCTTTCATATGAATCAACACCAATCTTTCTGAAACTTGTTAATAAATTAAAGCCTCTTGTAAATTCTTCTTGGTTAAATAAAGTTTGATTTCCTAATTTATCTGCTGCCTCTTGTAGTTTTGTTAAAGTTACAGCACCTTTACCTAAATTTTCTAAACCTTGTCTTAAAATCTCTACGTCTCTTGTTCTTGCCGTAAAAGTTCCTATTGCATTACCGACAGTTGCAAAAGCAGCGCCTACTGTAATAAGCGGGGCAAGTGAGGACATCAATGAAGTGCCTAAACCTTTTGCTGCTGCAGATGCTGCATGTAAATTTCTAGTTGTACCTTTTGTAGCTTGTGTTAATTTCTTAGTAGCCAAAGAAGTATTATTTAAAGAAGATATTGCATTTCTTGCATCAACTCTTAAGGTAACAACACTTTCTGCCACAAATTTAAAAAGTCTTTTCTATATAATACCTTTATTTTGCCTTTTGACGATTAAGTTCTTTTTTTTCTCTATCATATTTAACTTCGTAATACGCAGCCCAAAATATTAACTCTGCCTCAGTCATATTCATTCTGAGTTCTTGTAATGTTTTACCAAGTTCTGTTGCGAGAAAAAACTCGAAATTTAACCAGTTATCTCGCTTGATTCTTTTTTTGCTGTATCAACATCTAATTCAATGTTGAACAAAAACAATTCAAGATCATTTAAAACTTTCTCTGGTAATTGTCTTTGTAAAATCGGTGCATCTGACATGTCAAAAGCTGGCGATCCATCTTCTTTTTGCGCCATCTTGCAAAGTAACTGTGTAGAAACTGTTAAAGCTTCATCTGTACCAGCAAGTTGTTGAGCCTTTTGTCTGTCAAATCTAGTTATAGGCGGAAAATATAAAGTTGCTAAAATTTTACCAGATGAATCTTTCAATTCATATTTACGTCTGGTGGTCATCTCATCTTTAAACCCATTGATGATGAGATCAGCAGTTCTTTGGTTTGTCATAAAAAATGCGAGGAATTTTTTTTATTAGATAGCTGAAGTAATAGTACCGTTTGGCTTGAATGTGATGTTGATTGTTTGGATATCTCCTAAAGATGAAGCGTGCTCAAAACTGGTAATTAAGCCATCGAAACTGATTTTTTTAGTTGCACTAGAACTATCTGGAAAAAGCTCAAATGCTGCTGTAGCTAAGTCACCTGTAGTTAGAACACCATCCATAAAGGTTGCAGTTTCACCTGTGGCCGCTGCATCATATACAAGCTCAGCAGTGCCTTCACCCTCGATAAGCCCACCAACAAATTTTTTAAATGTATCACCCTGAACAGTAGTTTCTTGAGTATCTTTTGTAATACTCATAGTCCATGATCTAGTACCTAAAACAGGGTTTACAGATGAACCAGCGTCATCAAATTTAACCTGCCCTACATCACCTTTTACAGCAGCCATAACAATAAAAAAGAAGATTTATAAATATATTAAC
>CEOU01057547.1_pt1 | contig 10467 bp, 3 predicted proteins | sample 530731 | NCBI WGS metagenome assembly CEOU01 (sample SAMEA2620894, study PRJEB7988) | marine metagenome | isolation source: saline water (ENVO:00002010), including
ATCTACGTCTCCGTGACGCCCTAAGTACTCAAACTTCTCATAGACGTCAGCAGCTAATCCCAGTACGCCAGAGAACGGATCAAGTCGAGAGTAGCTGATGTACTTATCTCCTACGCGAACAGAGTAAGGCCTCCACCCAGTAGCCATTAGGTTTCTTTTTTCACGGGGATTGCTAGGGCCTGCTCCAGTTATAGTGCCTGTCATGGCTGCACTTACAAAACCTGCCCAGTAAAACCTTCCGGTCATTATGCGACCTCTTGCGGCAGCAGCACGTAAAGGGTCTCCACTAGCCATGTCTGCCTGATACCGTAAGTGCAAATGTTTAAGCCACTCTACTTCGTGTCCTAATACTTTACCGTCAGCACCCACCACACTACCTAATCTAGCAATAGGCCACTTAATAATGTTTACAGGAGTACGTATGAAAGGCATCAGGATTCTCATCCAAGGGTGTGCATTTACCATGTCCTGTGTGTCTGCCAGAAACGAGCGTCTGCTTTTAGAAACACGTATAGGTGTAAAACCATCTTCAGCTATGTTTCCTAAAAACTCATCGTCCTGTAAGGCTTTTAAATCAGCGTCTAAAGACCTAGTAAAAGTAACATCTTCAGCGTAGTCCATTGCCATATCAGATGTTCTTCCTAGCTGTTGATTCTGATGTCGCTTTGCATATGCTTCTACAAACTCATCTTCAGACACTTCAAAAGGTTCCATGCCTTCTCTAGCTTCCTCACTGCGTTGTTTGTAAGCAGCACGTCCTTCTTCTTTCAAAGCCTTTGGAGAGTACCTGCGTCCTGATGATCTGATCATCCCATTAAAATGATCTCCCACATATTTAGAAATATAATCAGAATCAATTTCACTAGGCTTTAAGCCACGCTCAATAGCTACTTCATACGCATCTGCTGCAAGCCTTCCCATAGCTGCAGACCTAAAGCTGATTTGTTTAAATAGTTCGTCACCTGTGATCATTAAACGACTAGGTAATCTTATAATGTTACCTATGTGGTCTAAGGTGTTTTTAGCCATCTGTGATGCACCTTCACTAAGCAAGTCACCTCCAATGACATTAGCCGGTGTGACATCAAACAGATCAGCACCACGAGTTAAAGTAGCATCCCCAGTACGCATGGCTTTACGTGCTCCTGCAACTGCACCTAGTGCTTGCTGGTATGAATCAGTAGCCACACCTGAACCTCCTGCAAAAATGTCACCACGATCTTGTAAGTATTGATTCTCATCAACAAGACGTGACATTCTTTTGAGTTTATTGGCTCCTAGTTTTGCAATCACTTTGGCAACCTGCACGTTAATCATGGCAGTCTGAACCAATGCTTTAGTGAAACCTCGGCGTGCTTGAGGGTCTCCCAAACTTCCGATAATTCCCTCTAAAGGTTTGTAGTACATGTGCATCCCTGTAGATAACATGTTCACAACTTGAGTTTTTGTGCCACTTAAAAGGGAATTTAGCCAATATTCGTTGTGGACATCTATCCAGTTGGTTGTTTTTACCAAGTAGTCTGAAGCTGCTGTTGCCCCGTCCAACTGATTATCTGCAGCATCAAAGATTGCGTCAGTACGTTGAGCGTGTTTCTTGAGGTTGCCTAGCCCACCTTTTTCAGCCAATAGCTTTCCACCTTCAATTCCAGTAAGACCTACATCGTTAAAGTCGCGCCATGATCGCAGGACTTTTCCTGAAGCTCTACGTAGCTTCTGCATCTGCTCAATACGTGCAGCCTGCTTTTCCATTTCAATCATGTACTCTTTGACTAATTGCTGTCCATCAGGAGTAGTTTTTAAATCCTCCATAGTTGAGTTAGCAATTTTCTTAGCTAGGTCTCGGTAGTTTTTCATACCGATAGCCTGTGTCAGACGGTAAGCCATGATGCGTGCGTTCATTTCTTTCATGACTTCTGTGTCTAGGTTGGCCATCCGAGACATGTCCATTGAATCAAAAATCTGATCAAAAGCACCACGACCTTTTGTTATCCGGTGCATTGCACTGCGTGAAGACAATCCGGTAGAAGCTGCTAAATCATCTATTGAATCAAACATGTGATTTCTCAACATGTCATCCAAGCTCATGTCCTTTGGTTGGTTAACGTATCCTACAGCTTTAGCAAAAGTATCAGCGTCTGAAATCTTCTCAAAATTTTGTTTATAGGAGTCCATGAAAAGGTGCATAAAACGTCCTTGGAAATATTGCATTCCGTTGTCGGTAAACGACGTGTCTAGACGCATGACCTTTGATGCCTGTGCCAGTATTTCTTCAGGAGTGAACCTTACAGTTTTACCTGCACTGTCTTTGAATGTGCCACGCAACATGTCTACCATTGTCTTAGCACCTTCAGCGTGATCTTCTTTGAACAGCATCTTCAACTCATCATCGTTCAATTTTAGATGAGAGAGTTTGGCTGGAGCACGAAACTCATACTTGTACCAGTTGCCCAAACCTAAGCGTTTGCTTTCGTTTATAGCGTGTTTTTCTACACGTTTTTCATAAGCCTTTTTTGATTCTTTCTTTAAGCGTGGAAAGAACTGTCGTGCTTTTTCTTTCTCAATTAAAAAGCGTTGGTAGTCATCTGCGGTGTCAAAAATGTCTTTGGCATTAAAGCCATTGTCTCCTGTAAATTTTTCAGCATTGGGACTAGACAGATTGAACTCACTTACCGCTTTGTTCTTGTTTAAAAGTACTGTGTTGTTTTCAAAAGCAGTACGTGCTCCCCCTTTGAGGACTTGTGTCTTCACACTAATAGGAGTGTCTCTTGCGATAGGCTCCTGTGTGTACACGTCTTTGTTGATGCCTTTTGATGTTGTTGCTTCAGGACGTAAAAAATCGTCAGCTTCTTCGGGCATCAAATCAGTATTACGTGTGGCAGTGCTATCGTCATCACGTACCTTTGGTTGTCCATCTTCCATTGCAGCCCTAGCATCTAGTTCAGCTTCGTGTAAATCATCGCGTGCTTTAGACAAGGCTTCGTTGGCTTTATCTTCCTGACTTGCTTTTAAAGAAGCATCATCTATTTCATCAACTCCGTCAGCTTTGTCTGCTGTTTTTTGTGCAGCATCATCACCAATAGTATCCGTTCCTCGTGCTGCTGACTCTAAAGCTCCTTTGCCTTCCCCCTTAGCTGCTCTCCATGCAGCACCTGCTCCCGCCATAAGGAAGTTCGCCAACGCGCCTATTATGGCTCCTTCGCCTGCAAAAGCTGCACGACCTTTTATGTTTTTTAAGGCAGCTTGAAAACTATACCCGTTCTCTTCAACCGTGTTGTTTTCCCACCCCTCCTGACTTGTTACCTGATCAAAAGCAGTTTTGTAATCAGGATGTTTGTCAAAGAAAGCACTTAGCAATAATGCTTCATCTTGGCCTCGAAAGGCTAACATTTCAGCAACAGCACCGTGGAACGCGCCTCTTTTAGCTGTGTCCCACATTTTAGCTCCAAGTCTTTTACTCCCTCCACGCACGCCTGCGTCTCTTAATTGAGCACGCCTTAATTCTTCAATAGCCTGTTTGTTGTTCTTGAGGCTTTTGGCTCCTTTAATCAGAGCACCTCCAGTGATCAAACCAGTACCCAACTGGGAGACGTCTTCGACTATCTGGAACAGGGTACTGTCAGGGTTGTCAGCAATGTAGTCTGAAAAAGTAGCAAATCGTTTTTCAGAACCTGCCAAATCAAATGGAAAGTTAATGGTACTTTCGGCAGCTTTAAGTATGCCTTTGCCTGTTGCCTTGTAAAAGTTTTCAGTCCAATGCCTGTTCTTCATCAAGAGACGTCTATAGTTTGCATCGTCAGCACCGTTTGGCATCCGACTCATGACGTCCTCAAGTTGACTGCCGTAACGATCTAACTCTGACTGCTTGTTGTCTCCTTCGTATATGTGTCCTATGGGCATTTTATTTGTGTGGGATTGGTAAAGGCATTACACCGAAACGGTTTTCTTGTCCAAATTTAAGTTGAAAATAATTGGGTTGCGTGAGTAACAGTTTATTGAAAGCACGTGCTAGGTCAGGATGTTTTGTTATTGGTGAATCTTCTTTAAGTATCTTCTCGTAGTACTGCTGCCGTTCTTGAAGTCTTTTGTATTTGTCAGCTTCTATCCGTACATACCTGTTTACTCCTCTTGGCTCATCTGACTCAATGAACAGCATGTCTTTAAGAGTCTGCCATCCTTCCTTAAAGAATCCATCTCGTTGTGCCAGTATAGGATTAAGGACTCCTAGTTCTGCTAAAGCAATTTCTTGAGCAATGCGTGTGTATGGTTTTGTTTTAAATCTTTCAGCAGTAAGACCTTCAGGAAGTTCAAGACCAACATCATCTAATTCTCTGCTGTCTCTATCCAAGAAATATTTATCGCCTCTTTTTTCAATTATGTATTCAACAGGAGCCACAGTTCCAAACACCCTGTCCCTCATAGTTGTAAAATCAGAAGCAGTTATTCCATCTTCAATGTTGAATTTGGGAGGTGATGTTGTGGTTCCTAACACATCTTTGTTTTGTAGATACACATTGCCAACCCAATCTTTAGTATCTTGTGTGTAGTACTGGCCTTGGAAATGATTGAAATCACTTTCAATGTATTCTTCTATGATAACATCTTCATGTCTCTTTAAAAGACTTGCAGGCATTTTGTCAGGGTGGCGTACGCTCAACATCGTGTACTGCTCACGTGCTAACTTAGTGTAATTAGCCATTGCAGCTTTACGATCTGCAGGGCTTTTAGCCAAGATGTCAAAACCATGTACACGCCTAAGAAAGTTAGCGTGCTCCAACACATCTTGAGGAGCTTTGTCTCGATCAAGTAAGCCCGACTCACCACCGTTTTCAGCTTCAAACGTGTTGGTGGCTTCCAGTATTGATTTAAGCTCAGGGATGTCTTGGTAAACTAAAGTGCTGTTTAAATTTATATCGTCAGTATCAGGATTAAAAACAAGCGACATAGATGAAGTCTGTCCTGCCTCACCAGTGTTGATGGTGTGTACGAGGCCTCCTTCTTTGTTCAACTCTTTCCAGCTTAGTATCTCACCTTTCTGAACGTAATCCTTGTAGTACTCTTTGGCAGCGTTAAAATCTTTTAATGCTAGTGCGCGTTGTTCAGGAGTTTGTGAAGGGGCATTCTTTTTCATGTTTCCCTCCATTTTAAACAAATCCTCCTCCAACACTTCTTTTCTGTCTACGTACTTCTTTTTAAGTGCAACAAGACTTTCCTGATTAGCATAACCTTGAGGCCCTGTGAGAAACTGTGTCAACATGGCAGGAGAATCTACTGCTCTCTGCATAGGTACTCCTCCTATTCCAAATGTTTCGTCACGTTTAAATGAGTTTTGGATGTCAGTGTACCCTTTAAATAATTGTATATCTTCTTCCAGTAGAAGTGTTTGCTCTGTTGCTGCTGTTTTACCTGCGGCTTTGTTCTGCAGATTTAGTTTGTCTGCGTAGTTTTGCTCAAATACCCCTGCCCTATTTTTAGTGTACTCAGTCAAATCTGCTAGTATTTGTTGCCTAACTTCAGGCCACTGAGCGTCTCTAAGTTGGTAGTCTATGTTGGCCAGTTTTTCCTGTGCCATTCCTATCGCGGCTCTCGTTACATCAGCTTTGAGCGTATTATAGGCAAACGTAGCTGCCTGCCATTGAGCAGGTGTGAGCGCACCCATGTCAGGTGTTTGCGAAGAGGCTTCATCAGGAGCACTGCGCTGTAACTTACTTAATACATCTGATATTTCCTCTTTTCCAGCACTGACAAGTCCTGTTGTAACAAGCGTGTTGACATCCGTAGGTGTGATTGTTTTAACCCACTCATCAAGATTAAGGCGTTGTTCAACCCCCTTGAGTGTAGCATTTATTTTAGACTCAACATCAGGGTCATCTATTTCATTTATAAACGATTGCAGTGTTTCAGATATATCATTCAGTTCTCTTGGGGTAGTGTGGGGGTCGTGTAGTTTTGCTGTTGCTAGTTCTATTGCACTATATCCTGCTTGAATTCCATCGTGTTTAAATGTGTTGTCAAATTTTTGTCTCAGCACCTGTTGCCAAATAAGTTGATTAGGATCAAGGTGTTGATTGTCTGTAAAGAATGCAGCACGGAAGTTATCTGAAGTGAGTGCTTCATTTAGTAGTTGTTCCCTAGCTTCTGCTGCTGTCAGGTTAGGGTCTAATAAGATTCTTTCTATGCTTGGAAGTGCAGGTCTAATTAGCGACAAAGAATCAAACTCTGTTTTGTTGTACAGAGATGCCAGCAACTCTTGGGGAAACTCTCCTTCCTTTTTAAACTCCTCTATATTTGCAGCCATGACTTTGCGACGTGCGTCTTGGACTGCGTCTGCAAACATGTATTGAATCTGCTCGTCTGTTTGCTTGAGGGACAATTTAAAATCAGGATGGAGTGCCAACGCTGATGCTATCTTTACTGCATTGTCTGAATCACCTGCGTCTAGTCCATAGATATTGTGCTTCTTTGCGAACTCTTCATTGTTCTCCTGCCACTGAACCCAGTTGTTTAGCGTAGTGTGTACTGTGTTAAAAATTCGAGTCCTTGCGGCATTCTGCCGTTGGTCAAAAAGTTTGTCGGCTTGGAGTTGCGTGTTGTAGAGTTGTTCACGTAAATCATTTTCATTTTGACGCCCCTCTCTGTCTGACAGGTCACTTCCCTTAAACAAGCGACTGCGACCTCCGTTGCCGTTCTCACGTGTCATTGACAGTATTCTTGTCAGCGCAGCTTCGACGTTCAGTTCATTGTCAGGATTGCGTGCTAACTCCATAAGAGTCGGCATGACTGCATTGTCGATTAAAGATTTAGAATAGGACTTACCTGCTTCAGGGAACCCTGCAAACCCTGTGTTAAAGAATTTACGTAGCTGCCTGTAAGATGCTTCTGTTCCTGATTCAATTGCTGTTTTTATTTCATTGGAAGCAGACTCATAGAAGTCACGTTTAAGTTGGGCCTGTGCATATTCTGTTTGTTTTTTACCAATGGCATCTAGGTATTTATTCTTTTCTCTAACCCAAGATGCACCGTAGCCCATTTCAAAATAATGACCTACCTTTTCATCTTCAGCTTCACGTTGAGCAGGTTTAAAATTTTCATAGATAAGTTGTTCAGCGGAGCCTCGAAAATCTTCGGGAGATGAAGACGTCATCAGCGCATTCATCATGTCTGTGAAGTCTTTGTTGTTAAGCATCGCCTCCACATCTTTGGTAGCAGTGTTTCTTCCTGTGTTTATTAACTGCTGCCTATATGCTTCAGGGTTATCCCAATCAGAGTACCCTAGTTTTTTTAGGTCACGTTTTATCCTAATCTTAGTGGCCCCAACTGACTGCTCAATTTCATCAAAATATTTTGCTGCTTCTTCAGCAGACCTTTGTTCCTTGCGAGCATGTAACTGGTATCCAAACTTCTGTAGTGCAGGGTTGAAGTTACCAAGAGCATCAGCAATCTGTGACAACTGACTAGGCCCCACAGGAGGCCCTGCTGCGCCTACAATGTTAAAGCCTGTCCCACTGGTGGGAGTTACTTGTGCTTGTCCTAGAGACTCAACGTCAGGTGTAATTCTTTTAGCTGCCATTGCTGTTAAATAATAGGTTTATGATGGCCCCGCGAAATCTGAAGCTCCTCGTGGAGACCACGAAGTTCCTCCTCCCCCTCCCCCACCAGTAGCAGCATAGTAGTTACCTGCAGCTTGTAGAGAGTCTCCTGCAAATTCCAAAATGGCAGCAGTCGGACTAGGTTGATTAATAGGACGATAGTTCGATAACAAACGAGCTTTAGTTTGTAAGTTAGCTTGTTCACGTTCACGGAGAAAACGGTTTTCTAATAAATTCTGGTTGATCATCGAGGCAGAGAGCAATTCAGCTTCAGTGGCTTCATAGTCATTCATCAACATATCAAATGAATTACCTAGTGCTCCGCTTTCTAACGCTGAAGTACGTGCTACACTCTGCGCTGAAGAAGCTCTGCGTATGATGTTGCTCCTGTCTTTAGCAGCTTTAGCGTCTTGTTCTGCTTGCGATATCAATGAATTAGACATGTTGGCTGAATGCTGATCAACCATGCTTTCGCCTAATCTTTTTTGATGATCTTCAGTAGCCTTTGCCTGCTGCTTTGCAGCCGTGTAATTGGCTCCTGCTTTTGCTGCATTCATGCCTACTGACGCTACTAATATTGCTGCTGGATTACACATATCTTCTAAACAGTATGAACTTTCTTTTTTCTACTCCGTATCTTGGCAACTCTTCGACAAAGTCAAACCCCAACCACTCAAGCCATCTAAGATGAACAGTGTTCCTTGCGTCAATGACATTATACAATAACCTATATTTTTTGTGTAATTCATCTAGAAAGAATTGGGAAAACCTAAGAAAAGTTCGTGAGTGTCTAACGAGATCGTCACTACCGAGGAGCCATACGAGTCCACTATCGGGGTGATCTGAATCTCTGGTTCCAAAGACTCCAATACAGGTTCCGTCATGTCTCGTAATTGCATAGCACGGTGTTGAACTGAGGATTCCAGACTCAAGCACGGATAGAGGAGACTCCCTTGTGAATGCAGCAATTTCTCTTCGGTCTGCTTTTCTAAGGCGTCCTGACAGACTAATCCCGTCATCTCTAGTTGCGTTTCTAACATAAAGTTCTTTGTATTGTTTAACCTTTCCAGCGTGTTCCTCTTCCATATGCCATAGCTTCGTAGTCTATGCTTAAAAAATCAGACGGGTACGGTGTTCCGTTTTTAATTTTTAACTGCAGTTTGTCATGTTGCTCCTGTACCCCAAATTTAAACAAACCATCCTGAAGGTCTGCACTTCCTGTCAACAGTGAGTGAAGGGCATCATTAGCATAAGTGTTTGTAATGGTCACCTTATTAGGTGCGCTCATCTTGGGGTTGTGAACTACCTCCACTTCAAACGATCTCGCATTAGAGTACTCTAAGATGCCTCTTTGTATTTGATACCTGCCTGACTCTGTTACTCGCTCACTTTTTAAATAAGGGCGACTCATGGTGTACTCCATGTCATAAGGTTCCCCTATAAAAAAGTTAGATGAGGGTACAGAAACAGCATCCCCTCCACTGTTCTTTGGAGTGAAGATGTTGTTGTTAGTCGTTGAGCTTTTGTACTGAACCCCTTGGTCAGTCACCAATAGGGTGTTGCTTGTGACTACGTATCCTGTAGGCAGAGTTACTGCTGTGTTGCCTCCGTTGATCGTGCAGGCAGATTTGTCAACACGACGATCAAGCAAGACTTCATATTCCATCGAGGCATCTACTTGATCATCTTCAAACGTCAGCTTCTCGATAAACACAAGTGAGCCACGCTTAACAACCATGTAGAGGGTGTTCTTTATAAACTCAATAGAAAGTATTTGAGAAGAAGCATCACCTGTTTTGTAGCTGAACCAAGCAGACTGAATCTTCTGACCGTTGCTGATAAAATATTTATAAACGTACAACACGGCCTCACCTGAAGTGTCAGTGAGGACTGCTAAAATGTTTTCCGACGAGCACGCCGCCATTTTAATAATGTTACCCTTAACGTACTTAGGCACATGGGCTGTGACATCTTGTGCCTCCATGCTGTCTAATTGTTCTTTAGATAGAAAGTATTCAGCAACACCACCAAAGTCTGTACGTGGAAAAGCAAAGAAAACACTGTTGCCTGATAAGACAGGAGTGACCCCTGTGTTCTGGAAGTCAGTAGTGGGAGTGACGTTGACAGTTTTAGGCGACAGGTACTGTGTCCCTTGAAGGGAGAACTGCTGGCTACGACTGAACAAAATTAAACGGTCAGCATACGTTAAGGCTGAATGTAGTGTTGATACTTTTTCTGAAGACAACGTAACGTCGATAGGTGCTGAATCCATAAAGGAAGCTACTGTTGTTCTGAAAAAATTAAAGTACTCACCTGCCTCGCTAAGTACTACAGATTCTCCAGCTATAAACCCTAGTCTGTTTTTAAACAGGAACACATCGTTAATGTGCCTACCGACAAAAGATGGAGTGCGGTTCGTGAAAGCATCTCCAGCTATTCTGTAGTCCCAATTACAATGGCTAAGTTTAAATTGTTTGCTTCCATCAGTGTTGAATGTTCGTTTCAGTTTTACCGGCATAGACTGATTAGCTATGCCCTTGGGAGTACTGAAGCCCACACACTCTTCCCAGCGTCCATGACGCAGTTGTGTTGGGTCTGCTTTATCAGCTACAAATTGGAGGTAGTAATCGTCAGCCTCTTCACGAGCGTGTCCAATGACTCTTACCACATGACCGTGTCTGCATATAGAAGGCAGTTTAGTTTCCTCACTGACTTCATGAGTTGTCAGGTCTAGTCCCTGACCACCTAGATCATCTGTTACCTGTATTTCAAAAGGAATCTGTTGAGCATTCCTTATGGCAATTACGTTGCCTAATTGAGTTACTTCCCAAGTGAGGTTGTCAATTAGTTCTCCTGATGTACTGCTGAACTTGGTGAGAAA
>CEOU01003213.1_pt1 | contig 10416 bp, 1 predicted proteins | sample 530731 | NCBI WGS metagenome assembly CEOU01 (sample SAMEA2620894, study PRJEB7988) | marine metagenome | isolation source: saline water (ENVO:00002010), including
AGTGCATCCAAGAAGTTCTGAGGGTAGTCCTTCTCAACACCCAGTGCTTTCATCTTGTCACGCAGCTTAGGCAACATGTCTTCCATGGCCTTGAGTTCTGCTTGTCTGCTGCCTGACTCTCTTGCCTCCAACACTTTGTCAAACCCAAGCTCTTGGAACACTCTCTGCTTGTTGAGCTCGAGCTTTGCAACAAGAGCCCTCTGGTACATCTCTTTCAATGCCTTACCCTTGACAGGCTGGCCATTGAATATGTACGTGGTGTTGTCATCGATGTTGGCGATCGAGTTCTTACGAGGCTGTCTACCGAAGGTTATCTTATCCTTGAAGCTTTCAGGAAGCATCTGCGGGAACTTGAGTCCACGACTTGGTACAGTCATCACAGGAGCTTCAGCCAAAGCACTGGCACTTGTCCCATCAACAGGAACAAACGAGCCCAACTTCTTGGCAGACTCAGTGTTCACTACGTCTATCCGCTCCATACCTTCGAATGCACCCTTAGCTTCCATACGGTCTAAGAGTTGCATCAGCTGTGGGTTACCCTCTGCAAGTTCTCTAGTCAGTACGATGTAAGAGTTCTTGTGAGATACAGGAACGAGGTGTCCTTCATGCTCAACTCTACCTTCGTACGAAGGCTTCATTGGGTATGTCTTTATAGTACCGTCTTTCTGGTACTGAGCTTCATCCTCTTTTGTCCACAGCCCAAGGCCTTGCCTCAGGTTTCTGTAGTGTGCCGGTGTGATGAACGCTTGTGCGTCTGTAGTGTTGACGTTGCTAAGACTGTCAATGATGCTCTGTGCAGCTTCTTCACCAACCTGCTTTGTGAGCTCTTCACGGAAGCCTTCTACATTTTCTACAGCGACCTCAATGTCTTGCACAGTGATCTCCGTGAACGTCTCAGGCATTCCATACTCAGGGTCAGTAGCAACCTCACCCTCCATCATAACCTGAGTACCTGGTGTGGTAGTCAGAGTTGCACGCTTGTGGTATGTTGCACCATCCTTCACGTAGTTAACACCGCTACGGAAAATCTGTCTGGTCATCATACGACCCAGGATATCTGCCTTGAGGAAGTCCTCTATGACTCCCATGGCAGCATCTTCTTTGACGTTGACGTTTGCAACAACAAACTCTTTGAGCTTCTGCTCCCCACCAAACTGCTTGATCATCGCCTGCTTCTCAGCTTCAAGGAAAGCCATGAACTTCTCAGTCTCTTGGTTGATGAACTCTTGGACTTTTGCAGGCATGACAGGGTCAGCACCTATCACAAAGTTGTGAGCAAGGAGAGCTATCTCATCCTGGCTTGAGGCAAGCTCACCACCAGTCTGCAGTGCTCTGTATCCACCATCGTGATAACCTTTGATAGGTATAGATGGAGTGTGCCCCAGGTGTATGCGATGCAGGTCAACCAGAAGCTGTCTCTTGACAAGCTCTCTTGTTCTGTCTTCCTTGGATGCATTCCCACCAAACACCTCAGCCAAACCGTATGGGTAGTCTACATCGTTACGACCGTCCAACCAGTTGGGGATAGGGATGTAGACAAGTCTGTTTCTATCACCTGGAGTATCCATGGCGATGTACATCATCTTAGGATTGCTCCGGTTACGGAACATACTCAAGCTCACAGCAAGAGCATCCTGGTATGACATGTCTTCGTATGTAGATACCTGCCCACCACCAGCTTCAATCTCCTGCTTGAATGCAGAGAATGTGATAGGGACAAAGTCTTTTGCGTACTTGCCTCTAGGTTCAGTAAGAAGCAGAGTAGCCAAGGTCTTGACATCACCAGCATGGTGACCAACCTTGTCTTCAATCAGCCTGCCATACTCACCTGAGCGTATCATCTCAGCTGTGATATCCAAGTCTGTCTTGAGGTTGAGTGCGAAGATGTCTCTACCCATGGCATCGACGAACGATGCACTGGTTGCAGTCTCGAAGTTCCTAGAGATGATGTTACCTATCTCCTTGATCTTAGAGTCAGCATCGAGGTAGATGTTCTGATTGCGCTTCAAGCTGTCAATCAAGTATGGTATGTCAGCAGCATTCAGGAACTCATCGTACTTACCTGCCTTGTTGGAGAAGGTCTGCATCACTCTCTCCAATGCTATCTCTCTTGTAGGTCCGAGCTCTATGCCCAGCTCCCACAAACCATTGGCAAGAGCGTTGAGTGTTGCCTCACTTGGGTTGAGTCTTTCACTCACAGCCATGCTAAGCTTGGCAATGGCTTTCTTCTTCTTGTTGTCGTTGATGGTAAACGTAAGCTGGCCATCTTCATTGACATCTGTAGTGTAGATGCCTGAGCTAGAAGTGGCTTTCTGGTACCACTTCTTGTACATGTCAGTCCCTATGCTACCAACACCTGGGTCAAGGATCTTGACAACCTTGTTCCCATTCTCGTCTGAGTCAATCAGAACCATGCGGAACTCACTCACTGACTGTGCCAAGCTAGAGTAGAACAATGCCTTCTCTTGTGCTCCAAGGTTGTTGACGAAGTTGTATACAGCACCAAGCTCCGGGTTACCCTGTGAAGCAACCTCAAGCTGAGACAGCATCTCAGTCAAGCTGCTTGTCCCTGCTACTGCAATACCAATCTTTGTGAAGACCTCATCGATAGGGACGTAGGTCTGGAACCCAAACATGGACTCCTCTACAGTAGACACTGGGATGCGAGACAAGGTTCTCTTTGCCTTCTCACTAAGCTTCTTAGCTGGGTCCTCCTGCAATCTAGCAAGTGCAAAGATTCTCTCGAAGTCTGCCTCTGCATCCTGCAGTGAGTTGTCCTGCAGCTTGAGACCGTAGTTCTTAAGTCTCTCTGCAATCTCAGACCTGAACCCAACACTCAGTGTCTCACCCTGCTCACCAACATTGTCAAACCAGTTCTTGTATACGTTGTAGAACTTCTTTGCTGCAGCTGCATTCTTGATGACCTTCTGTGGGTAGGGGTTACCAAACTCATCCTCAATAGGTGCCCCTGGGCTGATACCATACTTGGCAATCACAGGCTTAGGGTTACCATTGTCGATGGCTTCTTTCAGCTCCAAGAACTGTGCTCTACTCAACGGTTGTCCGTACCGGTTGAATGCACTCTTCAAGAACCAGTCTCTGAGAACTGACTCACCAAGAGCTGCATTGCCCATCAAGTCCTCTGCACTCTCCTTGGATTCCTCCATGGCGTTGAGCACCTTGTAGATGGAGATGTCAACCAACTCCTTGTGCATCTGTGGGTTAGCTGCATACTGCTTCAGCATGAATGCTGGGCCCGGTGCAAACTTGGATGCGTTGCGTGTGAAGCTCTTTGGGATGCGGTTCTTCTCAAGCAAGCTGAATGCCTGATCGACAGTTGCACGTCCTGTAACCACAGCCTTGATGTATGCGTACAAGTCCCTGAAGAACTTTGCAATGCGCTGTGGCAGGTTACGTGATGCAGTCTCCTCGTTCAGCATGTACTCGCGGAACTCCTCTGCCATCCTCTCCTCCAAGGCAAGCTTTCTAGCTTCTTCCTTAGACATGTTAGGCTGTCCTCTACGTGCTGCTTCAATCTCTTCTGCAGTAGGCTCACCGTATGTCTCAACAGCAGACTGGTAGAGAGCCTCACGTTGCTCCTCACTCATCAGAGTACGGAACATCAAGTGGAATGCCTCGTGGTACTCAGTGCCTATCTCAGCATTGTTCCAGAGGTACACTGCACCATTCTGCACAAAGCCATGGGCAACGTCATCCCCGATCTGTATGAGCTGGTCGAAGATGACGACAGCGTCCTTACCAAATCTCTCTTGCAAGAACTTCCTAGCCCTGGTTCTATTCAGCTTACGACCACTCCTCTTACCTAGTCTAAAAGCTTTGCCGTCAAAGTCTACTAGCTTCAGTACTGCCGCTCCGGTAGAGCTTGTAGCATTTATTGTCTTTCCAGTCTTCTTATTTGTGATTGTACCAGTATTGATATCAACCACGTAAGTGTTGTTTTTGTATTCTACTTCTTGGACAGAAGGTGCTCCTTCTTCAGTTTGCTCAGGTGCAAACTCAAAAGGTTCTTCGGATACAACCTTACCTTCTGGTGAACCGAACATCTCATCAAACTCCTCGTCTGTGTTTGTTGAGACCTCTTCACTCTCACGTACAACTGTAGACTCAGGCTTGTTCTGTTCAACCTGTTGTCCAACTTTCTCTACAACCTCCTCTGCTGGTGCCTGTGTTGTTTCCTCTACTACGATGCGTGGGTCAACAAACAACTCTCCATTAGGCAGAGCCATGAAGTCAACCTCTACACGGTTCAGCATCTGTCCTTTTACGTAGCCCATGTCTCCTACAAGGGTGCGGTCAACTTGGTATCTAATACCGGGGAGAATCTCTTTTAACCTAGCAAGAGCCTGTGCTCTGAACTCATCTCTGTTCAGGTCTGTGGTAGGATCGTTCTTGCTCTTGACAAACCCCATTTCGTCTGTCTTCTCTCCATCCACCTCAACAGGTTGGAAGCTACCTACAGTGAACTCACCGTTCTTACCATCAGTCTCGTAGAGTGTCTGGAGCTGCTCAGCATTGAAGCTGACAATGTTCCCATCGATTTCCCAGCTGACAATGAGCTTGTCCCCTATCTGCTCTATGATGAACTTAGGAGCTTCTGTAGTCACCTGGTTGGTGATACCAAACTCCTGACGTATCAGTGTGAGGTCTTTGCCTTCGAAGATTGCACCAAGAAGATCTTGTGCACCCTTTTCTCCTATAGCCTTAGTGCTTACAACAAGAGGTTTGATGTCGCCATTTGGTGCTCTTACAACAGCAACGACACCACCAATGGCTGCCTTATTCTTCTCCAGGTTATCATTGAGTATGGCAACAGCTTCTTGCAACTCTTTGCTGGCACCCTCACCTGCATCAAATCTCTCGTTACGTCTGACTGCAAATCCAATAAAGCTTGGCACGTCAAGCAAGAACTCTACACTCCGCATCTCTGGAGTGTTGATTGGGTTGCCGTCAAATCTCTGTGAAACACGTGCAGGCTTAGACTCTCCTTCTACGAGCAGTCCCACAGAACCAGCTTGATCTTTGAGTACACCCACCAGCTTGCCATCCTTGACAATGCCTACAACCTGAAAACCATTCTTGTTGGTACCAAGATGCACGAGGTCAACAGTGTCTCCCTGCATTGTCTCACGCTGTGCTTCATAGTCAATCTTGGCAGGTGAGCCGTTGAGTGTAACACCGTTCAGAACATCCTTCTCAAGGTTACCGGGTTGCAGCTGGCCATCCCTAAGCACATACTTGTTGTCTTTGTCCTGCTCGAACCTGCCTTGAGATGCGAATCTTGTTATACCAGTACCCTCTGTTTGGGTTGAACCTTTGGGTGGGTCTTTCTCCTCTGTCTGGTTGGCGGCATGCTCAGCTTTTGCTGCTGCCTTTGCCTCTTCATGCTTCTTATTTATAGCCTCACGTGCAGCTTCTCTTTCTTCACTAGCCTTGGCCTTACTCTTCTCTGGACGTGGTATACCTTCTTCTCTACCCTGCGCCTCTCTCTCTGCAATGTGTGTTTGCAGCACAGCTTTACGTACAGGGTCCTCTTCTTTGGCAAGCTCTGCACGAAGTCTGCTCAGGTCTTCATAGACCATCTCGTCCATCATGTCTGTCTCAGCAGCAGTGCGACGAGCCAGCTCCTCTAAAAGCTCTTTCTTAAACTCTGGGCTTAAATCTATCTTGTCTTTCTCAGAGAGAACATCTGCCATAAGCTTAGTAAGCTCTGCTGCAGTGTTGGTTTCTTGCATACGTTCTCGTACAGACTTCTCACGAGTACGCATGTGCTCTATAGACTGCTTTGCTTTCTCACGAGCAATGGCTGTAGACATCTCCTCTGGTCTACCAGACAGCTCAGCAATAGCACCGACAGTGACATTTCTATCTCTGAGAAGTCTCTTAAGGTCAGCTATCTTCTTCTTTGCTTCTTCAGCTTCAATAGGATTGTTCTTCCTAATAGCGTCCTCCAACTCCTGGAGCTTGACAGCAGCCTCTGCAGTTATATTCCCACCTCCAGTTTTGGTTACCTTACCCTGCTCATCAATCTCTACAATCTCTGCGACAGGGCCTACCTCAGCAAAGTCTTCTCTTGACAGCTCAGTTCCCTTCTCCTTGAAGGTAGCCTTGTTACGCAACTCATTGAGCTCTTCGATAAGGTGATCAATACGACCATCTTTATCCTTCAGCCCCATGCCATGCTCGATGATCTTGTTGCGAAGCATAGCCTCGTCAGTAAGCATCTCTTTCTCTGCTTCCTTCTCCTCCTTAGACATGAAGGCTCTATCAATACCGGTCTTAGCACGTGTGGTGAAAGCAGACTCTACCTGCTCACGAAGCTCTTCGTACTCTTTGATCTTGCTCCTTACACTTTGGATGGCTTTGTTCTTGTCGAACTTCACATCCTTTGGGATGTTGAAGGCCTCTTTGAACTCTTCGTCCTCCATAAGAGCCGCATCGTCGAGCCTTTCTAGGTACAAGTCAAGTGTACCGTTTTCGTAATGCATCGCAATCTCATCACGCAGCATCTCAAACTGTGCATCCCTGTATGCCTTGTGGTCTCCTTTCTCAAGAGCGTCTTGTGCTTTCTGTGCACTTTCTTGTGTCTTCTTGAACCGGGCAGCCATACCAAGTGCCTTGTCAATGGCCGGGTCGTTGAGAGAGTCAACTATCTTCTTACGGTTGGCATCTATCTCAGTGGCATTTGCATACTGTTTTACACTCGCAAACCCACCCATCAAAGCACCGACAATGAAGCCAAGCATTGCTGACTCTTTGCCTTCCTTTGTACCATAGATATCTCCGTAGGACTCCATCATAGACTCGGTCCAGTCTTCAATCATGTTACCTCCTCCAGGTCTATTGATGACTTTGTCTGCACCTTCTTGGAACAAGAACTGTGAGCTCTCTTGAACAGCTTCCGACAGACCATCTCTGATCGGTCCCTTGAGGTATCTGTCTACAACACCACCCCATGTTGGGGATTCTTTCCAGAAGTCTTTCCACTTGCCTGTCTTTGCATCCTTAGTCAGACCTTTCATGCCTGTACGCATGTTGGTAAACTTGGGCATCAGGTGTCTACCAAAACCAATCATGTTGGTTGCAGATAGAACAGACATGTTAAGGCCCCATACCATGTTGGCTGCACTAGATGCTTGATCATGTATGTCAGCAATATCAGCGTCACTAAGCTGACTAACTTTAATACCAAGCTCATCTGCACGCTGTTGCTTCAAAGCATCTGTAGTACGATGCAATGCTTCACGAGCTTCAACGTTTGACTCGCCTGCAGACATCATCATACCAATCTCTGCCATCTGCACACCCTTGAGTGCTCTACCCGCACGGGCAGCTCCTTTCAGTCTGTCTGCCGCTGCAGCTCCTGTACTGACAAGCTTTGCTGCTCTGTAGTATCTCGACCCTTTAGCTGCAACATTGAGACCTCTTGTGAGCAAACCTGCTCCACCGGTCAAATACACAGTACCAATGGCACCAACAGCATACCCAATGCCGTTCATGGCCTTGTCTGCCCAGAAGTTTGCGTACCCTAAAGAAGCTAGACCTTCTGCTTCTTCCTCTGCTCGTGTGTAGTAGTTGGCATAGTTCTCCCCCATCCAGTTGTTGATCTTGTCAACCTGCTTACCAACTGAGTTGTTGTAGAAGTAGCTAAAGTCCTGGTGGTAGGCTGCTTCCCCTATACCTGACAGAAGTCCCAGTGTACCATCTGCTACAGCACCTATAGCAGTGACACCTCCCTTCATCAATCCTCTTCCCCACTTCTCTGCTCTTGACTGGTATCTAGCTCTATCCTCTTCGTGATCTGCGAAGCGGCTCAAAGACACACCATACTTCTTGTAGCTTGCAAGATTGTCTCGCAATTGAGGTGTAGTCAGTCCCTGTGCAGGAGCACCAACTCTACTAGTTCTAGACATCTCCTGAGAGGTGTAGTTCTTACCAGTCAGGGGGTTGATGTCAGGCGTAGTAATATCAATCTGCTCCTTTGTGTAAGGGAGTCCAGTCAGTGGGTTAAGCTCTGCCATTAGATTGTAATCTGATTGCGTTCAATTGCGTTGTGGAACTTGGTGCTGTCTACTGACATCTCTTCACTTCTCGTACCATCTGCAGAGATGAACACTGCTGACGGTCCTCCTTCACGGTAGGTAATCTCCATCTTACCTGGTCCAGCAGTGCTGCTGATTGGGAGTGTTCTGGTCATACCAATTACGTTGCCTCTGCCATACCTTTCAATCTCACCGTACACCTTCATAGATGGAGTATTCAAGTGTTGAGCGAGCTCTGGTATATTGACAGCTTGGTTCAATGGTACAATATACGAACCATTTCCTCCCTCTTCACTTGTGTAGTTGATCTGCAAAGTAGGTCCAAGCTCTGGTGTTGGGGCTTGCAGGCTGATACCATGGGAAGCGTATGTAGCATCTTGTGGTATCATCATAGACTCAGGCACCCTTCTATTTCTATCTGAAGAAGGTTCGACCCCCTCTCTTCCAACAGCTTCAGCATAGCTGACCATTTCACCAGCACCTGTACGTCCAGGGATGTAAATCATCAGATCATCTGGTACAGCTTCGAAGTATGTCTTGAGTGCATTGTCAATCTCTTTACCTCTAATCTTAGCTGCCTTATCAGTTCTAAACTGCGGCAAGCCTTGAGCATTGGAGTAGCTGAATGTTACTTCCAAGTCTTCTCCCAGTGGGTCTTCATTAACCTGCGACTTGAGCATGTCCAGTCTCTTCTCACGAAGCTGTGCAATCTTGTTCCAGTAGTATGCCTGCTGTGACCCTTCGTATACTGCGTACTCTTCGTTTTCCACGAGGTCGTTGTACCTAGCTTCTGCTGCAACAATCTCTTCTGTCAATTCCTTGTACTCTGGGGTCTGCATAACTTCAGCAGACACCTGTCCATAGCGGAACTGGGTGTAGTCGTCCAGTGCCCTGAGGTCGTTCTCAATTTGTCTTACACCACCGAGGTACTGCTCAACGAGTGCTGCATCTGCATCCTCTGGCAAGCTGTTCAACAACTGTACTGCAGCTTCGTGCTTGGTGGAGAGGATAGCTCTGCTCTGAGACGCCTCTACATCGCTTGTACCATACGGGTTCTTGTATTGAACCATGTTGCCTTCGAAGGACACTGGGTTCAATGTGCTCTCCAAGTCAAAGCCTTGCTGCTGGAGCTGCATGTACATCTTGTCGTAGTAGCTCTTCTGGCTGTCCTTGACCTTACGGAAAGAGTAGATGTTTCTAGCGCTAGACTCGTATTCATTACGGATTTTACCTGCTTCGATGCTCTGTGTCATCTTATGCATTTCCTTCAAGTCCCCAGACTTCATCGCCTTATCCAAGGCAGAGATGTTCTCAAGCATCCTCTTCTTCTGGTCCATCAATTGCTGCTTCTCTTCTTCAGAACGAGCGTCAGCAATCAGCGTATCAAGGTTGGCATCTGCTTGCTTAAGCTCTTTCATAGAGCCTTCAAGGGACTTAAGGGCTGTCTTCTCGTCAGCAAACACTGTGCGCAGCTCAGCAGTCCTATCTATGAACGCTGTCACAGCACCATCTTGCATAACGGATTGCATTGCAGCGTCCACTCTATCAGGGCTGATGTACTCAATGCCCTGCTCTGTCTCAACCTCAAGCATGCCGTTAGGACCTTGACCCACAACTCTACGGATTGTGGTATCTCCGTCAGCCTTCATGCCGTTGAGTGCGTCCTTCAACATCCCGTTGATATCTGGGTCTCGGACAGCATCTCTTCCCGCAAAGAAGTTCTTCGCATTGCCCTGCTCGTCCATCTGCAAGCCCTTGTAGTTTGCTGTAGAGTAGGCAAGCTCTCCTTGGTAGTGCTCGAAGTTGATATCCCCCTTCTCGTACTGTTCCTTCAGGTTCTCTTTGTATGCATCGTAAGCTGCCTTGTTCTGTGCCAAAGGCTTTGCTCTCTTCTGGTACTCAGTTGACGCTCTGTTGACTGCAAGAGTCATGTTCTCGTAGTCCCCCTTCTCTGCAATCTGTTGCAAAGTGTTATCTGTAGCGGACAGCAACTGTTGTCTGTATGCCTCATCTCCTTCAAACGGAGCGGCCTGGAGATCAGCAGCGCTCTGACGCATAGCTTCACTCATGTAGAAGTTGTCCATGTACCGTTCCCTACGGAGATTACCTATCTCCTGGAACTTGTAGTCAACATACCCACTTACTGGTGCACCAAAGTTCTTCATTTCTTTTTTCTGTTACGTCTGACTTTCTTCTTACCCTTGATGTATCCACCTCTTCTTGAGACCTCATTCTCGGCAGCTTTAGCATCAATCAAGGACTGTTGGTATGCCAAACTTATTTGATCTGGGCTAAGTGTTGTACCGCCTTCTGGCTTGATATTTATTTTAGGTCCAAACGGGAGTCTGCTGCTTGG